>Ga0209504_1000252_pt1 | contig 50112 bp, 56 predicted proteins | sample COGITO_mtgs_1005_FD_184791 | JGI IMG/M metagenome (GOLD analysis project Ga0209504, IMG submission 184791) | Pelagic marine microbial communities from North Sea - COGITO_mtgs_100511 (SPAdes) (version 2) | ecosystem: Environmental > Aquatic > Marine > Epipelagic ... | reverse complement strand
GGCCAGTCATGCCTTTAGCTATTGTTATGTTTTCTTTTACAAAGTCTAGGATTTCTTTATCTGTTAGTTTCATTGTTTTCACCCTTTAGCTTTTCTTTTCTAAGCACTTCATTGTCCGCTTCTTCCTTCAATTCCAAATAAACTTTTTCAAGTATGTCCGTGAGTCTCTTATCGTTCTCTTCACAATAGGTCACTAGAGATATGACAGATGTATATAGATCGTCATACTCTCCTTCAAGATTGTTTCCTCTCATCAAGATTTGAATCCGAGAGAACATTACATCTGAACATCCTCGGGACTCACCATTCCAAACATCGTTCATAGTCGCTTTGCCTTGTACCAATTGATATGATCGTTCCAGTTATTGAACTCACCTCGAATCGGGCAGAAGAACTGCCCATTATAGGGCGGTTTGGTTGTGTCCTTATAGGACAGGTTTAACTCAGTTTGCCGCATCAGATTCTCCTTTAAACCATTCAACTAAAGTGTCAGCTCGGAAGGATCGCCAACCTTCTTTATCTAGACACCACACTACCAAGTTGGCGGACTCTTCACGTTGTTCTAGAATCTCTGGTACATTGTGTTTAGATAATTCAACGTTCAGAGTGCAAGGCATGACCCTACGACCACCATCATTGATCTTATCGAAGACCACTGTAACGACACCTTCTTTTAAAGCTGTGGTTAAACCTTTAATTGTAGTATGTTTTTGAAGCATTATAAAGTTTCCTCTTGCTGAATTTCGACACTAATCCTAGAGGGAACCACTTCCACTCCACCGACAAGGTCAGATGATATCAAATCGCTTAGACGATTCTTTTTACTGCGTGTCCATTTCAAACCAACGTACACACGATACTGTTGTTTTGCAGTTACTAATACCGACTTGTTCCATTCTTCGTAACCAACTGGTGAAATTTGTCGAACCACATTCTTAACACTAGAATTGGTTTCTGTTGCCATCTCTACACTAGATTCGTCACCCGCTTCTACCACGGAGTACTCGGTGTCTTTGTTTACTTGACCAGCTATCTGGTCAGCAAGGTCCGCCTTAGCAATCATCATAGCCTTTTCAACCGCTAGTTGAAGGTTAGATGAAACCGCAGTACCAACACCGTAAATATATCCGTGTTTGTTTTTCCGATCAAGTAATCCACGCTTCTCTTCAGAATCAATGTACCACTCGGGAATAAGGTTGAGTATTGTATTCTCGGTAGACTCTTGTTTTACTTTATAGTTAGACGCACATCCAACTGTTAACATCAATACCGCTACTACTAATAACGCTTTCATAATATATTCCTATTTTGCTAATGCTATAATAACACCAATGAGACCCACATCTACCAGCTGGACTTTTACGTAGTCACCGAATCGATTACGAGGATCAAACTTCTGTTTGCCTTCTTCAGTCGTTTCAGTACATTTTCGGACTTTGGTTTCTTTAATCAGTTGTCCATCTTCGAAGTGTTGCGTCACCTCATAGTGACAATTGCTAGACGATTCTTCTTCTGCGTATGCGCTAAATGCGAACACCAGAAACAGAAAAAGAATAAAGATCTTGAAAAATGTTTTCATAATATAGTACTCGTTCATAAGAATAGTTATTATAACACATTCTTAACGGGTTTGTCAACCTCTTAAGATTCCTTGGAGTTTATCTTCAAAGGCTTCAACTTTCTCTAGACGATTGGGCCAGTAGATATAGTCCTTCTCAGGATTGGCTTTAAGACTATTCAGCAGAGGTGTGACCGCATTGTACAGTTCGTGCAACTTGTTGTGGTAATCCAAAACGTTGTCTGCTTTCTGCTGCAACTCAATAACTGCATCCAGTTCGTCTTCAGTTACCGCAGTAAATCCAAAATCAAAAATGTCTTCACTCATCTTCGGTCTCCAGTGTGAAAGTAAAAGTATCGGGAGTGTAGTCTGCACTGTTCATCAGAAACTCTAAGATGTCCTCACGCATAATTTCAGTCTCCATCTCTTCGTGCGCTCGATTACGTTCTTTTTTAAATGCCATAAAATCAATTACATTATCCACAGAGAGGTGCTCCTTTTACACGATTTACTCTATCCCATTCGTCAGGCGACACATCGTTCAATCGCATATGATGACCAGGCGCTAACTTACCGTCGTACTCAGGATAACCATGTTCGTGTTGATCGTTGACAAACTTGGTCTTGTTCTCTTCGTCATGAATGTACAACTGAATGACCGCATAGTGCAGGATCTTCATGAGATCTTTACGTGCTTCTTTGGCGTTACCTTTGCGACCATACCGCTTGGCATACTTGATCACATTGCCCAAGCAAAAGCCAGTACCATGCCCACTATCAATAATGATATCCGTGGCTTGATATTTGTCCGTAGCGTAGTGCTGATCATATGTTTTGTCAACATACTCCATTAACTCCTGTACTAGTTGATCTTCATTAAACTTGTAATTCATTCACTCGTCTCCGTAAGTCACTTGTTGAGAACCTATGGTCTCGTTTATTAAAATATATCTCAATGCCTCTACTGGCACAAATTGCTCGGCCGGTAAACGTAGAGTCTTTGTATTCTTCACCTATTATTCTAACATCTAAATCAAGCATTGTCAAGATATCTTCCAGATCTTGTTCTGTTTGATAGGGAATAATTTCATTGACATATTTGCAAGCATTCAATTGTGCATAACGTTCAACCAATGTCTGTACAGGCGCGTTCTTGTTTACGCGATCAAGTGATGGATCAACCTGCAACCCACAAATCAAATAGTCACACTGGTCTTTTGCTTCACGTAACATTGCGATATGACCTGCATGAAGCAGGTCAAATGCGCTTGCGGTGAATCCTGTAATCATATTATCACCAATTATGTACTATATTAGACATGATAAAAAAACATGTCATCAAATTCACACCAACAATTATAGTTCTTACTATTGTAATGTAACGATCATAGGGTTCTGTCTTATCGTCAGAATAACCACCCAACGAATACTGCCATATCGTCCAAAATTTAATTAAGCTTTTCTTTACTGTCATCATTATACGTTATGATTAAATCACCATCTTCGTCAATTTCTATTTCTTTGGCATCAAACGCTTCCATGATCATACCCCAAGTAAATAGAATACCAGATTCTCTTCCAAGAAATCTACCAATAAAATAGGCTACGGCTATTAAACCAGTCGCAATTGCTGTGTGTAAATATGGGTCCATGCGAATCTCCTAATTGAACTTAATACCTTTTAGTTTTTCGCCTGCTCTTGTTTTTTCAAAGACGGGAATGTCATCATCCTCTTCTTTGGTCAAGGTCTGTTCGGACTGTTCAACATCATAAAGTCGCATTTTAGATCTGTCAATACCAACAACGAAACGTTTATTGGCACTGGGATCGTTGTAACGATTCTTCAACTGTTTTACCATTATCTGACCGAGTTTATCCATCTCCTCATTTGATACTAGAGCAAACATTAAATCCGCAGTCGCCGGTAAACCGAACGATTCAGAAGTATCTTCTAGCCCAGGATCAGAGTTACCAAATCCACTTCGGGTCGTTTGCGTTGCAGACATGATAGGGACATTGAACTCAACCGCTAGCCCGCGCAACTCTTCTGCAATGCTCTTGATGTAGGAGTATGAGTTAATAGCACCACCCATGCCCTTCATTCTAGAAGACGCACATATATTTAGATAATCTACAAAGATAATTTCAGGTAAAAACTTTCTTTTTAACTTCAATTCGTTTAATAATGCACGAAAATGACTTGTGTGAGCAGCACCAGTAGGATACTCTTTGATGATCAGTTTACCTTGTGTACTAGCAGCAATCTTACCAACACGATCTTTAAACATCTTTTCTGACATATGATCCAACTGGTCAATAGCAACGTTCATCAAGTTAGCATCAATACGTTCGGCGATGCGTTCTTCTGCCATCTCTAATGTAATGTAAAGGACATTACGACCTTGCGATAGGGCACTGGCGGCGACATGACACATGAACAGAGACTTACCTACACCTGTACCTGCCAGCGCGATGTTCAGCGTCTTATTTGGCAAACCACCTTTGGTAATGGTATTGAAGTACTCAAGGTCGAACGGAATACGTTCTTCTTGCTCATGATAAAAGGCGTATCGCTCATCAACGTTCTCAAGATAATCATGACCTACGTTGGTGTCAAAGCACACCGCCAGTGCGTTCTGTAAGATGTCTGGGAGAGCATCCTTTGTCATTGTGTCGTGTTTACCATCAATGATCTGGATGCTCTCCATGATCGCCAAATAGACTGCGCGATCCTGACACCATTTTTCTGTTGTATCTAATAACCACTCTTCATTCTCATCCTTGGCTTCAAAGATGGTAGGCAGAATGTCAAGAGCGTGTGTGTATGTTTGTTCGGTAAATTTTACTGACTGATCTATCTCGATCTTGAAAGAATCAAGTGTGGGAAGTTTATTATACTTACCCACAAACTTGATTATCTCACCAAATAATGATCTATAAACACCTTCAAAGAAATCAGACTTGATGAAAGGTATAACTTTACGCATATACTGTTCATTGGTTAACATATTTCTAAGAATAGTTTGTTCTAGATCAATCTTCATTGTTTTTTTCTTCCTCTGGGTTTCCGTAAACTAAAGATCCGTCCTTAGCCGCTTCTTCTAAAATACTCTCTAGTACATCAGCGGCGAAATCTTGAAGATTAGTATCCTCTTCTGTTAAATCACCATCAGGGCTTGATTGTATCACAAAATTAAACTTTAAGCAATCATTCTCAAAAGCGATATTACCATAACGAATAACAGTCTCAACAAAATCACCTTCAGTAAATCTTACATCCCAAGCCTGTTTGTTACCTTCACCATCATCAGCAGCAGGAACAAGATCATAATCTATACCTTCCCTAGCCATTGAATTCTCCTTCAAGTTCAATGTTTAGATCGACAACGGCACTACCCACAGAGAATGCTTTTTTTACAAACTCTTGAAAGTCGGGTAGTTCTAGAATAGGTGTCCAGAAGGTTTTGTCAAGATCAGCAAGACGATACTTTTTCTCTTCGCCTACTTTCTGATACCATCCGTTAGAAGGTTTCACAACATATCCACCTGCCATTGCAACATCAAGTAACCCAGACATTTCATCAACACCACCTTCCCATGAGACGGTGATGGGAATCTTAGACTGTTCTTTGACAAAGCGAGACTTTTCAACCTTGATAACAAAATCATAACCCATGACCTCAGTACCAGTTTTGTTCTGTCTGCGACCAATGATCCAGATAGTATTTGCGCTGTAGTAAATACCGGTACCACCGCCTACAATATCTTTTGGATACAAACCAATCTCTTTGTAAGTGTGGTTGATAGCCAACATAGGAATATTTTTCATTGCCAGATAGGGTGTCATCATGCGGAACAAACCTTTCAGGGCTTTTGCACGAGACATATCAGCAACAGACTTCTCGTTGATAGCATCTTCGAGTTCTTTCTTAGACGCAAGATTACCAATAGAATCAATTACGATGATAACGTCATCTTCTTTTTCCATTGTTTCTAACTGAGAAATTACATCGAACTTCAACTCTTCTACATCTGTAATAGGTGTATGAAGTACACGCGAAGTATCAATACCAAACTCATCAAAGTATGATTGAGGTGAACCAAACTCGGAATCATAGAACAACATGACTGCATCCGGTTTGGCATTCAAGTAGGCAGCTGCCATCTTCAGAGCGAACGAAGTCTTGAAGTGTTTTGATGGGCCCGCCAGTACGGTTAGACCAGAGGTGATACCCCCGTCTAAACTACCAGTGAGTGCCACGTTTAGCATAGGCACAGTAGTAGGCACAACTTCCTTTTCTTGAAAAAACTCAGACTTATCCATTTGAGATGATAATTTAATTTTTGAGTTCTTTTTTAGTTTCGCCATTAACGACATAATATTTCCTCTAATTCTTGGTACCCACCAATTGGATTACCGTCTATTTTTATTTGTGGAAAGGTAGTTGCACCTACAAACTCTTCTAATATTTCTTCCTTAGTGAAATCTATTTCATATATTTTGTATTCATATTCAACACCCTTTTCTTCACACAGTTTTATAGCTGCGTCACAGAAGGTGCAAGTTAGTTTACCCCAGATCTCAACGTTCATATCAATCCTTAAGATTTCGGATGTTAACGCACTCGTCTAACACAGTAAGTTTATCTGTCATACCGACTAAAAGTTTCACATCTGAATTAGCATATTCTCCACCATATGATATCGCCTGTTTATATGATACTTCTGAATCAATGGAAGCACGTATATAAGTGGGGATAGTTAATGTGGTATCGGTCAACAGAGGATGTTTGAGCATCAATCTTCGAACTGCTGTAGGATTTGACCCACCAATATCTAAAATTGTTTGATGCAGTTGGTTAAAATAGGTTTGTTTTACGGCTTTAAATCCCGACAACCCCAATTTAGTAAAAATAATATTGGGTATAGTATCGGTAATTATCTCTTTCATAGAGTATGAAGTAACATTCATCATAATTTCTTTTAATGATTTTACAGAGGCCGCTGCACCACCCAACAAGACAAATTCGCCATTCAAAATATCATCCACATTCTCTGACACTTCAGGAGAATAAACCACTTTAGTCTGAATAAATGGATTACCAACTGTCGCAGTAAGTGTATTAAACGTATCATGATTAATAGTAGTTTTAATACAAATACCCGAATCAGTTTTTTTAGATAATTTTAGGATATTGTCTATGAAGACCGCATCATCAACCGAGTTATTAGACAAAAGAGGAATGTCTGTACAGACAAAAACAAGCGCTGGTTGCCAATCAACCAACGCATCTATATCATGGGCATCTAGATGTTTATAGTCAATCGATTTTGTATCTAAAGAAACCCTAACCGATTGTGCCAAATAGTTTTGACCAAGAATACCAATTCTGAATTTGTTCTGAGACGGTTTTTTTCTTTTGGGTTGATCAACGTCATCCCAAGATATAATTTTTTCATCATTATCACTCATACGGTTCTCCTATACATTTTTATAAGCATATTCCACTGCTCTATCAGCTTCAACTTCGAGTGGTCTGTTATCATACCACATTCCATTATCATTGTCAAGCTGTCTACATAACTCGGCAACTTCTTGTGCAGTGATTGGATATCCTCTCTTGATTGCATTACCAGCAGTGGCAACCATGATCTGATACATTTTGTGATACCACCCGGTACCTGTTATAGACATATATTCAACGGCTAACTGTTTAGGAAAGAATGGGCAATCACGATACGTGCTCCATACTATACCACTATCATCATTCATTGAAGACTTTCTGTGTTCAATGACTGCTTTCGCCATCTCAGGAGACAATCTGTCTAGAAAACTATTACCTGTGCTGGGCTTATATGACCACTGGGACATTATATAGTCTGGGTCTACATCTTCACCTTCGTTATCAAAGATGAAGTTACACGCATCCGGATATTGTGCGGGTACGTAATACATGCGTGACAGATCTTTGGTCTGCTTGTCTCCGATATCTTTCAGATGTTTGTTGAAAGCATACCAGAAGTGCGGGATCTCTTCTTTGTTTAGTTCTCGTGTTAATGGAAATACGAGACGAAATTTAGGTTGGACAGGAGTACTTGAAGCTGTGGAGTAACATACGAAATTATAGTTTCCGCATATTGTTTGCAGGTTGTGATGGATATCACCGGTATGGATATCAAAATCATCCACATCAACAGCGCACCAACGAGACCAACGCACAACGTTCCTGTTACTGCGCGTACTGTCTTTGATATAAACAGCAGGACTAAGCAAAGCAGAAGAGTTATTACCACCTTTGACTCCTGGTTCTTTTGAGACGTTGACAAGAAACTTCTTGAACTTAGACCACGAAGCGAACTCCATGGTTCTGTGTGTCTTGTTGTCGAACGTGTTTTTGAATATAGTTATTGAATACATGAACTTATTATAGTTCATTTTCGGTTTCATGTCAAGCAAAGAAATCTTCAAGTGTGGCGCTAGGTTCAACATCCCATCCCACAGCATCAAGAATTGGAGTCAATGGATCAAGGAAAGTTTTGTCGAACATCTTATCATAATCTATCTTAGAAACAACATCAAACTCTTTAGGTAACTGTACAGGAAAACTAATTATGTTTTCCTTGATACGGTTGGGGAGCTTGAGGTAAACAAACTTAATTTTCTCACCGTTCTGAATCTTCTCATACTTATCTTGTAACCCCTGATTATCGATCAAGTGATTATACAACAACGCACCACGAACGTGTATTGGGGTGCCCTTTCCATATATATTAGTTCGATCCGCATACTTGGATATGTTACTAACACCACGCGGAAAAGCAACTGACTCAACAGGTAGTTTTTTGAAATCTTGTCGGAATTTACGAATGAACGATTGTGTTTCTAATTCTGTACAATTGACTATTATATGAAACACTTCCTTGAATTTTTCACGAACGATTTCTGGAGTACTAGACTTGATTGCCTCAATACCCATCATTTTTAGTTTGGGTTCGGCGTATTGGACACCCTCAGAATTGTGCACATTTAGAATATACCGTTTCTTCGCCATCCAGATACCACGATCAGCAATAACTTCTCTGGCCATTACCATTCTATTTTCATAGGCATTGGTTTCTATAGCAAGTTGTTCGTATGCCGCAGCAATTTTCTCCTCAAAATGTTCACACACCTTGTCAAGAAAAACAACAGGGTTCTTTGGGTTGTGTATTCTTACCAAAGGAGCCATGTTAATGTAAACAGAATCGGTATCAATAGCGATCACATAATCATCTTTAGTACCAACTATCTCTTGAAGTTCATCGTTGACAGCTTTCTCTGCACATTTAATAGCACGTTGACCACTAGTGGTGACTGCTTCAGCAACACGTTGATCGAAATATCGGAAATATCGATTTGCCAACGCACCATAGAGAGAGTTCATCAGAATCTTAATACCGGTCTGTTCAGTATCTAGGTTTCCAATTTCTCTAGCAAGTTTTTCAGAGGGAGACTTCTCATACTTTTGTTTAGCAACAAGCATCTGTTTCTTGATACCAACTCTACGATCATAAAACTTACGAATAACTTTAGGAATCACACCTTCAATATCTTTACGGTATTTGGTGCCGTTAGCTGCAATGGTACAGTCTTCGCTGTCAGAGTAATCTAAGGTTTCGGGTGAGATGTTATACTGTACCAGAATATTTGGATATAGGGAATTCAAATCGAACGAACACACCCAATCGTGAGAACCGATCATGGGGTCTTTAACATACCCGCCTACAATCTTAGGTGCAATATCAGGAACCGAAGCTCTGGGTGGTATTACAATATTATCGGGCAACAACGCATTGTAGATAGTAGCGTCCCATATCGCAGTAGTTCCCAACGCATCTTCCAGTTTCGAGTGAGCACCGTATGCCATCGTCATAACTAGTGTAATGATACCCAACTTTTCTTCAAGTCTATCAACAAGTTCAACGTCTTTTATATTGTAATCAATGAATTTTTGAAAATCGTGTTTGTATAATGCATGTAGACTGCCGTACTCATCATAAGAGAGTTTACGTTCGTCCAATACAACGCTTGCAATATGGTCTAACTTATATGATTCTTGTTGACCATATGTGTTCCATGTAAACTTCTTAAACAGATCATAATAATCAAGTTGAACAATACCTTCAATCTCATAGGCTTGTTGTTCACGTCCCATCATCGTTATCTTACGTTCACGGATATTTCTCCATGGAGAAAATCGTCTTGCTGTCTCACCACCAATAATCCTAGTTGTTCGGTTTATCAGGTAAGGCATATCAAAAAGATATGTATTCCAACCAGTAATAATATCTGGGGTTGTTTTAGGATTATCCCAAAAATTAAGAAAAGATTTTAACAGATCTATTTCGTTGTCGTGTCGGTAGTATTTAACATCCATATGTGTTTTTGAAACATCATAGTCATAGAGTCCCCAAACATGGTAGACAGAATCGTGGTTATTCTTTAGGGTAATTGATATTACTGGGTGAAGGGCCTCTTCTGGTAACGGGAACCCCTCATCAGATGCAACTTCAATATCGATTGTTGCAACGTTTACCAGATTGCGATCAAATTCTATATTGGCTGGGAATTCAGTTGCTAGAAATTGTAAGACGAAATTGTTTTGGCCGTGGATGGGTTTACCACTGACGCCTTCATAATCACGAACATGATTCGAAGCGTCTCGCATAGAATCAAAATGCACCGGCATTAGTTTTTCGCCGTATAGTCCACGATACCCCGTCTCTTCTACACCACGATGCATTTCAAATAAAGTTGGACAATATGCAACTTGTTTTTGAACACGTTGACCATTTTCATAGCCACGATAAAGGATATTGTTTGCTCTTCTAGATACTGATGTGTAAAATTTATTCATGGGGTAATTATACTATAAATCTTATCAATCGTCAAGCGTTATCCACTCCACATCTGGGTGTCTTTTTTTATTGTACAATATATTTTGGTCGTATTCACCCGTTTTAGAATTCTTAGTCATTTCACGATCCGTAACAGTGCCACCATATCTAACGTCTATACATTGTGTGATAGGTGAGTGTAGAATCTTGGATGGGTCACGATGTGCTTGATGACAAGATCTACCTATACCAGTCATGTTAGCCCAACGAGTATCAACTTTTCTGTCACACGGCCAATAAATATTATTTTTAGAATATTGCGTTTCATTGGACCAATTATCAGTAGCTTTATGCATAATACCCATAGGGCCCATATTGACACCACTCAAAAAAACATCTATCCATTTTTGGGCTACTTCTGGCCACATAGTATAAAATTCGAACGCCATTCCTATACCAGCGGCGGGAAACTGATTCCATTTACTCATAAGTGTTCTAAAAACATCTTCACCATTGACTCTTAAAAATGCGTCATGTTCTAAGATCCAGAACCTTTCGCCTTCAGAGAGACGTTTAATCATACGATAGTTTGAGTGTAACGAACCTATTTCTTGAGGTGAACGCATCTTTAAATGATTTCCGTCCTTGCCACGTGTCACTTTTTTATGGTTTATTAATTCAGGTAGTAAGGTTTCTGGAGTGATGCATTGCACAACCTCTATCTCAAAAATATCTGAAACTCTCTCAAAAGATTTCAGTGCAACTTCCATATAACGAACAGCTAGTTCATTATTTAAATCCACTTGCATGTAACCTTTAATCATATCTTATCCTTAAAATAGCAGACTTGGTTTAACGAGAGCTACTCGAACCCAGTTATGTTAATCACCGGCCTGCCAGCGGGTCAACAACCATCATTCAAAGTAGACGGTTCACTTCTCGAGCTGGCTCCCTGTCGTGGGCTCGAACCACGGACCCAATGATTAACAGTCATTTGCTCTACCAACTGAGCTAACAGGGAATTGAACTATTACTTAGACATATAGTACCGGCGACATTCCTGATGAGACTCAGCAACACCGTCTAATACTTCTTGTGCACATTTTTCGTCGAGTTTTCGGTTACTGTCTTTTACAAGTACAGTTCCGATTAACATCATTGCGATTACAATACCTGGCATAATTATTCCTTAGAAATTAAATCTTACTTCAGTTTCAACCTTGGTCTTAGCATCGCCAGTGTCCTTGGTCTCCAGTTTACCTTTAACTGTTACAGCATCAAACTTGAACTTGTATCCTGCTTCGTAACTGTGACCCTTAGTCATTGGTCCGATTTCAAAATACATGTTGTTCTTTGCTTTGTAACCTAGTCTTAAATGATGAGTTGTCTTAGTGTGATCCCACTCTTTCAACTCGTACTCGTTCTTGTATTCTATGTAGGGTGCGGCTTTAATGTCTAAACTTAAAAACATAAACACCGATCCTATGAATACCAAGGCTACAATCGTTTCTTTCCAATTCTTTTTCATATCATTACTCCTTTATTAAAAGAGTATCTATTTAATAAGGGGCGTTAATATGGTAAAGGTCTAGTTAATCTTTGGTTAATGTTTCGTAAAGATTGGGTCGGGGGGATGCGTCCCCCCAGTTTATGCCGTCATGCGCTTAAGAGGCACCCAAAGGTTTTACAAATATGGCGCTGGCATATACAGACTTGAACCCGCTGTGTACACACCGTAGTTAGGTGTGAAAAGAGGTGCTATTAGACCTCCCAGTACAAGCGAAGCAAAGAATACAATGCCTAACCAACTTTTCATTTTCTTGATCATGCGAACCAACTTACAGCAATCATGATCGGTGCGACTAAAAGCACACCAAGTAGTTGCGCGATTGCAACCATCTGTTCTTTTTTAGAGGAAAGAAATTCCTCGCTTTTTACAAACTTTTCCATTGTTACGTCCTTATTGAGAATTAATTTCTATTTTTCTCGGACGCTGTTCTTCGGGTAGTTCCACTTTGAGTTTAATCACCAGTAGTCCATTGACGAATTCAGCTCCATCAACGACAACATGATCTGCAAGTCGGAATGTTTCCACGAATTTCTTCGTAGTAATCCCTTTGTGAAGATACTCGGTAGTATCCTCTTCAGGGTTGCCCCGAATGACTAGAACACCAGGCTTTGCCTCGATATCTAGGTCTTTCTTTTTGTAACCACCAAGTGCAAATTCCATGGCGTATTCTGTGTCAGAATATTTTACAATATTGTGACGAGGAAAACCCTTCTCGTTTGCGCCAGCGGCAGTTAATCTTTCTATCTCATCCCAGACATGGTCGAAACCAATGAAACGAGAGTGGGGGAACGAAAACACTTTACTTCTTGTAGTAACCATTGCTATCTCCTTATTTAATTTAAGCAAGATTGTTGTCTATCGATCAGACTATTCTGCATCGACACTACTATATATACACGATCTAAGTTAGAAAGTCAAGTAGTTTATTTATTTCCGATATTATATTTAGGGCACAGCTCCCATTGATCTTTGTCTTTATGGGAAATGATTTTAATTTGTCTCAATGGAGCATGTTCTTTTAATTTAGAAGGATCTACCGCAGAAACCAAACCCCAATCACATAACAATTGTGCGATAGTGTTTCGTCTTAGCATATCATTTTCTTCGAAGTTAGATTTTTTACCATCAAGTAAGAACAGTTCTTTGAAGTGTACGATGAAATATCTACCTTGTTTGTGCAAGATGTGACACGATTGAAATAGTTTTTGTTCTTTACGAGACGCTACACCTATTCGGGTAAGAGTCTCACGTACTTTTAAAAAATCATCGGGTTCATTCAATGTAATTTCCAACATATCTGCTGGAGCCCATATATTATTTTCTTCCACCTTTATACATCCTTTTACTCAATTCAGTTAAGTCTTCGGTGGAGAGTACGGACAGGGCTTGTTTTGCTTTTTCGTTGCTGTATCCATAATACTCTTTTACCACTTCCAAATCAGTAACGACCTCAGGTTTTATCCACTTAGAGAATCGTTTTCGTTTTCTAACAATATTTATAAGAAAATCAAACTGAAGCTTCTTGTCAAGGATGTGATATTGATTCATAGCATTAGCTACAGCCACAGTATCTTGAAAATAAGACAGTGAACGATTGGACATGTAAGGTAGATAACCTTTTTCTGTTTCTTCATCTACAATCATATTAGTTTTAGTATAATTTATAGCAGTTACATATTCAAAGGGGTTCATTAACACCATCCACTTTCATAATCAATACGATATAAGATTTTTATTCTTTCAATTATATCATGTGTTACTTCTAAAGACAAACCTTTTATACTTTTATTTTCGCGTAGATTAATTATCTGATTCTTTTTATTTTCGGACCATGGTGGATTAATAATTTCTAACATGTGAGATATAGCTTGATCCATATCAGTTAAATCATATACGTAATTGTATTTATTTTTATCACCATAAAAATATGTCTGTGTTAAAAAATGCCAGTTCATCACATTACCCTTTTCAATTGCGGTTATCGCTTCTTCTAAAGAAGAAAATCCTTTTGCAGGATAAGGTCGTATACTTGCATTTTTAACATGATGACTGCGGTTTAGAAAATCAACGCACGATAGGAATCTTTTCACAGGATCCCTTTTTATTGCAAAACGAATGCTGTTTTTTCTGAACGGGGGATCATGAATATCGCCTTTGTCCCACCATTGTTTCTCTCTATGATTACTAGGGCCGCCTTTAATATAGGTATAATCAACTCTTCCTCCTAATTTTTGCCAGAGATATTTGGAATTTGTAAGACCACACTTTGGCGCAAATCTAAGATCAACAAGTTTAGGAAGGTAGTATATATTCTCAACACTCATTTGAATTCAACTCCTGCCATAACCTCCGTCATGCAAGCGACCATGTTCAACTCATGGTCTGCAACGAATGCAGCCTTGTATTGATAATCAGCAAGGATCAACACTAACTGTGGTATGCTTCCAGTATCAATACGTTCGTACATGCTGTCATACATGTGACGAAAGATAGCTGCTGTATCAACATCGATGTTGTTAGCCACCCATGTTCGCATCTTCTTAAAGTCTTTGGCTTTAAGTGTTTCAAACAAACCGTGGTAGTTGTTCGTGTCTGCATTAACAGAGATGTTTAGAACACCACCCACAGACGCACGCTGAAGTTCATTGAGAACTCGTCGCCAATCTGGAGCATGTTTCATGATCACATTGGCTAGATCACTATCTTGACCGTTCAGATCTACATTCTCTTTCTCAAGAATATCCATAGATCTTTTCATCATCTGACCGCACAAGGCTTGCATGTCTTTCTTAGATGTATTGAATTCATACACACCACACCGAGAGTGGAGTGGTTCAATGATTCTATTCTTGAAGTTACATGTGAGAATGAATCGGCAGTTATCTGAAAACTCTTCGATGAACCCGCGCAATGCAGGTTGTGTCGATTGAGGATTCAGATAATCTGCCTCATCAAGAATAACAACTTTGACACCACCCTGTAGGGAAACAGACGAAGCAAAACGTTTGATCTTGCCTCTTAGGGTTTCAATGTTGCCTTCTTCTGAACCGTTGACTATGATAAAGTCTAGGTCAAGTTCGTTGCAAAGAGCCTTTGCAACTGTGGTCTTACCGAGACCTGCGGTGCCGGTGAACAACATGTTTGGTAATTCACCGGACTTGATTATTTCACTGAATGTTTCTTTTAATTTAATTGGTAAAATTGTATCCGCAATCTTCGCGGGACGATACTTCTCAACCCAAAGAAACTCTGGTTTCATTCACACACCTCATCATAATATAAAAATTGGAGCGGTGTGGTGGAACTGCCCCACCTGCACAGACTGGAAGAATGTACCTACTCTATCGTACCACCGCAATAAACTTACTCAGATTCCGATTCACTATTGGACTCTTCAGTCTCTACCATTTGAATCAAAGCAATACATTGATCTCGTAATTGTCCAATGGTCGCCAACTCTTCACCACGAAACCCGCCTCGACCAGCAACGGTGTCAATCACTGCGACAGTACTTCGTGTTACACGGTTAACCAAATCAATCATTTCTTCATTATCACTCATAATTATGCTCCATACGTACTAGTTTTTTCAAGCGCAACCCAGTATTCAATACCGGAAGATTTATTCACAAAATGTGAGATTAATTTAGATGAGATTGAAACATCATAATCCCCATCAATCATTTTTAGATTCGAAATATTAAACACGAAACTAAAATTAGAATCTTCAAACTTACCATCAACATCAATTGAGAAAGCATTAGAAGTTTTATCGTTATTATCTATAACAGACAAATTCATCACATTTCCAGATGTTGACACTGACACTTCAGTATGACCTAGAACAGAAGCAGCACGTTTGATTTTCAATAACGTTTCACGTTCTAAAGTGAATGTTACTTCAGCTTCGGGCATGATAATATCTTTACTAGGTGAAGTTAAGATATCAGTATCAGAATAATGATACTTAATACGTGAACGTCCACTACCATCACTTACGATAACAAAGTTATCTTCAAACTTTAATCGAGGAGTGTCCAGTAAAGACAAGGTACTAAGAAACTCATTGAGATCATAGATACCAAACTTGCGGGGAAAATCTACGTCTAAGGTAGAAGTACTTAAAACATTCTTTGCTTCGGATACAGTTTTTACTACATTACCTTCGTTGAAAACGATGTTTGAGTTGATTGATGCGAAGTTTTTTAAGACTTCTAGTGTTGATTCAGATAGTTCCATGATATAATCCTTTGTTAATATAGTACCATTATACACCATTAGGTGTGAAAGGTCAAGCGACTTTAGAAAAATTCTTGTGCTTGATGAATTCGATCTTGCGATCAAACTTATTGTCCAACAACTCACCTTTATGTGAGATGATGAATACATTCGTGTCGTTATCAATAGTTTCAAGAATCTTGAGTAGATTCTCTACTCCATCCGCATCGAGAGAACTGTCGAAAGTCTCATCAAGAATCAGTAGGTTGGTGGCGATACTGTTCTTCATCTTAGCAACCTGCCTCCAAGTAAACAGAAGTGCTAAGTCGATGCGTTGCTTTTCACCCTCGGAGAAACTGTCATAAGAAAACGCATCACGATGACGTGACCGTATGGTTTCTTTGAAAGACTCGTCTAAGTCAAAGTGAACGTAGAAATCAAGCACCTGAAGATACTGGTTGGTCAACTGATTGATGACCGGCAGGTATTGCTTGATGATCTTGGTTTTAATACCAGTATCTTTAAGGAGTTCTGTTATGACGTTGTTGTATTCTCGCTGCTCGGCGAGTTCAAGTTTTGCGTCAATAAGAGCTTCTCTTTTACTCTCTTGACTTGAGAGAGTATCTCGTGCTTGTTGCAGGCTATGTACACCTGTTTCGAGTTCGGATAGCTCACCCTGTAAAGAAGTAATTCGTCTTTGTGTCCATGTGATTTTTTCTTTGATGGTGTTGATTTTATTCCGTTCTTCAATTTCTGAATCAATCGAGGACTGAATATCTTGTTTATCATTAGTCAACTTTCCTATTTGATGTTCACACTGTTGTCTTGCTTCTTCAAGTTCGTCCCACTTGTTTTTGGCGTTCTGTACCTTATCCAATCGGAAGGAGGACTCGATGGTTTGCTGACAGGTGGGGCAGTCTTCGTTGTCTTCATAGAATAAAATCTCTTTGTTCGATGCTTTCTGTTTAGCATTAAACTGAAAGACATACTTACCCATCTCATTGATCTTAGTGTCCAATGCAGACTGGCGGGTTTGAAGGTCGGATAGAACATTATCTTCCCAACTAATTACTTGGGTGTTAAGGCGGGCCAACTCTGTTTCTTCTTCTCTAATCAAGTTCAGTTTGTCTTGTTTAGCAGACTCAGAGATTTTTGTTAGTTCACAGAGATGTCTCTTCTGTGAATCAATTCTAGTCTGTACCAGCTGGACTTCATGACTGTTAGCAGATATGGATTCTTTCAATATAGAAGTCTTCTCTTTAAGAATTTGATTCATTTTAGAGAACACATTAATATCAAGGAGATCTTCAATAACATCACGGCGATGTTGTGCGGGGAGCTGCATAAAAGGAATAAAACTGCTGCTCCCCAGCACAACGATCTGGTGAAAAGTTTTGTGGTTCAACTTGAGGATGTTCTGTTCAAGAATCTTTTGGTATTCTTTGTTATGCGAATCCTGATTAATCAAGACATCATCACGGTAGATTTCAAATCGCACAGGTTTCTGCCCACGAACAATGCGATAATGTGCACCGGAGACCGAGAACTCTACTTCAACAACTGATGATTTATTATTGATGCTGTTAATCAACTGAACCTTGTTGATGTTACGATGCGCCTTCCCGAAAAGGGCAAAGGAAAGGGCGTCCAGCATAGTAGATTTCCCTGAACCGTTCTGACCGACCACTAAAGAAGTGGCGGTTTTCTCTAAGTCGAGCTCGGTGAACTGGTCTCCGGTGCTTAAAAAGTTTTTATATTTTAGTGAATGGAATATAATCATACGATTTCTAGGGACTGTGCCTCAATCATTAGTTCACGAACTTGGTTTTTAATGCGGTCTTTGTCTAGTCCAGTATCTACCGCATCGATATAATTATATAACAAATCATCAGTAGAGTCAAGGTTTATTTTATCATCATCAACTTGAGCCCCCGCAAAGTCTTGAAAGTTCTCGGCGATTTGTAATCCATGAATCTTTCTCATGTTAATTCGATCAATGAACTTCTCAAACTCCTGTGGTTTGGTTTTGTTAATCACAATGACTTTCACAAACTTCTCATCAAGATCAGATACGTTTCTTAACGCCTGCTGTTGCTTTGTATCATCGTACAGAATCTTTTCAAATATTGTAACAGGATTCTCAACAGGTGTCAACTCTCGTGTAGATGTATCAAGAATATGAAAGTACTTTCGGTCGTTAACATCTGACCACATAAACTCCATCTGACTGCCTAGATAATGGATGTTGCCTTGATTACTCTTGGTGTGAAAGTGCCCTGACAATACCATATCAAATCTTCTAAACGCATCAGCAGACATACCTCCGGTACATGTCACGCCTTTCTGCATCTCAAATCCATCTAATTCTAAGTGTGCGCCTACCACATCAGCCTTACATGTGTTTAGAAAGTAGCGCGTCTTCTCTTCGTTCTCAGAATTAATCCAAGGTATATGTGCGAACTTCATACCATCATAGTCAACCACTTCTGGCTTCTCAATGATTCTAACCTCTGACATATAATGCCCTAGCAATTCTTTGAGAGCGTTTAGGTTATTGGTGTTTTTATAATAAACATCGTGATTACCTGGAATAATATCCATGTGTATGCCACGAACACGCAACTCATCAAGAAATATTCGGCGATTGTGCGACAGTGCTTTAAAATTAATTGAAGTACGGTTTTCATAGTAATCACCTAGATGTATGATCTTCTTAATACCATGTTCTTCTAGGTACGGAAAGAAAACATCACGATAGAATTTCTCTTGATAGTCCATGAAAATTTCAGAACTGTTTCTTACACCGCAGTGCGTATCATTTAAGATTGCGATTTGCATATTATTAATCCGTTAAGAATTCAGAAAGATCAGAGTCAGCATGACGGGTTCTTTTCTTTTTAACTTTCTTACTGTAGTCTTTAATATCTTTGTCCTTATCCTTTACAAAATCAATACGCTCTCTGAGTTCGTCAACGAATGCTTGGGTCTGTCTAGACGCCTGATTATTATCGATCTCTTCCGCAACTACTAATTCTAAACCACTCTCAGAGAGATATTTCATTTTAATGTCTTGTTGCTTCTTCTCCTTCTCAATGCGTCTCAGGAAGGCGTACCATGCGATCTGAGTGAAGTATGCGAATGCATTGGGTTTACCTGTACGTGTGGCTTTATCAATGTTGTAGTTCTCAATAGCCTTTAGACAATTCTCTACAGCATCCATCACCATCTCTTCACGATAAGTGTAACGAACAAAGTTGGCTTTGTGTGACAAACCTTCAGAGATTTTCAGAAAACACTTTGCAATGTAGTCTGTAATCATAGGTTTAGGGGAATTGGTTTCTTTGGCCTCTCTAGCTATAGTAACGTAGTCTACCACGGCTTGAGAGAAATTAGCATTGTTAACGTAGTGTGGTTTTTCTTTAGGTTTCATGATATATTTCTCACTTGTGAACATTCATTATACAACAAAAATAATTATTATGCAAGGCTTGACAGATTTTAAAATCTGTGTTATACTAGAGCTTAACTCGCCAGAAGAACAGAATATACTAACTTAGTGAATGGTGTCGTTGATAGGAAACTTAATAATATTAGATGTTTCTTTCTTAATTGTATTATCTGGATTAGATTTGTTTTCAAGTATTTCTTGAAGGGCATCTGCTATTTGTTTTAACCCATTAATCTTCTCTTGCTTATAAGCATTAATTCTTTCTTCTGACACAATAATAGAATCTCTGACAGCAAGATTATATTGATCAATAAGATACTCAGTAGGTCGATTCATAGTCATGATATGATCACAATTCATAACTATATAGTCTTCTTGTTTATCAAGAAAATGAATCCATGGTCGAAATGCATATGATCTATCACCATCTTCAAATTCATAATTAATTATAGTCATAGCATTTCTTATAATCATTTGATTCGAATCATCTTCTGGCCATTCTACAACTTCACATACTATTTCACTGCCATTAGTTAATTTAATTTGTGCTAAATCAATTTTAATCATAAAGAAACCTCCGACACTTTGTGTTTAAATTGTTCCCTATTATATATCTTAACTCTTTCCGCACTATGAAGTAAGGTAAAATTTGGTTTACCTGATCTTAAGTCATCTGCAATGTCATAGAGTTTTGTCGTTCTACCATCATCTGACAATCGTAGACCTCTACCAATGGACTGTAACACCCTGATTTGCGATTTGCTGGGAGATGCGAAAACAATATTGTGAATGTTTTTAATATTGATACCAGTAGAAAAGGTACCAAGACTAGCAATAACAATTGAATCAGTCTGAGTTTCAACGATGTTCCGAATCGCTTCACGGTCATTGGTCTTTGTTTCTCCTGACACGTAGAACAGTTTTCTTCCTTCACTTATTTTATCCTCTACTAAATCTCTAAGTACCTTTCCATGTTTGTCTACCAGATTGAATAGAACAAGTGTGTTTCCAGTAAGACTAAGAGCAAGATTGCTAATGAACCTATTACGCCCGGCATGCGAAACAATAAAGTCAATCTCTTCTTGATAGGTCGCGCCAATCAACTTCTCCCTGTTCTCTTTGCTATGTTTTATCAATATAATATCAATGTCTAAACTAGACAGTTGTTTCTTTTCTTGGAGTATAGCAGTAGTAGTCACATGATGCACAGGACCAAACAACCCTTCAAGCACAAGCTTATGAACTTGTGTGCCATCTAACGTACCTGTAGTGCCAAATCTATACTCGGCGTTATAGGCTTTGTTCATGATGGATGATAACGACTTTGATTTAAATCCATGGACCTCATCACCAAATATGCATCCAAACTCTTTGAACCACACAGGGTGAAGTTTATAGATTGACTGCCATGTTGTTATGATAACACGTTTATCTGTCTCTTTGTCTTTACCACTGTAGATCTTATGGCAGTTTTCTTCTACATTAAAACCATAGGCTTCAAAGTCAGCCCACATCTGTTCTACCAAAGATGTAGTTGGAACAATTAATAATATTTTCTTATCGTGGTTCTCCATGTACCATCTCATCAACATATAAATGATGAGTGATTTACCAGAACCCGTGGGTGATATTAGAATAGATCTTTTGAATTTGATTGCATGACACATGGCATCATACTGATAGTCACGAGGTGCAAATGGTAATCCGAGTGTGCCTACCCAACTCAGTGTCTTCATATGATTAAGTTTGTTTATCTCATACGGTACACCATATGGGCCGTCTTCTACTTTAATACCGTAACCACGTTCCATGCAGAACTTTTTGATTGCCCAGTATAATCCAACGTTGATCTCACCATTGGTTCGATTCAACATTCGGATCTTACCGTCCCATGCTCTGCGTTTAACAGCAGGCATGAACTTAGCTCCTGGCACTTCAAAAGTAAAGTAGTCACTCAACTCCTGAACTACCGAAGTCTCAGCATCGACCAATTGAAGCATCGCATGGTCTTTCATCTTTAAGGTTATTTGTTGCAATTAGAATCCTGCTTCAAACTGTTTATAACGAATCATGTTACCAATGGTTTGATGCCTCCAGTTGAGGTTGGTAACTATCTCTCTTAGTGTATCTATAAGTGTCTTAAGATACTCGATTTTAGCTTCACTTGTCACCAACTCGGGGTCGGCTTCAATGTAGTGTTCCATTTCTCCTTTCAATATTTTCAATCCATTGAATGGATCAGGATCCCATCCTAATTCTACAATTTCATCCTGTGACATCTTCCCTTGATACCATAACCATTTTAGCTTCATCAATTCTTTCTGTTTGAATTCGGCATCTTTCAGTCTGAGTTTTGTCCGAGAATGTAACGCAAGATACTTCGCATGAAGTTCAGGTGTTACTCGGGAAGATTCGTCTAAGGTGTTTGGGTCAATGCGACAGTCTTTCTGCCATTCTTCTAGCACTTGTTCTAAATTCATTATGTAATTCCATCAGTTGTCTTACCATTATATCATAAAAATTCAAAGTAATCAAATCTAAATGTCATTGGACATGTTATAAAAGTATCTTCATTGGTTGACGCAAACGATACATCTCCGAGTGTAATCGGAAAGGCATTTACGTATTGAAATTCACGATTTGCATTGTTAGAATTAGTGAGTACTTGTATTCTAATATCACAATAGTCTGATAACGTCTGATCTCCATTGCCGTATAAAACACCACTGTTCAGTTTGTGTTTTGTCTCCACCATTCTTTCCATCCAATTATATATCTCTCCGTAAACGTTCATGTTTTCGTCAAGTAATACATCAATGGTGACAGCTCCAAATTCAATGGCATCACCGATAAAGGGCACAGAACCCATTCGTTTATAACCAATTTCAGTGGCGTTAATTTCCATGCTGGGGTGTGTCACAGACTGTGACATGAACGACAGGTAAGGAAGTTTCTCCTTCGATACGATGACTTTAAACCCAGTAGGTTGCAAGAAGTTTGTTTGACAGTAATCTTTCATACAGTTATTTATACATAAAAAAAAGCGCCCCGTAGGGCGCTTAAAACATTTTTATTGTTTTTCTTATACAGTTTTACGCGAGGATATTGTCAACGCGGAAGATTCTGTAGTATTGGTTAGAACGTGCCGTCCCCAGTCCTTCTTGCAATGTAGCATTGCCTTCAGAATAAGGATTACTTACCATACCATAACGAGTCTTGAACCCGATACGTGGTTGGAAGTCATTCTCGCCAACTGCACGTACCATCTGGAGAGGTACGTAAGGGCAATAGAAAACACCAGCGTCATAAGGATTGGTGCCTTTGTAACCAACAGTTACATAGTCAGCAATTGCATATGGATCGATGTAAACTTTAGTGCGACCATTGAGAACACCAGCAAAGGTGTTACCGGTGTCATCTACGTTCAAAGAAGTAGAAAGAGCAGGTGCATAGTCAAGCATACCAGAAGCAGTCAAAGCAGTTGCAACATCTGAAGAACAGATGATGAAGTTACCTTTACCACGACGAGTTTCTTTAGCAATGACGTTACATTCACGCTCTAATTGTACTAACAGACCCTTGAACTTTTCAACTGACCAACGACCATCAGCATCAGTAGCGAGGTCAAAGATACCAGCAGTCTGGATACCAGCCTGTCGTGAACCGATCTTAGCTTGTGAGTTAATCGTTCGGATAACTTCTCGGTTGATTTCAGCAAGAATTTCAGTAGACAAGATGTTAGCAAGTTCAGTTTCAGCGTCGAGACCGTGGATTGCTTTCAAGTCTTGTGCGAGTTCTAAGGTGTACTCAGCTTTCAGAGCACGAGTCTTAGCAACAACGCTAGTCTTGTCAATGGTGAATCCCATTTCGTGGAAAGAATTTCCACCAGGAGTTCCCAATGCTTCAGCCTTGTACGTATCCATAGCTACACCAACAACAGGTGCGTATACGCCACCAGAGTCTTCAATACTTGAGTCAGCATCAGTGTCGGTTGCGCCAACTAAACCAGAAGGACCACGACCGCCATTAAGACCGTAACCACCATTGCCGGTAGTATCTTCAACACTGTCACCAGAATACTGAGTTTGTGCTTCGTTGAACAAAGCTTCGGTACCTGCAGCACCAGCGCCAGCATGTGCGGTCTGATAAACAGCTCGCATTGCAAAGATCAAGCCCGTAGGACCAGTCATTGGCTGTACACCACATACGTCATATGCCATCAGGTTAGGCATTGCACGACGAACGAGTGCGATAAGTACGGGATTCCAGTTGTCAGCAGCACCAGTTGCATTGCCGGTGCCGGCACGACTACCTTCACCAGCAGCGTTGGCTGCAACTTCGTTCATCATGCCCTGTTCGCGCATGGCTTTTTCTTGGTTTTCCAATACCGCAGCAGTTACGCTACGACGATGAGAATCAGCAATCTTTCCTGAAGTCTCTTCGTTAAGTACTGGAGCCCATTTTTCTACTAATCGATCATACGATTCCATAGAGATACTCCTTATTTATTTGATTTTTTGATTGCAGAAAGGTACTGAGACATTGCAGAACTAACTTCTACACTATCGTCTGACCAATCGTCAGTGGCTTCTTCTGAGATTTCTTGTGCAACTTCTTTCTTAAAGTAAGACTCTTTAACAGTCTTAACTTTAGCAGAGAAAGAGGCTTCATCTTCGAAGTCTAAAGATTCTACCAGTGATTTTAACTTTTCAACTTCAGTAGCAGCCAATTCACCAGCATGTTCGCTGATAACTGCTTCACGTTGATAAGCTTCTAATTGTTGTGACATTTCAATTGCTGCACCAGTTTGTTCGTTAAGCTTCGCTTCAAGCTCTTGAACTGATTCAGCAAGTTCATCAACTAAGTCCACCTTGGATTCAGGAACATTGATATAAGATTCTACGAACAGGTCTTTCAACGAGTTCATGAAACCTTCTGCGATCTCAGTCCGAAGACCAGTTTCAACAGCAACCTTGTTTTCTTCCATCCATTGTTCAACTACGTAGTTGAGATATGAATCAACCTTTTCAACTAGATCAGAACGAGTAGCTTCAAGTTCTTCTTCCAGTCGTGATTGATACTCATCTTCTAATCGAATAACCTCTTCAGAGATTTTTGATTTGATAGCAGTTTCGAAAATTACAGCAGTTTTCGCTTTAAATTCATCGGACAAAGTGGCTTCATTTTCAACAAGAGCGGTGAGATCATCAGAGAAATCATAAGCAGCTTCCACTACTTCTTCTTCTTCGGTGATTTCTTCGACTTCTAATGCGTCCAAAAGATCAGCAAGATCTTCTTTCTTCATAGATGCCATAGCTTTGTATCCAGCATTAACCATAGCTGCTTTAGACTTTGCGCCGTTACCCTGAGGTGCTGGCTCGTCTTTACCGTCTTTATCGCCTTTGCGCTTAGGCGCTTTTTTGATAGACGCACTAGTACTAGCAACGGATGCTACACTTTGTGCTTCGGCATTCTTCATATCGTGACCTTCCTCGACTTGGTTGTCCTCATCGTGAAGTTCAACATTGTCTGCATTAGACATATTATGACTCCTTATTTGTTTGACTTGAGCAACGAGAGGAAATTTTTATACTCACGAACCTGCGTCTCATAAAGATGCTTTCTCGGAGCGACTTTAATTTCAGTCTCCATTTTTTCAATTACTTGAGCTTCTATAACGCCGTTATTCCAAACCCAATCTACGCCTTCCATTATGCCATTGACAAATGCTGCAGGTGCAGATGGATCTTGTACGATATCGACTGTATTTAAAATAAAATCGTCACGCACATAGTTAACGCCACTTCTAGTCTCAAGACTACCCATACCACGAGTTGACACTCCTAGTTGAACGCCACCTTCAAGTAGACCTTTTACAATCTGACCCATAGGAGTATCCAAAATTTGTGCCTTTCCAATCACATCATTACCATTCCATTCCAGTTTGGTAATGAGATGTGAAACTTTATCAAGATTGACAGTCGGACCTTCCGGATGATTTAACTCACCGACTGATCTCTTCTGTGCCACTTGTTCGGTAACGTACTTATCCACAGCACTTTCCATAATCTGCTTTGGATAAACACGACCGTTTCTATTCTTTTGTTCTGCTTGGGCAAATACACCTTCGATAGCAAACGATTTTGGTTTACCATCTTTTGCTTCTGTGATGACCGACTCAATAGCCTGATCGATGTATTCTGCCATTAATTTCATTTACATTTCCTTAGCAAATGTTGCACCCATCTTCTCGGCTTCTGCTTGAGAACGATAGGTATCTAATTTGTCACCGTCAATATAAACGGAGAACCCTTTCTTGTCTTTATGAATCATAACAGTATGCTTGTTGATCTTCTTGGAAAACACATGGTCTCCCACAGGCATCGATTTTGCTTCTCTTATGTTCTTAAAAGATTTCATAGTTTTATTTATACAATTTTAATCTTCAACTGGTTCTTCAGCTTTGTCATAAATTTGACCTGCAATTCGTGCTTTGGCTTGATCAAGAGTGTCTTGCAAACGATCACTTACCATGTCATTGAACTGTTTACCTGCTGTGGTAAAATCTTTCTTATCAATAGCATCAAGAAAATCGTTGATATCATTCTTTTCTAAATCAACATCATCACCAGTAACAGTACCCATATCGCCTACCGGACCTAAATCCACTTCATCAAATGTTTCAGTATCTACTTCACTCATATTTTATTTCCTTGGTGTAAAATTCCAACTATTAGGTATTTGTTTGATCATATGTACCATACCGTTTTGACGATCTTCCAAAACCTCTACTTTGCCCATTGCTTCAAAAAGCAATTCTTCATTGCCCCTTCTTTCCTTTGCCAGCAAAAGTTCTAAGGACTTAATCTTACTTTTCAATTGTAAAATTTCATCTTCTAATTTCATTTATATCCTTGCAATGTATTGCGTTTTATTTAGACTCTTCTTAAGTTTCAAACCAGTAGTGCCAGGATTCTGATGATCCGCTATCGCTTCGTTCCAAACGGCATCTGCTATAGATGCGATGTCTGCGTTAGATATAGTAACCGACTCGGGACTAATAGTAACCACATCAATCAAGTTTGATCGTGTTAATGATATAGTAACATTTGATTCCGGTATAACAGGATTACCACCTGTTTCTCGTGTGTATATATTACCTTCAATGGTTAAAACATAACCTGCGCCTGACGGCCAAGGTACAATTCTCCATCCATTTTCTAAGAAGAATGTAGCACCCAAGTCTCTGGTATCTGTAATAGGATCACCACCAACCACGCTGATAGCTTGAAGAGCAGCACTAGGATGAGGATATTCTGGCGAACCAAGTATCCATTCTTTCCATGCAGAGTATATGTCGATAGTTACATTTACTTCTGTAACACCTTCTGCAACATAAATTAAACGATTCCAAGCATCGAATGATACCTTCTGATTGGGATACCCGAGAACAGGATCCCAATTCCAGTTGTTACCGTATTGATGGTGAATAAATGCCATTACTGATTAAGTTCTTTCCACACAACGTTGAATGTTATATACGTTCGATCCGGTGCCGATGGTTGTGATCCACCAGGCTGGAACCCAAGATCGTCTCCGCCAATTGGATTGTACATAAATGTCCAAACTGGCGAGGGTGGTGGTTCACCTTCTACATTACCTTCATTCACTAAATCGAATGCTGGAGTTGCCCATCCAGACGAACTAACTGCGTTCAAAGAAGTCTTATAATCTAACGGATAATTGTTAACGCCCACTGTGTTAATAGAAGTTAATGTTGTACTCAACAATGTTGATCCAGTACTATTTTTAACTGTGAATGCAGTACCACCCGCAAGACCTGTGTCTAACAGAGCATTGTTTCTACCTTCAAGATATATTCGACCATTATCAGAATCATAATCAAGAACAAGTGCAGTTCCCGCGCCAGCAACTTGTGCGCTGTCTTGATTGCTCGGGGAAAGAATGTTAATTCCTACCGGAACAGTAGAGGGTGTGAAGTTTATGATTCGTGTATTACGATCATTTTCGAGTAATGATAACCCACCCGCATCGCTATCATACAACCAAGCATCGTTACTTGACAAGAAAGACATATAGAATGCTTTGTTCAGTAATGTTGCTGGACCATCTGTTCCCGCATCAACAATATCTTTAAGTTCGATTCGATCTTTTTCTTCGAAGTAATGAATGTTACCGCCTCGTTCGGGATCTGGTCCAACTTCGATTTCTACACGAGGAATACCTCTGTTGTAACGATCTACATTACCAGTGATATTAGTTAGCGGTTGTTTACGTTTTGAAAGACCTACTTCTGTATTGGGTCTTACCGCACCATATTGAATATTGTCGAACAACCTTTCAAGATCTATCTCGGACACACCGTTTCGTATAGGCACTCGAAGAATTTCTGGTCCGTGACCAATGTGCTGCGCTTTGGCGTTGTATACAGCACGAATGCCATCAACCGAAGTAGCCGCATCGCCGTCTCGTTCTATTGTGCTATAACTGGGATTTTCCCATTTTTCTCCTCGAAGAATGCACTTCAAGAATACTCGAAGTTCACCATCAGGAAAAGTCCCATCTTGGTTAAAACAATTAAGACGAATAGTTTCAGGTGCATATAACGAATGATTGAACTGTCCAGCGGCAGGAGAACCAGCAGGATATACACTGATAGGGCGCATTGAGGTTAAGTAATAAGCACCCTGCGTATATGGAACACCCGCAGTAGTTACTTTATTATCGAACACGAACGTTTCGTCGAAAGATCCTGCCTTTCCCAATTCTTGAACAGGGTCAGTTTGAGCATCAGTCCAAACACCACCACCCAGTGCATAAAAATAATCAGCAGTATCTTCGGTTGGAGCAGACAATCTCTTGGTTGCCCAACAGACAGGTCTTGCGCTTAATCCGATAGCATTTGTTTGCCATCCAATGTCAGTTCGATTACTCATATCCATTTCGTGACAGATAATTCGTTCACCGTTGATGATAATACCCCAACGAATAGAACCTCCCGCCAAAACTTGATAATCGTAGAAATATTGGTTTGCCGTTGTGACATCAAGTGTCACACCTGATCTGTTGCTGTTGCCACCAGCACCATCCAGACGATCTCCGTTCCAATTTGCCTGTGGTATGACTGTTTCGGTTTGAACACCGTCAAAGGTTCTACGGTGTACGACAGAAAGACCTGACCCAGTAAGACGGAACATAAATCCATCGGTTGCATCAAATGGTCCCCAGTTTCTCACACAGGTTGCTTTACCAGTATCAGGAACCACAGTACCCATAATAACGAAGACGCCAGAACCATATGATAATGGGTGATAGAGATGCGAAGTGTTTGTTGCAAGGTCTCCAGAAGCGCCATTGCCAAGATTGCCTTCTAAACCAAGACGTATCCATTTCTTACCTGGATCCCAAACTGCTGTGCCAGAACCTAAAAGAGAGTTAGCAAATTGATCAGGCATTGCGCTAACATCAAAATTGTATCTGGCAAGAACTTTAGAGTTAGCAATACGCAACTGACCATATGCCGCAAGTTCTGGTTGTCCTTCCGAAAACCTAATGTTTGCCGCGCCGAAACGATCAATTTCTAATCCATACTCTGGATTGTCGTATCCCATAAGGTGTGTTGTAGGAACATAAACATCGTATGCAACTCCTACTTTGCAGATGGGAGTACCGTTATAAGAAATTACTGCAAGCGCTTCGGGTACTGCATTTTCAAATTTAGCAGATGCGTTGTAGTGAACCGCAAGAATACCTGTACCATCACCTTTATCATAAACACCGTGAACGTGAACATCACCACCTAAAAATCCAGAAATGTCATATCGTTTACCAACATTCCAAACGTGATCGGTATCTCCACCTTGTGCATCTAATTTTTGAACAAATTCGATCTCGGCAGTATGGACCATGTACAAACGGTCACCCGTACTCTCCGGTGGTATCCTAGTATATCTCTTTTCGCCTGCCATTTAATTCCCCGTTATTATACGTCTAAATCTACGTACAATTTTGATAATTCTGTACGAAGTGTATTATAATGTCTCATAACTTTCATGGGTTCAATGCCCTCAATTCCCATGGGGATAACAGCATTAATAAACTCTTCAAAGTATGCGACAGCTTCGTCTAATTTGATTTTATCTTCTTGTTGACTCATAATATATCCTCATGATTAGTAATCGGGTGGGGAATTAATTCCCCACCCTATACTATTATATAGTTAAGTTATTATACTGGGTCGCTGAAGTTTCGTTCCAACGGAGCAACAAGTGAGATTGTCGCGCCAGTAGCTTCAATGGCAGTTACCTGCGATTTCACATACTGTCCAGTGTTTAACCCAATTGCAACTGCAACAACGTCAACATCTGTACCAATGGTTCTACCTCCGGTCTGATCTGCATCATATGCATATGCAAATGAGTATGTGCTACCAGCACCAGACACAGTTTCATCAGGAACATTGTTGCTGATTGAAGTACCCACCTCAGCGTTTGCTGCATTTTTTACTTGAAGTGCATCATTTTCACCGAACGTTTCCCCATTAGGAGTCGCACTGTAGTATACATAGAATACAGCATCACCATCAGTCGCAAGGTTAGAGTTAAAGTTAATGTTAACTGTAACAACACGAGGATAAGCAAGAGATGTACCACCAGCATAATCTGCATTAGAAGCTTCGTTAAACTGTACTTGGTTCTGGTCAATAGATGCGAGAGAGTCAATAAATACGCCTGGTTTTGTAACCAAAGTATCACCAACAAATTCTACAAGCAGTTCAGCAATAGCACCGTTTCGTACAGAAGCACCCGTAGCACCTTCGTTCAACAGACCATCTCGACGCAATGCCCACTGAGCAAACTCATATACATTTTCTACAGTGGTGTTGTTATTACTATCTACGTAAGGAGTGCCTGCATTAGCATGGGCATCGTTAGCATCGATAATAACATCAAACGCATATTTTACGTTAGAGATTTCTCTTTCGCCTTCGTATGCTACTAAAGTCGCGGGCCCGACTGCGGTGTTGCTTGCAAAGGCTGCCACACCAGCAGCATCGATGTCACCACCTACGGTTACTTTAAACCAATCGCCAGCAGTGTCTTTGTAGACTTCGCCTGCCACCAAAGTGCCAGCAGTAACAAAACCTTTAATGTCATAAGGCACACCCGCCGAAAATTCCAAATACTCAATCTGAATATCATCGAATGGATTTACATCAGCCGGTACAGCACCGTTAGAATCGATGTCAGTATCAGCAGTGGTTGTGATCTTAATGTCAGAAGCGTTTGTGACAGGGAAACGATATACAATGTAAGTCATTGTCGTTACACCGATGTCTGCCAAACTTGCGTCTGCATAAGTTTTACCACGTTCTCTAACATAAACGTTAAAGGTAGATCTACGATCAGCTGTGATAGTACAACCAGCAGAAGTTGTTTCAGTTGAAAGAGTTTGTTCAATAGTCGTAAGACTAGTTGCGGTTGCATCACCGTCTACAAGATACGTTCCATCGTTGGTTGGTGAACCAGCAATCACAATTGTATCCCCATCTTTAAACACACTTAAATCAGTGGTTGTAGATGAGATGGTATCAGGAGCAGTAAACGCAATATCTGTTACTAGATTATTACCAGAAGAGGTAGTATTTGCACGAGACAGAATCGCTACTGCTTGGTTAGCAGGACCGGTGTATACTGCGTTTCGTACTGTAGCAACCGTTGAAGGAGACTGCACATAGTATGGTTGATCCACTTGGTCAACAAACGTACCCAAGGTAATGAAACCTGAGTAAATTTCTTTTACATATGTATTAGCAGTATCTTTAACAGTCCAACCAGCAGTTCTTAACAGATCTGAAGAAGTTACTGTGAAAGGAGCCGTGATTGTAGTGCTTTCAGTGGCGTTAGTGAAAGGCGTACCAGAAACCGTAACAGTAGTTTTCGTAGAAGCAGTAACAGTGCCAGAAATACCAGCATTACTAGAACCAGTAATGGTGATTGTATCACCTACTTCAAATTTACGAAAGTCTACAGTAGTATCCGCAGTAGTAATAAGATTTTGATCCGTAATTACTACAGCAGCCACTTCTTTAGTTTTCTGAGAGATAGATTGAGTATCATCTAAATACCACCCGTTTGAAAATTCGAACTGTTCGTTCGTAATAGACAACATTGGGAAGTCGAACTTAGTGATAGACTCAACGTTTTTCCATAAGTATTTAAGAAATGAATATAATGCCTGACCTGTAATACCAGATCCTGCAAATTCAAAATTATTTCCAACTGCTGCTTGAAAATATATTTTCTTATTATTTGCGTCAACTACAATTTCACCACCGGTGCCACTGTTAGTTTCGTACTGCCCAGTAGGGCTTTCTGCTACTTGATCCGCTAAACTATCATTAGTCGTATTACTTCTTGGTGATAGTGCGTCCAGATCATTAAACAGTAGGGTTGCATCTAGATTAGAAAGTGCCATTATTAGTCCTTTAAGTTTATGATTAGATTAATTTACATCACCAAAAGTTTAATTCAATTACGTTTATTTATAACAAAAACAATGTTAAAACATTATTCGTCAAAATAATTTCTATCGATCTGTTGACTGATAGGAATAGAAATGTTTTCATCATCTAAGACTATCGCCTGAGCAACTGGTCGCCCAAGTGATAGAATAATATAATTTAAGTTTAATACTCTCACATATACTGAAACAGGAGTCGAAACTGGATAATTATATGTAAATGTGTTATCATCAGTACTTCCACTAATTGTGACAGTACCTACAACAGAAGTTGTTGAAGTACCTGTGCCGCCAGTCATATCCTCAACACCGGCAATAACACTATCGTCCGCATAATCGTGTATTCGAATTTCAGTACCATCCTTTAATCCAGTCAATACAAAAGATGCTGTCAAAGGTGGTGTTCTGACTACATTATTCGCATCAAGCAGTTCGATATTATTAGCGTCAGCGGAAGGAATATTATTTAACCACACCCCCCTTGCACCAAAGAATTTACCACCCGCGAATGTTCCAAACGGAGACTGTTTGGTGTCTGTATATGTTCCCGCAGTCTCGTTCGCATTACGATATTCAAATCCATCATCACCATCTACTGTTGCTGAGAAATCAAATGATGTAATATATTTGAGACGTTCGTAAACTTCAGTTAAAGGTCTATTTGCACAATCAACTATAACATTATAGGGTTGATTACCCGCGCCGTCACCAATATCTTGTGAGGTTGACCCAAAGGTTGTTGTTACGTTTGTATATCCAGCCACCGTACCAGAAGCGGTTTCATTATTCAAATCTGGTAAAGTTGAAAGTGCGACAATATTCTGCCCACCATTGGATAGGTCAGAAAAGAAGTGATCGTATAGATCACCATATTCTCTTGCAAACAACCAAACCCCACCATTGACATTAGTTGCTGTATCGTCGGTTGACTGAATGAATGTTCCGTCTTCAACTTTCACAAGCACATTGATATTTCCATCGGGCCACCAAGAAGTCAAAGCAGCATCAGATGCTTCTACACCTTGAACAATATAAATGCTTGTTCCTGCTTCCTGTGTACCAATTGTTTTAACGTTAGACCACAATAGATTATTAGCAGTATCAGTAAATGAACCTTCATAGATATATTTGTAATCAATATCTTTCGCACCAAAAGTAAAACCATTGATGAAATTATATTGATTGTTTGTAATTGATTCTAACGGTACTGAAAACTCCATGAAAGCCGTAGCAGCAAAAGTATTCATTACAAATTCATATAGGTTTTGTGCAGTATCGAGTGTAGTATAATCTGTATGGACAACACTACCAGACCCACCCGATACTGTTATCGTGGAGGCAGTCGTATTGATTGTATATGTTTGATTAAGTGTAGGTACCGCTACTTGCTGTCTGTCGTTTACAAGTGTTACCAACTGTGATACTGAACTTGTTGAAGTACCCAAAGTTGTTTCAAATGGTTTGTCGCCAAATCTTCGTACTCTTAGCGTAGTGTTGTTTGAACCAACATAATCCTGTTGTGGAATATTACCACTCGCATCAGTAGTACCATTAAAGATGGTGATAACACCATCATTCAACCAAACAAATGCGCCAGATACATTAACCCCATCTTCATCTTTCACGTTAACATCAATAGTTTTCGGTGCATTTCGAACAGTAACAGTGCCACTGTAGTTTGCCCCAAATCGAATACTTGGAACAGTAGTACCTATAGGAATATTCAATATTAAATCTGTTGTTGAGGTAGCACTTGGATTGATGTAAAGAGTTGCGTTGACGTTGGTGCCCGTAGTAAAATCACCAAGAGATCCGGCAAGATATCCTGAAGAAGTATGGTTCCAAGTATACTCCGAAGGAACTGTTCCTGTTAATTCAACCGCATTGTTTGATCCGTCGCTCATGAATTCACAATCAACGATTTGTGTAAGTGCTGTAAGAGTAAGTGAGCTTGCGGAAGTTGATTCATCAAACGTACAGCCGGTAAATGTTGCTCCACCTCCAGTTGTTAATCCACAATTAATGAATGTGCATGATTCGACGCTTTGGCTTGAACCAAATGTTGGCACTGCTTGAATCAATACATTAGTATCACAAATCAAAGTATTAACGGCAGACATGTCGAAATCAAAAGTCTGAGCACCATTACCTTTAAAGAGAGAGTTTGTTGCATCAAATGTAGCACCAGATCCTGTTGCAATAATTTTATAAAGGTCAGTTGCGGCCAATCTCTGATCATCGAAAATGATTGCTTCGTTTGCAACTGTGCAATATGTTGCCGTAGCACCAGAACCTATTGTAACGGCACCAAATATAAAAGTAGTATCACGAACAGTTTGAACTACACCATAATAAAGACCTGCGGATGCATCTGCACTGGCGATGGTTTCAAACGTAATAGGATCACCAGAAGTTCCTCCTGTACAAGTGTATCCGTCACCTCGCCACAGAACATCAGCAAAAGTATTGATTACGTTCCGAGGCTGGGAAACACGATTAAATTCATAACCGATCGAGGTTGTTGTCGTAGGAACTGTACCAGAATCCGGTGTCGCATCTAAATCAACGAGCACATAGAACCAACCACCTCGATATCTTGGTACACCAGAGCCAGAGTTTGTTCCCCCTGGTCCATCAAACAAAATGTAAGTTGCAGTTCCACCATTCAATTCGAAATCAATAAAGTCTAAGTCGGGAACGGCCGTGAACTGAAACCAACCACGAACATGATTTCCGGCAGACGTAAAACTTGTAGTAACGGATAGGGTTGCACCATTCGCTCGAAGTGTTTCACTAATTGAGCCATTTTCATCGATAGTCACATCTGGTTCAGCAGAACCTCCTGACCAGTTTGTAGTAGCATCTGCTGTATCGATGATTGTTGGAGTATTTGTGAGAGTAGGTACAGCCATTAGTTATACTCGTATGTAGCCCTGTCATTCCAAACTTTATCAAACTCTGCTGAGTTTTCTGCCCAAATAATTTCGAGATCTCCGTCAACAAATTCTTTTATTCTTTTAATTCTCCATATAGCATCAGACTTACTTGTGCCAGGCACTGCTTCACCTACGTAGGTAAATGAATTAGTCGCGTCTTCGTCTACTAGTTTATCGTATTGCACTTCTAAGTCTGCCTTTAGTCTATCAAGAATACTCAGAAAAGACTGAGCGACAAATTTCTTTTTCAATGGGTCGTATATAAGAACTGCATCGTCTACTAGACTTGTTATTGCCGCCTTGTCTACGTCTGCATTATCCACAATTTTATATGAACCACCACCGCCAAGAGATGATAATGATTTCTGAACATTAGCAAGAGTGCGTTCAACATTCTTGTTTACGGTGCTGGTGTTCTCAGTGAGTTTAGTGTTAAATTGTGCTAGAGCGTCTTCGAATCGTTCTCTATAATCGGGAGCGTCTTTTCCATCTTGTCCTGCTGGACCAGTCGCACCAACATCTCCTTTTTCGCCTCTACTACCTCTTTCGCCTTTCGGACCAATTTCTCCACGCTCTCCGGTAGGACCTCTATCTCCCTTATCACCTTTGACTCCTTTATCGCCTTTTGCACCAATTTTTCCAGGCCTACCTGCGATACCTGTATTGCCCTTTTCGCCCTTTAACCCTCTAGGACCTATTTCTCCTCTTGGTCCATCCTTGCCAGGAGCGCCATCAAGACCTTGAATTCCCTGTTCACCTTTTTCACCGCCTGAAGGACCGATTGGTCCCTGAGGTCCTGGTGGTCCTCCTGCTGGTCCTCGTTCACCAATATCTCCTTTGTCACCCTTTTCTCCTTTAAGAGTTTGCACTTGTTCAATCATATCTATAATACGATTTTCTAAGTCTCCTATCTGTTTTTGTGTATGTGCTATACCAAAAGCAGCGGTTACAACGGGATTAATTTTGCTCATTCAACTTGCTCATAAACCTAGTCATTTCTTCCATCAACTCATCTTCACCTGTAGGTATATATGCTTCTTTCTTTTCCTTTTTCTTCTTAGCGTCTTCTGCATCTTTCTGACGCTCAGTTTCACTCTTAGGCTCTACCACCCGCACTGGTGTAGGTTCAGGAGGCGCGTTCTGTGCTTCTCTTTCAGCAGCAGCTTCTTCTTCAGGATCTGGAATATCACCAGCAGAAATCTCTTTGTCAATATCTTTTTGCATTTTTTCAATGTCATCATCAGAAAACATAAGAACGTTTCGCATGACCCAATCTTTACTGAAGTATTCACCCACATACTGAGTGACTTCGTTCATTAGACCAATACGACTCTGAAGAATTTCTTGATCTTTTAACTCAGAGAAATGATTGTCTTTGATATAGTCAACGTAGATATCATCTTTCCATTCTTCCCAATCTTGAGCAGTGATGATACCTTTAAGGATCAACTGCTTCTTGAGAATGCCTAGAAATACACCTCCAAACCTACGACGAAGCCTGTCAATAAACTTCTGAAACTTTACTTCGTCTCGTGAGATTTCTGTTGAACGACCCAAAGAAAACTGGGCCTCTTGTTCCAGCCTATTGACAGGTACATTCAAACTACGATATAATCTCTTTTGAAAATAAATGATATCATCGATTTGACCCAGATTGTCGCCACCAGGAAGTGTAGAAATTTCTGTACCACGACCGTTTTCTCGTCTAGGTAACCAGAAGTCTTCAAGCATAGACATATGCTTTCGATCATCTTTGATCTGCCCAGTAGACGCATCATAGACTAGTTTGTTACGATACTTAGTCATGATATCTTTCATGTATTGATCGGCCTTACCACGAGGTAAGTTACCAACATCAATATAAAAGATACGTCTTTCGGGTGCTCGTGCTAAACGATAGATGACCAACGAGTCTTCCATCATACGCAATTGATTAATAGGTTTTAATGCTTTATGTAAGTGTGATACAACTTTCTTTTTAGTCTCATCTAGCAAGCCAGAAGTCACATAGCTAATCGCATCAGTAGACATCTTAACACCTTGAACGGTGTTGCTTCCTGGCTTCTCTTCATAGATGTAGTATTCTTCAATATTATCTACGATTTTAACGCCAGTCTTAGGATCTTTTTTGTACTTGACTTCACGAACCTTACGGATCTTAGCTGAGTCAATGTGTCGTATCTCTTGAATACCCGCTTTAGTGTTAGCCTCGTTGACTAGAAGATGATGAACAATTCGCCCATCAATATACCACGATCTAAAAATATCATGGCCTAAATCGTTAAACTTAATAAGTGAAATAATATTATCAAACTCTTCTTGAATCTGATCTTTAATTTTCTTAGGTGCTTCGATCTCATCTAATTTCAATTCTACCGAAGATTCTAACTCTGAAGCAACGATAGATTCACTAACAATTTCATCAATAGCCATATCTACTTCAGGATTCATAGCAACACCACGATAACGCATTATAAGTTGTGCATTATCTTTGGATTGATCACCATCCATATTAATATACTGACCATATGCGCCAGCACCAGTACTAATGTAACCAGCGGCGTCATCGTCAGTAGGAGGAACAATAGAAGGAAGCATTTTGCTCTCGACTTTCTTTGTTCGTTTCAGTTCAAATCCAAATAATTTCAGAAATGCGTTATCGTTGTCTGCCATACTTTTTCCTAATAATAATAACAAGGGTGCCCGCAGACACCCTGTTATTTAGTCTACTATTAACTAGTAGTATTTGACTCCCAATACTGGTAAGTAAACGATACTTCGAACGTTTCAACTTCACCACCATTGTCATACGTTAATGCAATATCACCAACAGATGTGGGAAAAGCACCACGTATGTTATAACGTTTGATTACAGACTCATCACGATCCAATTGATCAATGATAAGATCCGTTTGATAATCAACAGGATTGGTGATACCGGTGTTGGCTGAGTGACCGTTAATGCCATTCATCCAACGTTCCATAGAATCACGAACCTCAAAACCGGTATCATTTAAGATAGTGACGGTCCATGGTTCGAAGGTTCTATCACCCGCGACATTCAGAATTCTGCCTCTGAATGGTACCGGTAATGCCTCAACTGTTGAAGCGGGTAACTGCGCTGCACGACACATGAAAGATGTTAATTCAACATCTCCAGCGGCATACGCAGGAAAGTTAATGGTTGCTTTGAACAGATTTGGTCTAGCACCACCACCTCGCAGTTTTGATTTAAAGTCATCGACTCCTAAAATTGCCATTTGTTATTTCTCCTTGTGGTCTTAAGCCAAACCTACCACTTCATCAAAGTCAACACCTGTACGAACTGCTACGAAACTCAAGGTTACGTAGTTGATAGAACGTGCTGGTTTAACATAGATGTCAGCGACAAATTGGTTGTTATCAATCACTTGCCCAGTATTGTTTGTTTCATCACAAACAACTCTGAAATCAGTGATCCCTCGTCTGCCTTTAATCTCTCTTAAGAAAGGTTCAACGATGTTAACGAACTCTGCTCTGGTAAACTCATCATTGAATTCAAACATTACGTTTTGAGCAGCAGATTTGATTGCACGTTCCATGACTAAAAACAGTCTACGAACATTGATACGATCAAACGCTGAAGGACGACCTAGTTTAGTCTTATCTCCAAAGAGTAATACGCCTTGACCAGGCAGATTTACAACAGGGTTAATACCCGCTTTGTATAAACTGTCTCGTTGTGATTTGGTTGCATTATACGCAAGTGAAGATACTCCGAAGTATTGACCACGACGATTACCCGCAGGTGAATACCAAGGTGCAGCATTACCATCTGTTGCAGCCATCAGACCAGCCGTAGAACTAGCAGCCGGAATGAAAACATACTCATCACTATACTTATCATAAACTTTCAAGAAGTTGTTGTCCATTATCAAGTATGATGATGAGGGTAACGTCTTAGCAAAAGTAGTGGTATTGGTTACAATAGTCTGTGGATTTTGTACATTGACAACATGTTCTCTTGCAGGAGATGCTACAACAACACAATCTTTACGTAGACCTCTAGCCGTACTTTCTAGATCAACAATTATATCTTTCTGATCTGCTTCGCTACCCAAACTAGGTGCGATTAGAAAATCTACTTGAATGGTATCTACGTCTTCATACTGATCAAATCCAACCAGATATTCATCTTTAGATAATCCACCAGAGGCTTGATTGCCACCATTAAATGATTGAGTACGAACATCTTGGTCTGTAACAGTATCGTTTGCAAAACTTGCAGATAATACGTTGGTAGGTTTACCGGAACTGTCGATTGCAGAAGCCCAGATAAATGCTGATTTAGAATTCAACACATCTAGTGCGAAATTACTTGAACCATCTGGAGTTTTTGCATCGGTTGCTAACGAAAGGAAAGGCCATGTTTCTAAAACTGTTCCAGGCGTACCTGAAAATTTACCGCCCTCATCAAGTACGACAACATGAATTTCATCATGTGCAGTTGCACTGTCTGCGCTTCGTGCAGATACGTGAGAAGAGGTGCCAGGAGCATCGTCAAAGAATGATTTATAAGCCCATGCATTGAATGCACTATCTTGCCCATCTACAGCAACAGAAGTACCACCATCTGCAATAATACCTGACCAAGGGCAGATAGAGATTGCTAAGGAATTCCCAACTTCACCTGGATATTTGGCAACAAGACGGTTACTTCCGCTTGTCATAAATCCAGATTTTTGAGAGTTCCAACTAGATAGACCTTCTACTACTGGTGAATTGCCTACAGAAGATGCAGAGTCAACAGCATTTTTTGCTGCTGCGTCTAATCCACGAGTGACATATAATGAACCAGAGTATTTTAGAAAGCTGGAAGCTGATAGAAAATCGACGTTGCTGCTGTCAATTACGAGTGAAGGGGATCCAAAGTTTGAAACCAATTCTGCTTCGTTTCCGATTAGAATAGGTTGATTGGTTGGGCCCCAATTGAAATCGCCAACAATTGCACCAGTAGAAGAAGTAACCGCAGGCACAATACCTGATAAGTCAACTTCTCTGATTGTGACTGCTGGAGACTCTGATGGTGAAAATGCCATAGTCGTGTCCTTTTTTCGTTAACATGAATAAGAGTTACATAATACGGTAAATATCTCAATGCTTTTATTTATGTATTATGAATTCTTAACATATTGACTGACTAAGACTATTTGATGGCCCTGCTCTACCTGAGTCATTGCAGGCAATGCTTCTGGTGTGTAACTCAGACTAGCACCAATATCTAATTTTGGAGTACTAGGAACCACTGTACTACGATGCATACTATCACCAATGATTTCATGATCCTTAGTTAATCGTGGTAGATCATAATGTTTATCCGTCAATAACATATGACCGCCAACTAGATCCTCTGATTTTTCAAGCATCGTAATAATTGTTCTGGGTGATTGTGGTCTATGACTTTTTATCCACGACCATTTATCAAGTCTTAAAAAGTGATGTGATTTATTTTTTAAACGGTATTTTTTCTGAACCCAAGCGTCTAGTCTTACACATACATTTTCATTTTCAACTTCTCGTTTTTCAACATAAAACAATTCGTGTTCTTGTTGTATAATTCTAACGGGAAATCTGTTGTAAATATTTAAAATAGATTCTATATCGGTATTCTTCAATGGATAAATTATCTGAAAATTCTGCATTACCATTCCGACTCAAAGGGTATTGACCAACCTTTATCTTTCATCTCTTCTTGTGATTCTAATAGATCTATCAGGTCACTGCCATCATCGTGAAAACCAAACGGCACAAGATCATCATCAATCTCTTGCATTTTCTGATTAAATAACATCTCTTTCATATTGATATCTGTTATATCATTAAAGTAAGTACCTGTAGCGAAGTAACCAAACATAACCAAGTTCATCATTAAATCGTCGTGGTTGTTATCACTAGCCTCATATGAAACACCCTTAGCAATAAAGGTTGATATTTCCATGATAGTATTCTCATCATGTATTTCTAATTTACCTTCTTCTAATAAGTCTTTAATACCAGAACAACCAATTCGTTTAGTCTTTCTAGTTATTTCAATACCCATTTTGTTTTTGGTGACGGACTCAACATGCATGTTTTCATATTCTAAATCCTGATACAAACCATTACATACCAGTGAACCTTGATCATTTGCTTCTATAACAACATAAGCTTCGTTGTAGACTTTCGCATACTTATAGATAATATTAGGAAAGAGCAAAGGCGAGATAGTGTTACAGCGATACACAGCCACCTGCTGAAAAGGTTTCACGCTAATGTCGATTATAGTAAATGTAGAATAGTCCTGTCCTCTTCCTTTTGATACGTCTACCGTCATGACATATTCATGTTCGGCTACAGTCTCTTCGTATATGAGAAGATCGCCATTTTCTCGATATGACCTAGGTTGTTTGGCGCGTAATTGCATAAGTGTTTGGGCGTTAATTAAAGTATCGCCTGTACCAAAGAAAGTGTTTCCAAATTCTTGGTCGAATTGGAGTAGACTAGTGTTAGCAATAGTTTCTGCTTTCCATTTCTCGTCACGACCAGGCACGTCATACCAGTCAACTCTGAATGGAACGTATTCGTTTACTCCTTGATTCGCACCTTCCCAGATTTTGTGGAAAATATTCCCGATACCGTTTGCCGTAGACGTGATGATAACTTTTGTATCTTTACCGGCAGAGACAACAGGATAGGTGGAAGTGTAAAATTCAGATGCTCGCTCAACAAAAGCAAACTCATCGAGATAGAGCAAATTGACAGACATACCACGAATAGAAGACCCGCTGGTAGAAGCAGCAACAATCCTAGAATTATTAGAAAAATCGATACTGCCCTTATTGAGAGTCTTACAACCAGGCTGTAAAAAGAATGGAAGATTTTCAAGCATGAGAGTAATACGCCCGAGCATTTCTCTCGAAGTGGAACCTTTGTTTGCGAGAACTGCGATTGTTTTTTCGGGGTTGAAGATTGCGTACCAGAGAAGATAGGCGACAGACGAAATTGACTTGCCAGATTGTCGGCAAGCAAGTACAATATTAAAACGATTGTTGTTAAAGTGATTGAACATACTTTTTTGATAGGGGTAAAGATTGAAAGGAACAAGACCCCTGTCCAACGAAATAACTTTGACATAGGTCTCAGCAAAATACGCAGGATTTGACATACATTTCGCATACTCTACTACTTCATCCTTAGTCCATTCTTGAACTACACCGTCTTTTTTTACTAGGTGGTTATATTGATATGTATCATTCGACATTCGTATTGCTTGTGGCATCTGATTCAATCACCTTTTCATCATTCTTTAATAATCTTTGTAGATCAGTTGTGCTTCCAAGAAACACATTATTGTTTGTGATCAATTTCTGATCAGGTTTATCTTCTTTAATAATTTCTTTATGCTTCTTATTTAGATCCATTAATTTGTCGTTGACATCAGAAATGTTTTTGATTAATCCCGAGAGCACTTCAAATGCTCTCGGATGTTCTGACTCTCGTGCCACTTCGATCATTAGATCTAATGACTCCCGTCCCTTATCAATTAATTCATAATATGTGGCTCTAGAATAATCGTAGTCGTAATCAACTCTTTCTTCAGGAGTTTTCTTTATAGTTTCATTCATATGTTAATTACTCGTCAACGCAGCTAATGATATAGTATGAGGTCCAAACACCGTGTTACCTGTGCCTAATGTTCCTGAATACTCTTTAATTACTATTTGAATATCTCTTTCTAGATCGCCTCGTTCCGAGAAAAGACTGATCGTGAACTCTTCATTTAAACGATGCCATTGATCACCAAAATTAGTCCATACACCAGAACTACCAACTCCTGTAACTCCTAGTGCATTTTTATTAACAGGAGCTTGGTTCAAAACGTAAGAGTATGCTTGGACCTGATATGCACCACCAACTCCATTTACCTGAGATGATAACCAATCGGCTATATCTATAGGAGGAGTAATATCTACAGGATCATCACCACTAGATGGGCTTGCCGTCATGTTACCATTAGGGTATAACGTAAAACCAGCTGTTGCTTCGACGTTTCCAGTAGATACGATATAAGTAGGCGTTATGTTAACTGTGGTCGCAGGATGATTAATAGTAATTACAGTCGTAGGATCAACAGGCTCTCCATCAAGTGGTCTAGCCCCTGTAATATCTGGAGGCAATGTTTCATATAATTCAAAATTATAAGTTTTATCTCCAGTAAAGGCTGTTTGTGCATTCGTGATTAGATTTACTGATTTAGGTGACTCATTAACATTTATATCAATCCAAGGGACGTTAAATGATCTTGCGCCTTTAAGTGGGTCTATAACGTTTAAATTGTAAAGGGCGGTAGATAATGAAATATCCCTATCTAGAAAAATAGAAGTATATGGTTCGCCAGGGAACGGAGGATTATATCCTTGAACAGCAATTACGTTACCTATAAATGTAGCAGTACCACTCACATCAACCCAAACCTCTTCACCTATATTGATGACTTCTGGAATTCCAGGAGGCACATTGGTACCAAGAAGATAAAATAAATTAATTTGATTCGTACCGCTCGCAACTAATCCAGATGGAAACACCACAAAATCTTCTAAACGAACTTGAACATCTTGTGGTAAAGTAACATTGTTAGCTACAATTTCGAAATTTGAGATCGAGCCTTCGGGAACAGTGCCGCCTACACCACCTCCATCAAATCCCAAATAATTTAATTGATAACCTACTGCTGCATCATTTAACGTTATGGTTTTAGTTGCTATTTCTGTACTGCCCTGATTCTCTGTTACTGTTATATCAATATCTCTAGGACCATCAGGAGTTCCATCGTCACCCATTGCAGTGAATGTGACGTATGAAGTACCACCTCCCATAGCAGGATTAGTTATTTGTTCAGATGATGAAGTATATTTAGCTGCGCCTGCTCCTGATATTGTTACAGTAAAAGGTATATCGACAAGTTGATTACCGGTTGAGGTTACGCCTATGTATAAATTATCGTCTTCAGTAACTGTTAATGCCTCTATACTACCGGTCAATGCTGTATAGTTGCTGACAGTTGTAGTTGGTGTTGAAGAGTCTATGATCGTTACAGTATTAGATTGAGCAACAGGAGGATTGCCTATTGCAGCGGAACCTATTACCAAACTAAAAGTTTCATTACCCTCACGATTTTGATCAGGTACAATACTAACAACAATTTCACCATTGCCTGAACCATCAACAGTAAAATCTTGTTTATTGTTAATGTCACCGTAAGGAGTGGAAATATCGTTTGCAGTTATGTCACCCACAAACCAATATTTCCAAGTTCCAGGAGTAAATCCATTAGCAAGAACTGTGAAGGTTATATCTTCACCTTCTTGTTGAGATGTTGGGGAACCTACAATCGACGGAGGAGTGCCTGAAGTAACTTGAGACAGCTCGGCCACATCATTCGGAGATGAGGTATTGGTAGTAGCTAAATGAACTATAAAGGCTAATTGGGAGCTGGGTGGTGTTCCATTAAACTGTAAAGTAGTTGATCCAGAATTACCCGACATTGCTATAGGTCTTATACGACTTTTTACTGTTCCACCTGACACAAAAGTGCCTGGACTAACTGTTTGTGTATACGAAAGAGTAGTAACAGTTTTAGAAGTAACTACAAAAGATCCATCTTCTCCACCATTATAGGCAGAAGGTGTAACACCCTCGATAATAAGTCTATCGCCGACAATATACTCTGTCGAATCACAGGTTATTGTGGTTATGCCTGTTGACCAAGACCCCGCTGAAATTGTTTCAGTTGGAGTTATACGAGGAGCATCACCTGATGCAAAATCGTTTGGATTAATATCATTAAATTCCAGATAAAAGTAATATTCACCATCAGGTATATTTGTGCCACCGAAAGTGTATGTGATTGTTTCATTAGGAACCGCACCACCCGTCGTCGGATTAGCAATTATATTGTAAACTGAACTTTGATCCGTGAAATTAAAAGACGCACTAGTTCCGACTGCGGTGCCTAGTATAGTCGTGTCGGTAATTTCCATTGCACCGGTAACGGTGTCTTGAAAAATATCACTCGACGTTGTGGTTACTGTTATATTTGTCCCAGCGCCACCATTGTGAGAATATACTGATGAACCAGAGAATGCTGAGAGTCTAAAATCAGAAGATATATTTCCAGTAAATTGCCATGCCAGAGTATCCCCGTCTGCATAATCGCCTATTATAACGTTAGCCACTATTGAATTACCTTCAACAGTATTCGGCACTGTTACGCCCACAGAAACGGTTCTTTCTTGAAGAGTTATTGATTGAGATGCAATTTCGACATTATTAACGTTTATAATTTTAAAAATTGCAGTCTGATCACCTGTGTTGCCTGTGTTAATTAAAGAACTTACATTAAAAAAACCTGATGCTACTGTTGGTGAAGAAGACGTAACAGTAAACTCTTCGGCTGTTCCAACAGAATTTGGTATATTACCCTCGAAATCACTTGCAACAACAGTCGATAGTGTCTCATCTAAGTACCATCGTAATGTGTTTTCACCATCATACGGTAATTCTGCTTTATTACCTAGCAAAGTAAACGTCAACGAATCACCTTCAACAATCGTTGTACCCGGTGAAACGTTTAATTGCCAATTAGGAATTACATCGACAAGATCGCATGTCATTTCGGCTACAATTCTATCACTTCTATCTTTGATGTATATCTTAAATTGTTCGTTAGTGGGTGCAAGAGGATCTGTGCCTTTAGGATCTATTATCGTCTTTATAGAAAAAGAACCAGATCCGTTATTCATTTCTAGATATTGTGGTGAATTGGATAGTGGTAATCCAGTATCTCCATTAATAAAATTAACACCAAAGTCAGCATCTGATGTGTCAATATGTTCACCGTACCAATAAACAGCATCTTGATTCGTTCTCTGATTCAAACTATCTACAGTGAATAACCAATCAACACCTTCATTGTTAGATGCCGCCGCAGTAATAGTGTATGTTGTTCTAGTGTAAGCATCAATAGCATCATTTAATGTTACAATAGGCGTTGAAGCTTCGTCTACTATCAGAACTTCTCCACCCAAATACATACCAGCAGGATGAGCAAACAATTTAAAAACTTCTTTCCATTTTGAAATTGAAATACCAGTTCTAACCAACAATGCAAAAGTTTGATATAATTTATCATCGGTGAGATACTTTAATCCGAAAGGACCAATTTGGGAATCCACATCACCTATTTTAAAAATATTTTCTTTTGTGTACAAAACCTCAACATCTTCACCATAGAACGAACGAAAAAACCACTCTATTGCAAATTTGGTGCCCTTAGATCGAAACAAAATATTAGAAAAATTGGCAGCGGCTCGAAGTTCACTATCATTTTTACCAAACCCCTGAAAATATTCTTCACCTAAAAGTAATTCATCTTCTATGTAAGAAAGCAAAGTGATATCAGTTTCATTAACATCGCGTGTAGCGAAGAGATGATTTAATAATTCGGTAGAAGATTCTTGATCTTGAAATTCGTAATAACGTTCAAGCAAAGAAATAAATTTAGGATAATAAGTTCCATAATGTTCAGGTAAAATATTCTTAACCTGCATATCCCTCAGATTAATATTTCTACGTTTTTTATCTACAAACCGATTGTGCATAATATTATACTATGTTAATTGTATTATTCATATTCGTATGATTCACGCACTGATAGTAAAGTGTGGCTGGCGCTGACATGGGAACACTAAAAAAGATAGATCCTAATGTAGTTCTTGCGTTGTTGGTGACGCCAGTGTTGTATGGTGTTCCAGCAAGACCCGAGGTGCTTTGAATTCTAAAAGGATGTCCTGTAATATTCATATCAAATCTATATGTTTCACCCCTTCTAAGATAAAGTATAGGATTATCAGTAGCTGATGGAAACCAAACACTATTCAAATCACTAAAAGTATAGGCAGAAGTGCCGTTGTTAGAAACATTGAAAGAGTATTGAATACCACTAGTCGTTATTGAAACATCGCTATCCACACCAAACGAAATCGATCCTGTGTTAGAGGTCACATTTATTTTGGAAGTATTAGGTCTTAAAATAAGATTGGTAGAAACATTTACACCATCATCACCAGAAGAAATACTTCCAAAGTGTAAATAGTGCACATTAGTTTCAGTAGTGGCTGATGTCACTCCAACCAATGTTGCTCTGTCAGCGCTGGCACTTGTCACATCAGTTAACCCTGAACCATCCCCACTAAATGCCGTAGCGTATACAGTTTTTATTCCGACATCGTTTGGATCATCTTGAATAAAAAAAGATGTTTCAGTACGCACACTATCCAAATCGTCCAAATTACGTTTGAATGTCAGATAATATTTGTTAGTATCTACACCTGTTATTTGTTTAGAATCTGTTTTTTTAGACCATTGTGAACCACCATACATGAATAGATCCGTTTCGGTCAGGCCGGATATTTCGTTGGTAACAGGATTATATAATAAACTAGGATCTGTATTAGTACTATCATCACCAGTCGCTAGTTCTCTAAACATAATAGAGTGTAACGCATCTACTGTTGTAGTATTAGCATCAGGAGTTCCTGATGCTTCAACATTTTCTAATAAAGATCCGTCGCCTCTAAAGAAAACATCTGTGGCAGCACCACCAAAAATACCACTGTTAGGATTATATGTTAGTTGCGGATCTACATTAACACTATCAATTCCTACTTGTCCAACAAATGTTGGATAATAATCGGCGTCAGTTTCTTCTGCATCTTTGGTATTAATACGCAAAGCGTCCAGTGCTGTGAAGGCAAATGTTGAAGCAATAGCATAGTCTGATGTCTGAGAGTGATAAGCACTATCAACATTTACTAGTAAAGAACCATCACCACTAAAGAATGGGGCGCTCAGTATTCCTGTGTCTACAGCATAAGTAAAACCCGGGTCGGTGTTAGTGCTATCAAAACCATTTTCTAAAGAACGAAAAGGAACAAAGGTATCAGTAAGTGTAATTCCTGCGGCAGTTCTATCCGCAGCAGACTTAGCATCTATTTTTTTAACTGCGTTAGAGGTTGTTTCCTCTAAAAGTATATTTAATTCTTCTTCAGTGATTAGAGTGCTAAGATCGTTGATAGTGGTAGTTCCGTCACTAAGACCTTCACCAAACTCAATATTTCCAGTCACATATAAATCACCAGTAACTTTAGATCCATCTCCATCTGCGACAGCACCACCACCACCACCAGCTGACATATCGTCGATGTTTTGATTTGCTAGATTTCTAACGTCTTGAAGAGTTGCCCTATGTGTTGTTTTAGACTCGCCTACAACATCATTTACGATGATTTCATCCAGTAAATCTGGTGTAATCGTGGTTAGTTGTGATATTTTAACGTCTGCCATGGTTCTCTAATCTCGGTGTTTATTCTGTTATTTATAAGGATTATACAACATTAATATTAACTGTACCTACTTCCGAAGTGCCTACTGTTGGTGTTACACGATAAACAAACGAATCTGTTCCGACATATCCGATTGTAGGAGTATATCTCAACACACCTGTAGATGTGTTTATTACCTGAACTGTACCGTTTAAAGGGTCGCCACCAGCGGCCAGAGAGAACACCAGAGTAGTATCCAACCAAGTGTCGTTTATACCTACCTGAATATCTATAAAACTATCTTGATCACATACTGCGGTGTCATTTATGGCGTCAGTAACCGCAGCTACATTAACAGCGACAGGATATGATTTGGTTCCAAAATCACCAAGAACACTAATGTTGAATGAGTCTAAACCACTATAGTCTATATCAGGGGTGTATGAATACGTACCAACCGCTTTAATTATACCGTTGTCAGTTGTCAACGTTTCGGTTAAAGAAGCACTTGCTGTTCCATGCAAAGGATCTGAGACAGATAATGATGTTGGTATACTAGTAAGATTTCTAATCTCAAAATCTGTAACAGTGAAGGCTATATCTTCAATCGGTTCAATGGATAAAGGTGATGCTGCGAAAGCACTGTCTGCACAAACTTTAGAGAAAAGTTCTTCGTCTGGTAATGCATTTAAATTCAAGAACTCTACACACGCTTCTTCAATAATAGCACTGTTAGTTGCGATGTCTTTGTAGAGATTGATCTTCATATCAAAATCTAATGTATAGATGATCGTTCTGCGAGATTCAACCGCGGCTTCATAATCATCAGAAAACGTTATACCTGTCATAGTGATAGGCGTGTCTTCTTTAACATCAAAATCTCTGAGAGGTTTTACTGTTACGGTGTAGTGTGGAGTGAAGTATGGTAGAATCTGTTCTACAATTTGTAAAGCATCGTCTTGTGTTTTAGCATAGGCGTTTAATTGGAATGATACTGTGTATGGCACAGGCGTGTATACTTTCTGACCACTTCCATCATAACTTGTAGGAAACGATATGCAACTGTTCATCTTAGGCATTTGTCTGGTAGGATCATAATTCATTGCCAAAATCTCAAAAGAAATTCTAGGCAATTTTAATGCTACTTGTCTTTCGTAATCTTCGCCATCTCTCATCGAATCAATACGTGCCAGAAAATCTCTTTTGGGTGCATACGACAGAGGCACTTTCTGTTGAGAGAGGGTATTACCAGCAGCATCTTGCCTAACAATTTTGATGTTGTTAAACAACGAACCAAAGACCGCTACTGCTTTACGAATTCTTTGATGGTAAAAATGATCACCAAACATTATGGATCCCCAAACGGATTAGATTCACTGAAGTCAATGAAATCAATATCTCCGCCCTGTGATGTAAGATTAAAATCGTCGTTCATGGCACCGTCTTGCAAGTCTTCACCTATTAATGTTGGCACACCAGAGGCTCCTGAAGTACCGCCAACTAGTGGTGCAGTTGTAGTCCATTCGTGATATTCACCATCAGACGCCCCACCTGTATGTGCTA
>Ga0209504_1000250_pt1 | contig 50335 bp, 53 predicted proteins | sample COGITO_mtgs_1005_FD_184791 | JGI IMG/M metagenome (GOLD analysis project Ga0209504, IMG submission 184791) | Pelagic marine microbial communities from North Sea - COGITO_mtgs_100511 (SPAdes) (version 2) | ecosystem: Environmental > Aquatic > Marine > Epipelagic ... | reverse complement strand
AGCAACTGCTGCTTGTATTTTATGAGCGTGGGTTTTACCACTATTTCTAATTTTACTTACTGATTTCTTTGCGTCATCTGTGGTAGCGAACTTTAATCCTTTGATTGTTCCTTTTGGATTTTCATCCGTGTATAAATCTGAATGACTTGATGAACCTCTATGTTGTCCTTTCTTTCTTGGAATTCTTTTTGCTTCATTAATAATTCCACCTCGGTCATTATACCATTTTCTAAATTTTCCTGGTGAACCTACGGTAACTTGACCTGTTGCAATTTTTTCAGCTTCGTCTTTATGTAAGTCTGACCTGGTTAACATAAATACATCTTTAATTTTAATTTGATTAACGAGTATTTCATTCCACCCGTGTTCTGATGGTTTATCTTTTTGACTTAATATATTTCGTTTGATTTGTGCTTTGTATTTATCAATAATTTTATAACCTATATCAATATACTTTTTAATCCAATCTCTTTTGTATGGCCCTAATGCTTTTTCAACATTTTTTTTGTGTGCTTCGTGGTCATATTGAGTATCACCATAACCAGTATCTTTTTTTACTTTCTCCCAAACTTCTTCTTCTATTTTATCCCAACTTCTTCTATCTATTTTATTTCTTTCAACGGCTGATTTTAATTCTTTATACATTTTACTACCGGCAGTTTTACCTGCTAAATCTTGTATTGGAATCCATCTACGACCTGTATTATCTGGCATTGATTGCATATCTCTTGTGCTTGCAACTAATAAAGTTCCTTCTATTTGATAAATAATACCACCACCTGATTGTATACCTTTTCCTTTTGCAAGTTTCTCACCTTTATCTACTGATGTAAATGTAGATAGTGTTCCTTTTTTTCCAACAATTCTTGCTACTTGTTGTATATCTCTTGCATATTCTGCATTACCAACGTGAAATACACTTACTTTTTCTTTACCCAATATACTTTGCATTTTTTTAGTAGACAATGGAACATAATTAGCATACCAACGTTCAAATGTTTTGTCAAATGTTGATGTTCTATGAACCGAATGAAACTTTGGTTCTTCTTCGTCTTCTTTTAATTTGTAATGTGGATATTCATCTTCAACACCTTTTCTATCTGAATCTGGTTCTGCTGATTTTTTGTTTGTGGTTTTTGTTGGTAATAACTTTTTGTCGTTTTTGACTAATCTGAATTTTAACGCAGGTCTTCCGTTGATTTGTAAATCACCTTTCTCGTTGTAGTCGATAGACTTAACTTTTACTCGTTTGTTTTTAAACCTACCCATCAATACATCATCACCAACTTTAATTGGTAAATCTACTTCATTGATGAATGGTTTAACTAACCATTCTGTTAGTTTTTTTGACATAACTCTCCTACCATTTACGACAAGACCAATATCTTGCCTTATGACGTGGACCTGGGGTATCACAATTGTGTCTTGCCCTAAAACTTCTTCTTGCGTCTGGGTTAGACTTTCTTATTTTCATTGTCTTACCTTTTGCTGATGTTCCACCGTGTCCAAAGTTTACTTTAACAACATTACCTGCTGGATTCTTTACATAAACTTTAAATTTTTTGACATCACCTTGCATTGGTTTACCAAGTTTTACTTTTCTTCCTTGATATTCTGCTTCATTGATATCTTCTGGCAATCTTAGATATTCTAATGTGTATCCGTGTGATTGTCCATTTTCTTCGTAGAATATTTCAGTAGTTTCTTTTACACAATTTGGAACTTTACGTCCACCCTTATCTTTCATACCTACTTGTTTGTATCCTACCCAACAAGTTCCTCTTGCTTCTTTCATAGTCTTATCCTTTTTTCCAACCACCACCGGCTGCTTTGTATTGTTTTGCTGCCCAACCATTTGCATATGCACTTGGATAAACATCAAACTTTTTCTTTGCTTGTGCCTTATAATAAGACCACTTGCTTGGTTGTGTCGGTACATTCTTTTCAAAGAACATTTGTAATTTTCTTTCTGTAACTACTTCTTTAATTGTTTCTTTTACTAATGACTTTAGATTCATTTTACTTTCCTGTTTTTTTCGTCCTGCACAATGTGCTTTTTGACTAAACCCTTTTGGGTTGTTACAATCAATACTTTTTTTATACTTTTGACTCCAAGACATTATGCACCCGTCTTACTCATTACTGGTTTTTTACCTTTACTTCTTTGTTTACCTTTCTTGGAATCACCGGCTTTCTTTTGGTCTCGTCTTTTACGATTAACAAATGTTGCTCTACCTTTTGGTCCGAGTTTACGAGCTTTCTCGGCACTTAAACAAGCGGCATAAGCACCACCTTCTTTTCCACCACCACATTTACCGAGTTTCTGTCCGTCTGAACCATATCTGTCCCAACCACCTTTGGTTGTTCCACCTGACCCACCTTTACCGAACCATTTTCTCAAGTCTTCATTGGTAATTGAACCACAATAAATACAACGACTATCGTCAATCAATTCTGTGATTGTTTCTCTAATGATTTGTGATATTTGTTCACTCATTATTTTAATAATTTAATTACTGTTCCTGCACCATTAACAACTTTCTTAAGTGCGATTGGATATATTTGACCCGTTACTAATCCTGCTGTCAAGTCTCCACCTTCTAATAATGAAGCAGTATAATTAGTTCCTGCTTCTACTAAGAATGATGTATTTTTAAATGAACCTGTTGGTTCGTATGTTGTTGATGCTCCTACTTCGAATGATGCGTTATACGAAGTTGGTCTGTCTATTGTTTTTGTTCTACTGACAAAACTTCCCTGTACTGCTGTTGCCATTTAATTTCTCCTAAATTGATATTGCTCGTTTAAACCACCCGAACAAAAATCTTTCTTGTTCTGGTTTTGAATTTACTAAATCGTAGTAAAATTTTAATCTATAACAACGAACTCTTTCATTGGAAGGTTTGTAGGTTGTGATTGCACTCATTGTACCTGGACCCATACCTCCGTCAATTGCTATGTCTGCTCCTTTTGCGACACAAGCTCGTTGTAAAATCTTGACTGCTGTTCCTCTACCTTGATTAACACACATATCAAAAAAGATGTGTCTTAAATTTTCTGGTAGTTCTTCTACTCTGTTTTTAATCCAGTAGTCTTGTTTATAAATTTCTTTTGCTTCGTCCTCTGTAAGATTTTTTATATCTACATCTGGATAAAATCTTTTTGCTATACCGAAGTTAGTTTCTCCGCCTAAATCTTTTGGGTCGTGAACATATCCACCCTCGTGGTGTAAAGTTACTTCTATAATTTCGTCAAATGATATTAACATTATTTTCCCCTTAATATTTTTTGTTTTCTAATCCAACTTAATGCTTTTTTACTTTTGATTGGTGATTTTACAAATTTACCCAATCCTTGTTTTACCAACATCTTAAATCTTTTCTTTGCTTGGTCTTCTGTTTTGTATTCATTATTATCAACAATCATAAAATTACCAGAACCAAACAATCCTTGAAATGCACCAATGTTTCTATTTACTTCTTTGTGGGAATCCGATACGATTTTTTCTGGTAGAACTCTATCTCGGTTTTCATTTCTTTCTAATGCTACTTCTAATGTAGTGTTGACAAAAATCATATATGTTTGATATCCAATTTTTTCTAATTCAGCTTTTTCCATTGAGATTTTTTTAAAGTCATCTCCTGTTCCGTCAATAATCATACCGAGTCTTCCGTTTTGATATAATCTTCTTCTTTCTGCGGTTAAATCTTTTGCAAAATTTCTTAACCCACTATACTTCGGGTCTTTTGGATTCGTTAAATTACTAAATACTTCGTCTGGTAATGAATCTAAATCAGTACCGAATCCAAACTTGTTTAATAAATACTTTAATTCTTTATCCGAATTAACCATTTTCATACCTGTTTGAGATACATTTACTTTATCGGGTATTCCAAATAATCCTTTTGCTATGTAGGTTTTACCTGAACCTGGTCCACCTGCTAAGAATACTGCCTTGAATATACCTGGGTCTTTATATCCTTCAACTAATTCTACGCGAAGTGTTTTCTTTATCCACTTCTTGTATTTTTCCATTTCGGATAATTTAAAGAAACCTTTGTATCCACCCATTTCCTCAGAACCTTGTGTTTGTCCTGTAATACTGGATTCAAATAGTAATTTTGTTAATTTAAGCATTGTTTTCCTACATTTTATATAATTCTATACAACTATAAATATAAGATTAGGAAGTTTTATTTATAAATGAACGGGTCTCGTTTCTTTAATGCTTTGAGTTTTTTAGCTAATTTTCTTTTTTGTTTCCAATTTTGGAACCATTGTTTTACTTTGCTTATCATTGGAGTCTCCTTTTGTAATAAGTATGATTAAATTTTTGTTTATCGTTAAATGAATTTATTATTCTGAATTGTTGTTCACGAGAATACTTTCTAAATTGATTTAATTGTCGTAATTCTTGTGGATTAATAGAAACTTGTCCGTCTCTTGTTTTTTCTTTACTCAAAATAGTAAAATGTCGTTCCAACATATCAATACCTTGTAGTATTGCTTGTTTACTAATTAGTAAATTATTTGAGTGGTCACTAAATCCAACTTTGTCGTGTAGTGTTTTTAAATATTCTATCGATGATAAATTTACTTTTTCAACTGGTGTTGGATATAAACAAACACAATGTAATATTGTGAAATCTATTCCTTGTAGATTATCAATACATTGTTTGATTTCGTCTAAAGTTAAACTTGATGTTGAGAATACCAGATGTTTAAAATTAAACTTATCCAATTTTAGTCCATAGTCAAATGCTTCCATAGAATATCCACTAAGTTTTAAATAGTCATACCCTAATGAATTGTAATAATCATAGTGATTAGGACTAAATATTGTTGTCATTGGTATAACATTGTTAGCTTTTGCCGTATGTATAAATTCTAACTCATCATCTATACTTAGTTCTAATGATGCTAATCTTTTATATTCATCTGAATACTTTCTAAATGATTCGAATTCTTTTCGTTCAGTAAGTGAATTAGCTTTGATAGATTGTATCTTTACTATGTCTGCTCCACTTTCAGCAGACTTAACCACCATATCTTTTAATGTATTGATATCGCCATTGTGGTTCTGGCATAATTCAGCTATTATTTTCATAATTTTATATCTCCTATATCAGTCGTATATCCCAAATTACTATAAAATCTTCTAAACCCTTCTCTACCATCAATAAAGTAAGGAATTTCTTGTCCTAAGTTATCTACAATATCTTTTAAATTATATGTTGTGCGTGGATATGGTGTAAACTTTGTTAAGTCTGGTCCGTCTAATATTACAAAATCAACTCCTTGAATATCTTCTATCGGATGAATATATCTAACACCAATATCTACCTGCTCAATATTAACAAGTTTTATATTGTTATGTTTATTCCAACCACTTTCTATATGTTGATTATACCAATACTCATCACTTTCATAACCAATAACTTTACCACCATAATCTAAGTAATTGACAAGTTCTGTAATCATAAGTGTGCTTTGTCCACCACCATATTCCACAATAAACTTTGGTTGATGTTCTACAATGTAGTTAAGTGCACTAAGATACTTTCCTGTGTCAATATACATAGTTTTTATCCATTTATATTCTGTTGTTTCTAAAAAATTATTTAGTGTTTTCATATTTCTCCAATACTCGTTTGTATGTTTTTTCTTGTGCTTCTATTGATGTTCCTGCTATGTGTGGTGTAGTGATTACATAGTCCACCCCATAAAATACTGATTTCTGTTCATTGTATTCAGTTTGCAATACATCAGTAGCATATCCTTTAATTCTACCGACTGATAGTAAATGTTTTATATCTTGTTCATTTACAATCTCACCTCTTGCTGTGTTGATTAAGTAGATGTTCTTTTTAAAATGACTTAGGAATTCATTATCAACCATATATTCTGTTGTAGGATTATAATCCATATGAAGTGAAACTACATCACTTTCTTTGTATAACTCATCAAGACTATCACCTTTATCTACCGATATGATTTTTTTAAACAAAGGTTTGCATAGTTGTTCTACCATTTTACCAAGTCTTCCATACCCAACAATACCCAATGTTTTGTCGTGTAGTTCGTGTTTTCCTCTAACTATTGATAACATTAAATATAAAGTGTGTTCTGCTGTTGACCAAACATCATTTAAAATCTTATCGTTCTTTACCGATACAATTGGAACTGATTCAACATCAATATGATTAAGTCCAGTTGAAGGTGATAATATAGATTTTATATTTGAGTCTTTGATTAAATCTTCATCAATAACAAATGTTTGATGATTGGGTGCACAAAATAATATGTCATATTGACTTATGACATTTTTCACATCTTCGTATGTTGGTTCTACCAATTCTATTATCTCATAGTTTTGTAGAACATAATTATAAAACTCACTCAAATGTCTTACTGGTGTTATAAATAAAATTCTTTGTGTATTGTCCACTTTTTATCTCCTGTATTTCTACAATTAGTTATTGATAGTTTTCCATCTGCGGTTGCTGCTGATTTTATATCTTTTCTTGTAAAAAAGGTAAATTCGTATATTTCTCGTTTTATATTATATAAAATACTTTTGTCAATCCATATAGCAAATCCTTTATTGTCGTTTAAGTCTGAAATATTTTTTGGTTTTTTATCAACCACAACAACATCAAAGTCAAATTCATCTACTTTATCAAAATAATAATTTCTGTTTTTTTGCTTTGTAATCATCTTTGCTGAACCTATTAACTTACTTCGTATCAAGTTAAAATATAAACTAACATCGTTGTTTGAATCCGTATAAATTGTTAGTTTTTTTTCAAATATAGTGTCAGCTATTTCCTCAGATGATTTAAAAAATCTATCTATATAGGTTTGTGAGTGTAATAGATTATCTGGCATTGGTGATTCTTTTATATCCCATAATTTCAGAACATTACACTTAGTTATATCGTGATACTTTGTTCGATTTTTATAACCAATGTCATCTTGAAAGTCAACTGGACTCAAAAAATCATATATCAATTTTTTTTTATCTACATCTTTTACTGGTTTCCAATAATTGTAAACTTCATCAATACTTTTTATTTCTACTAAATTATTTTTAAAATATCCTTCATAATATTCATCTTTGTTTACATATATTAAACATTTGTTTAAATTTTTCTTCAAAAAGCAAGAAGATTCAAATCTTGTATTTCCAGGATGAGTAACCAACTCAAATCCGTCATTAAAATTTAAATTATCAAAATCTATTTGTTCTTTACTTTCATTAGTAAAACTATGATGAGTTGGATTGTGAAAGTTATTTGAAATTGATTCCTGAACTATGTATCTTCTTTGTCTGTGATAAAAAGAATAATCTAAATGCTTTAGTCTTTCTCGTCTAATATACTCGGGGTCTCTTTCTTTATATGTTTCATTAAAAAATCCATTTTTTGAAAATAAATACTCTATTCTGGTGTGTATGTTTGTATGTTGTGAAAATTTTCCATTTTCAATATTATATAGTTGCCACGGTAAATCATCACAAAAAAATAATTTATGTGTTTCAAAAAATGTTTTGACAAATGTTTCGTTTTGTTTATTTCTAAGTTTCATTTTCTTATTTTAAACCCATTGTAACTATATGTTACTTCAATGTTATTATCTTTTGTAAATCGTTTAATATCATCTAAAACACCTTGATATTCAATATCATCTCCACCTATAACTCCACCCCTTTTTAATTTTGGCCAGAAGTTTATTAGATGATTATAAACAACATTTGGTCCGTGGTCTCCGTCTATCCATAAGAATTGAATTGAGTTATCTTCATATAATCTATAAGCATATTGTTCATCACAAGTTATGAAGTTAACATATTTATCAACACCAATATTTCTCATTGGGTGCTTTATAATATCCACGATATTCAAGCCCCACTCTTTTACAATACTACTATAATATTCATAAAAAGACTTTGGATGACCAGCGTCCTTATAATTATTGATAGTATGTGGAATTAACCAATACAAATCAATAGTATCAAATGATATTTTCTTTTTTGACTTTTTGATTAACTCTGCCATATAGGTTGTGGATTGTCCCAAAAAAGTTCCTATTTCTACGAAGTGGTCTCCGTCTTGTGCTTCATTTACCATTTCAGGATATACATCTTCAGCATCATTAATCCAACCTGGAACATCTTTGTATGAATGAGGATTATATATATCATAGTTTTCCTTGTAATGTTTTGGATAACAACTACAACCACTATCGTGTGTACAAATTATATGACTATTGTCCACCAACTAACTCCTTAAAAAATTCTTGTTCTGAAAGTCCTGGTTGGATTGTCATACGACACCAATTGTTTCGTTTTCCGTATGGGTGGACTTTGCCGTATTTGACTAATACTTTGTGTTTATCTAAAATCTTTTTTGTTTTTAGATTGTCATCATCTGTATTGAAATGTATCCAGTTTGTCTGACTATCTAATATACTAAATTTTTTCATCAATGTCAAGACTTTTTTTCGTTCTTCAATAACTTCTTGTGTGTAGATATCAACTAAATGAAAGTTATCCAATAGAAATTCACAATATTTCAAAGATACGCCTGTAATTTCATACATTTGTCTAAATTTTGATAAGGGTTCTATCATATCTTTGTGTCCAAATGTCATACCGACTCTACAACCTGCTGCACCAAACCCTTTAGAAAAAGTTCTCGTTACTAACAAGTTTGGATAGTCATCAATGTATTTGATAAAACTATCCCATTGTAAATCTTCTGTATCCAAGAACTCAATATATGCTTCATCAATCAATACTGGAATACCTGTATCTAATAATGGTTTGATTTCATCGATAGTTTTGTAATCTCCGATTGGACTATTTGGATTTGCCAATATAATCAACTGAGTTTCATCATTAACGAACTTTAACATATGTTCTATTGAAAACTCCAACAAATCTACATCATAGTTTATACCTCTATAAGGACAATTATATAGAGATGCGTAAACTCCATACATAGGAAAGGAAGGTTCTGATGTAACGATATTGCCACAAGTTGTGAAGGTTTCAAATATAGACTTGATACCGACATCAGAACCATCACTTAAAAATAAGTTTTCTGGTTTTACATTATAAAATTCACATATTTTTTCTTTGAAGTTTTTTGTATTAGGATAATATGCAAAGTCCTCTTGTTTTAAACTTCTTAGAAACTTTGTATAATAAGAGTGTGGAATTGGTTGTGAACGCTCTGATTGATTTAGAATAAAATCGTATTCGGATTTATCCGTATAGTCAAATATTCTTTTTACTTTATGTAAGTGTGGTTTCATATTCCAACATACTCCAAGATTGGTGTTAATTCTTTATAAGAACAATTTTTACAATGTGAAGTAGGATTGTTTGTGTTACAACCTTTCTTTACATTTTGATAATCTGTCATCTGTCTAATCTCGTCTATTGAGTTTATGAATAAATTACCAAATGGTTTAGCACCTGTATTCATACAACACATTTTTACATTACCTTCAACCGTAGTGTATAGTGCGTTGTTTACCCAAAAGCAATCATTGTAATCCCATTTGGATTTACCCATAATTTTACCACTCCAATTTTTTTTCAAATAATCTAATTGGTGTTTGGTATAACCAGAAGTAGCTACATTATCTTTGATACTTTTACCTTCGTCCCAAATTTGTGCTATGTTTAATCTTAAATGACCTAAATTATAATTTACTCTAAGTTCATCTATCTTTACAATGTCATTTACATTGTATGCATTTACAACATAATTCACAACAATATCACAATCTTTTCTATCAATATCTCGTGTGTTGTCTAAAAACTTTATTAACTTACTCCACTTTGCTGGTGCCCTATCTCGTTCGTAATTTTTTTCATATCCGTCAATAGAGAAGTATAGTAGGTCTATATATTGTAATGAGTTTTCAAAAACTTTACGAAGTTTTTTACCTGGTGTGATATCATATTGACAATTAGTTGCTACGACTACTTTACAATCTGGAAACACTTCTTTAAACATACGACACACTTCATCAAATTGTGGGTGTAGAAATGGTTCACCCATACCCATAAGTTTTGCTTCTTTGATTGGGTGGTGTTTTATTCCGTCTAATAACTTACCCCAATTTTCTAATGACATATGTTTGAGTGGTCCAATTACATCAGTTCTATTACAAAAACTACAATCTAAATTACAATAATTAGTTGTTTCTAAATATGCGTATGTTATTGGTTTAGCCATTTAAATATTCTTCTAAGTCTTCTGGTGTTCCTAATGAATAACATTTATCCACCATAAACACTCCTACTCTTTTTCCGTCTTTGACTGCCCAATTATAAACTGGTGCCACATAGAACTCTCCATTGGTTCTACTATTGTCTTCAATCATTTGTTCTGCATACTTTACGAAATCACTACCTTTTTTCCAATAATAATATCCTGCTGTTGCATACTTTGATATTTGTTTCTTTTCTGCTACTTCTTGGACATATCCATTATCGAGTGTTCTGGCATAACTCCACGCATTTCCCTCTCCGTAAAAACAAGGAATTACTCCGTCAAATTGTTCACACATTTCAAACAATCTTTCTATATCCCAATCTACTAATTGGTCTGAGTTCATAGTCATTAATGGTGTATCGTCATTGATTAAGTCTTTTGCTTGTAATATGGTTTGTGCTGCTCCTTCTGTGATATCATCTAATATTACGACATCATAAGAATTATGACCGATAACCTTTTCAAATTCTGCAAAGTCATATTTGTCAAAGTCTTCTTGTAAACAAATCAGTATAAACATATATTCTTTGTCAAACTCCATACCTAAGTTTTCTATAACTCTATGTATCATTGGTTTTCCGTTTACATCTATAAATGGTTTTTTGTCCGTATATCCTTGTTCTTCAAATCGTGAACCACGACCTGCCATTGGTATCAATATATTACACTTTTGTTTCATTGAAAAAGTCTCCTGCATTTATTCCTCTATCATCTATGAAGTAATCTCCATTGTGTCCTTTAAAACACAACTCGTGATATTTTACTCCCCACTCTTTTAATTGTTGTTCTGTAATTGGACGATAATGTTTTTCACCTCTACCACTTTTTAATCCACGAGCAGTATAGAAAACTATTGTGTGTCCTTCATCATACAACTTATTAATTTTTTCTATTCTATCCATATAAGGTTCTCTACCGATTACCTCACCGACTTCTTTACATATTGTTCCGTCTATATCGATTACATATTTCATTTTAAAAATTCCTCCACTATTTTGAAATCTGTTTCTGTATCTATATCTAATAATTCTTTTTCACTCCAATCCACTAAAAATGGACAAGGGTTATTTTTTGTATTCGGGAACAATTCCCAATTCTCTAACATATATTGCTTTTTATAAAATACCAAAGAGTGTGTTGCGGAATAAACCCAAGGTCCAGTAGTTGTTGATAACCTGTCATTTTGTTTAAAGTTTATTGGATTTTCATCTTTATCCCAAAAAAAGTTTCTTTCCTTTTTGACCGTAATCATACTGTCGAGTGTTGAGTATTTAAACAATGTAATAATTTGTTGCAATTTATCAACTTCTAAAAATGGTTGGCAAGGATTTAAATTTACTATATAGTCTGAATTAACATTTTCTAAATGTTTATACATTATATTATGTGGACAATCTCCTGGTGCAACTGATTCATATGGTCTATGAAGTATATTTACTCCGTCAATTACTTTGTCTTTTAGTTCTTTGTCATAGACTGCTAAATACTTTTCATCTAAATTTAATTTACTTAGTTTGTCCAAAGCAATATCAATCAATGTAGTATTTCCTAATGGTCGTAAATGTTTATTAGGACACCTTGTACTTGTTTTTCTTGCGTGTATAATTCCGGCTATTGTTTTCATTTTAAATACCAATCTCTAAAATACTTTTCCATTTTGTGAAAGTCGTTATGTTGAAGTAAATCTAAGTCTTGTGGACAACCAAGTTTTATTAATGTTTCAATAAAAGTGTGTCTGTTTGGTTGTATAGTTTGTGTAGTTATACCATAGTCTCTAAAATATTCTTGCATTAAAACACCTGGTCCAATAGGACCAGTATACAATTTCCTATCAAACAATTTTCTTTCATCTAACATTTTTTGTCTATAAAAATACATTTGTGATACTAAGTCCATTGTGTATGATGTTCCATAAAAAACCATATCATTAGTATTGTACATATGAAACTCGTGTTCCATAATCCCACCTTGTGTTGCAAACAATACATTATGTTCTAATGGTTCCCAACTAAAAAAGTATCTTGGGTCAAACACTACATCTGGTCTGGTTTTTATCACTAAATCGTATTCAAAGTCATTTTCAATTTCATATTCTCGTTTCAACATTATAGATTGTGCCATACTATAAAACAAACTACTCCAATGGTCATTGGTGTAAAAAAAGTCTTGTTTTCTATCATCAAACATACAACCTTTTGGTTTATACCATTCGACTACTTTATCAAATTCTTCTCGTGGAACATCTCTCATAATATATGGTTGTGATACTCCTTCTCTATCTCCACTATAATCCCAAGTGTGAATAAAGTAATCCACCTCAACTCCTGATGTTTCCCAAAACCACTTTTGATTTTCCTTTGCCATTTCCCATTGACGAAGTTGTCCGCTCATACAAATTGCTATTCTCATAAACACTCCCATATTACTTTTGGAAAAATTCTATGTGACCTAATATCTGCAAATAAAGATTGTCCATTTCTGTGATGATTTCCCAATAACCACAATACAAATGAACCACAATAAATAATACTATCATCAATACTACATTCTGAATGATGGTGTGAGTAGTTTACTCCATTGACATAAATTAAATTATCATCTAATGGTAGTGAAAAGATTTTATCTTTGTCTAAATTATCAAATTCTCTTTTCAATATTAAATTACCAGAGAAAACTTCATCATAGTCTAACTCTTGTTTTCTAATTTTAAATGTTTCATCAGCTAATGACATATTTGGTTTAATAATATTATATTTTCCATTATAATAATTTTCGTTCATTAAAATATCCTATCATATAAGTTTATTTTTATATCGTAATTTTCTATAACATTAATATTATGTTGTAAAGTTTCTTTCATATCTTCATACATATGTAATAAATCTTTTTTATCGTAATCAGATAACTTTAACACTAAATCCATAACCATTTGTAATCTTTTCCAATCGTCTGGTTCGTTATCATAACTTTCGTCCCACCATTTATCAAAAGTTTTAAATCCATATTGCTTCATAGTTTCTAATGATTTGTATGGTGCAAATTGTATAATCGGGTGTCCACAATACATAGGATTAAAAGTAGAACTATGTAGATGGTGTCCGTTTGTATCAAATGGAAATGCACCCATAACAATACTGATAAATGAATTACGATAGTGTATCGGGTTAAATGGTAAATCCGCATCAAAAAATCCTTCTCCTATTCCCGCTGGCCCGTGATTAGTTTTATCCGTTTCATCAATATCAAATGGTAGTTTTGATTTTAAATCATTAATGTTTTCTTGTTGTGTGTATTTGTAAGATTGACTTGGATAGTTTTGGTCTTTATATAGATTTGGAAAACTAACCAAACACTTATCAAGTATTCTTTCAAAATTTAAAAACAACATAAATATATCTCGTTCATCACGATTAGTTCTATTGACTTTTAAAAAATGTTTTGTTTTAAATATATTTACTGATTTATATTTATATTCCATATCTACTGAAACTTTTTTTGGTAAATCTCCCTGATGTTTTAATCTTTGGATATCAAATACATTCCACATAACCGATATAAGATTAATCTTGTCTGCTCTGTGATATTCTTGATGTGTTTTTTCTGCTATTAAATTATTTGTAATGAAGTAAATATTTTTTGTTGGAAGTTTTAATTTGTCAATACTTTCATAAAATGGATTTAAAAACTCGTCTCCCTCAATAGATTTACCTTCAAGTGTGTTATCAAAGATTAACTTACAATTTCCTTTTCTAACTTCTTCTAATATCCTATTTGGTATAACATCTAAGTTTTTTGCCCATAGTGGTTGATTGTGATGAACCCCAAGAAAATAACAAAATTCAGAATTGAAATCAAAATTCTTTTCTTCTACTTGTTTTAAATCTAAAGTATCTGGTAAACTTGAATGACTAAATAAAGGTCTACAAATTATTTCACCACGATTATCTTCTTCGGTTATTTCCGGTATATGTTTATACATATCCAGTATTTCTTGTGTTGGTTCTAACATACCAACTTGATTAAAATTATTTATTAATGCTAATTTTTTACTTGACATTCTCAATAAACTTTCGTATCTTACGATAGGTAACATCTGATGAATCTTCTATTTCTAACACGGGTGAACCTGTTTCGTTTGCTCCTCTTCTTCCTAATTCAGAATCTTCTAATATAATGGTTTGTTTTGGACTAACTCCTGCTTTAATCATACATCTTAAATATATTTCTGTATTGGGTTTTGGATTCACTACATCTTGGTTAGTGAATACAAATTCTAAGTGGTCGATAAATCCTCGTCTTGTTAATTGGACAATTGCACTATGACGAACCGAATTAGTTGCACAACATAAAACATATCCGTCTTGTTCTAATCGCTCTAATACATTTATTAATCGTTTGTCTTTTTCCAAATCATTAATCATTTGTATTGTTAGTTGTTGTTTATCTTCCCAAATGGTATCGTGTAATTCATAAGGTAAACCTTTTTGTTGTGATAACATTTTTAGTTTTGTTCTTGTTGGGTTTCCATCATATTGAGATAAATGTTCATCACGATTAATAACATATTTTTTATCTATGTTTTTAAGTGCTTTGTTTAATGCATTATAGTGTATTTCTTTCGCATCAACCAATACTCCGTCTAAATCAAATATTATTAATTTAATCATAACATATCCTTTATATTTTCAAAAACTACCTTTGACCATAATTGATGTCCTTTATTATTTGGATGATGACCATCTAATTCAAAGTGTTTTTTTTCAATTTGATTATTTTGTACGGAATCTAAAAACTTATCATCATTACTTATTCGTCTTAAATAATTTCTAAAAGATTCTGTTATGAAAATTTTATTATAAACTTTGGAAAATTGTTTTATCGTAGACTTGTGTATGGTTCTATGTGAAGTTAAATCAGACATTAAGTCCCTATAATTGAACATTCCAGCTACAACACCCAATTTTGCCTTTTCGAGTGGTGTTTCATCACCTTCCAGTTCTTCGTAAAAAGCATTAAAAAATTTATGTTTAATGTTATTACTTGATAAAAAGTAATGTAGAAATAAAATTTGTTGAATATATCTTGATATATATTCTTCTGGATTCCAAAAGTTTATAATGTATTTTTCATAGAAACTTTTTAAATCTTTGTCGTGTTCAAAAGATTGTTCTAATTGATTTGGGTATAATGTTTCCCAATGACAATGATACATATCTCGGGGATTTCTATAATAAAAATCTTTTCTTTCTGGTGACGACCAACCTATTATTACGAATAATTCCTCTGGATTATTTCCTTGCTCTAAATAATGATTTACATTATCCAATGTTCTTCTAACAATCCCATCGTTAGAACTTCCTGCTTGTGAAATATTCAACACTTCAGTATTTAATAATTTTCCTAACATATGTGGCCAAACTTTTGGTAATCTATATGAATCATTTGTTGGGTCATTTACCCAAGTAACTTTTAGTTCAGGATTTATCATATCACCAGAAGTCCAACTATCCCCATCACATAATATTAATTTAGTGTTCGTCATCAATTAGCCCCCAATCTTTTAATATATCGACTACGAATGGTTCATAGTATTGTTCAAACTTTCTACTATGGTATGGAATTTTCATATCTGTATCTGAAGTAAAACTATTATCTATCTTAACATTTGAAAATAATTTTTTTAAATAAGAAGAATTATATTCATAATCTTCATAATAAATTGTAGGGATATTAAATTCTGAGATAATATCATCTAACAATCTACATTCATCAAAGTATACTTTTAGTAAATTGTTCAAATAAAATCTTGGAGAATTTTTTTTATTCTTCGTAAAGGGATTACTCTCCCAACCTAAATGTATAGTGTGGTAAGGAAGTTTATTTTCCAATAAATTATTATGAAACTCAATCATTTCTGATTCTGTAATATTTTTTTTACCATAAATTCCTTGATGAATTAATTCTTCCCATACACCCAATGACAATAAAGTTTTTAATTTATCTTTTCTTTTTAAACCAACAATAACAAAGTCTTCACTTAGTTGTTTGAACATTTTTGTTGTATGGATATAATTTATAGCTAAGGGGTTGTTTAGTAAAGTTAATACATATTTGTCTGATGTAAGTAATTCGTTTAGTTGCTTATCAAAAGAAATTCCACTTTCAATATTTAAATTAATTTCATTCAAATCAATAAAATCTATACTGGACTCTTCCAATGCTCTTAGTGTTGCTAACTTTAATTGTGAACCACCTGAACGATAGTGTGATAGTATTATTGTTCCTTTTTTATCTGCATTGATTAAATTCATTTATACCTCTCGATATAATCTGAACAAACTCCTGCCACATAATTAGGAACATCTTTTCCCAATGGTGGCATAACACAAATACTTTTCTTGGTCATTTGATAAGACCAACTTGTCCAAAAATAACCTTCTGATGTTAGTGCAGCAAAGTCTGTATCGTGTGCAAAACAATGTATGTTTGGGTCTTCCGTCATACGATAAAACGACCTTATTTCTTTTGCGTGACACCACAATCCTTTTTGTCTTAAAAACTTAGCATCAATAAGGTATTCTGGTCCGTCGTGTCCTAAATACCAAGCACCATATTTGGTTCCCCAAACATCAACCTCAACATCATAACCTAAGTCTAATGCTTTTTGTATATATTCTGGATTATTTTCCATTTCTGGGATTGGTCCGTTTATATTTCCTCTATGTGATATCAGTTTCATTAGTAAACTATTATATACCCTTCATCATTTAAATATTTAGAAATCAAGTGGTTTCCATTTCTACTTGAATCATAAATCTTATATCTTGTTTTTTTCTTAAATTCATATTTACCGAAGTATTTATCTTTTCCTTTTATATGTAACTTTTTAATCTGACCCGTCCAATTACCCTGATACTCAAATGGTGTTGGTTGGTGATTATCACAACAACCAACCCACATATACGAATTTGAATAGTCTAATGTTTTACCAAGTAATTCTTTTTTCATTTTACCTTCTGTTGTTTCTATACTAATTGTTTTATCTTTCTTATAGGTCAGTTTAATATCTCTCCAATCATCATCTAAATCTCTATCAACATAAACAAAAGCTTCATTTACCACATTCTCACCCTCGTGTTCAGTCCATACCTCCGCAGATATTACTGCTTGTCCGTCATAAACTTTACATAATATTCCAAAATGTGCTCCGTTAAAACAAACCACACCTGTAAAGTTTTGATTACTTTCTATTATGGATTTCCAATCTACTTTACAAGTAACTTTAATGTTCATATCATCATTTACTAATTCTTGTATCCTGTAAGTTGAAACCATATTACGACTATAATTCGCCATCAAGTAAACATTTTTTCTATCGACTTTTATCATAATTTAATCTCCAAACACTCACGATAAAATGATTCTAATTCAGGAAATGTTTTACAAAAATCTGTTCCTCTTCTCTTGTCGTGTTCTTGGAAAAATTTACCAAAGTTGTATCTGTGTTCTTTTACTTGTTTTTCTTTTTCGTCCCAAGTAGCTATTTTCCAATCCCATATTCTTTTTATTTTTTGTATTTCAATGTCTGAATAACCATAATGCTGTTTATCAAACGCTGGTATTGAATAAAAATCTGCTAATTGTGCCTGTTCAAATATTTTAGGATTCCAATAATCAGTTAAAACTTGTACGGTTTGGTGTTGTGGGAATCTTAAATAACTTGAATCCAAAAACACTGCTGAGTTCCAATATCTATCGTTAGAACCATACTTTCTTTTTATGTCATATACACTATCGATTAGTTTTGTGTAATTTGGAACTGATAGTGCATTATATGTAGACATAATCGTAACCACAACTCTATCCAATGATGACAATATTTTTTCTAAGTTGTTCCAAAAGCGATTGAACTCTAATCCGTCACGAATATAATCTGCTTGTGGACCCCAAGTATCAACTGATGTAAAGATTACTAATTCTTTAACTCTATCTTCATCTTCAATTCTTTTTAATTTTTCAATCATTTTATCAATCAAGTTATCTGGAACACCCAAGTTTGAATTGATTGCAAGACTTAAATTTTTGTTTGGATTAGGTTCATCAATAATGTAATCCAACACTTTCCAAGTATCTTTTGCTAACAATGGTTCTCCACCCGTAATTCTAAATGTATGTAAATCTCTATATAGTTCCGGCCACCATTTCCAAAATGCGTCTGTATATGGATTTTCTTCTCTTTGTGGTATTGGCATTTTATCTTCAAACTTATTATATGCTAAATCATTAAATTTATCCGTAGTTGGATATGCTCCGTGTTTTTCAATCTCTTGCATCCAAGTTGTTGAGAAAGCAGGTGCACAATAACTACATTTAAAATTACAAGCATTTGAAAATGCAACTTCTACATATCTTGGGTTTATATCTTGTCTCCAGTCTGAATTTACAATCTCATCAAAATGTGGTTTTGACCAACTCTCACTTGACTTGAATGTTCTATCAGAGAATCTATCTGAATTGTCTTCAATGTTCCAACAATAATCACATTCTTCTGGTCTTTTACCAGTCAACATTTCTCGTCTACGCATTTTCTTATATTGAGTGTTGTGTAGAGCACTTGGATTTCTTGCAATTTCTTTTGTATTTATTTTATGTGTTCTTGGGTGGTGACAACTATGATTGTGTCCTGTTTGTAATTGTAGTGTAACTTGTGTCCATTTTGCTAAACACATACCTTTCCCAACTTCATTGAGTTTTTCTTCCATTTCTGTATAAATGGGATTTTCTAATTGATTTCTTTTAACCATTAAACCTCACATTAATTAACTTGTGTCTATTATAAATAGTATCAATACTATCTATTTTGCATTTCATTGAGTTCAATCCTGAATTATCAATATCGACTTCACCCTTTTGCATTTTCTTTCTATAAAGTATTTCATTCTTTGCTGTTTGCTCCACATCACCTTGAAACTGATTATTTACAATCCCCTCGTCGTCGTGATACATACACTCCATAGTTCCATATCGTCTATGTGGTGCTGGACTATCTTTGATAACTTCTTTATTGTACAAAAATCTAACATTACGATTAAATATCAATCCGTGATTTCCAAATTCACTTAAATCTTTAACGAAATCTCCTTTACATCTTTTACAACCTTGGTCACAACATATTGATTTAGTCATATCGTAATGCAATACTAAGTCATCATATTGATTCCACATTTTTACCTCTGCTATCTCTCCTTTGAAAAATCTTTGTCCTTCCCAAGCATTCGGGTCATTACACCCAATCCAAAATGGATTATTACCATACCTTTTTAGTTTTTCTTCATACGATATAGTTGATTGTTGTATACCGAACTTTTCCCCTAAGTCTTGGTCATTGATTTGAAAACTGATTTTCTTATTGTCTTTGTCGTGTATCAAACTAACTTTTGTCCAATTGTTTTGATATCTTTTACTCCAACGATATATGTGATTATTTTTCCAATCCCACATTGATGTTGCGAATGCATTTGAATTGTTGTAATCTATTCCGAAGTCATATCCAATTTTTGATAAGATTGGATACTTTTTATATTTAATATTTTGTCCAATTAAATGCTCTGGTTCATATTCTGGTATTTCGGGTTTACAAATTATTTCAATTTTAAAACTATCCGTAGGAATTCGTCTAAGTTCTCTTGAAGGATTAATCTTTATATGTGTGGATTTTCCGTCCAAAGATAAAACCATTCGTTGTTTAATCATATCAAAAGTTGGTTGTTCATAATAGCCCTTTTGAACACATCTCCAATATAAATCATCATCTTCCATACCCCAACCAACATAGTCAGTATTGTATCCGTTGATGTTTTCAAATTGTTCACCTGTGAATATCACGACTCCACCAAAGTATTCGTTATCTCTTAAAGTATAACCCCATTGAGATAAGTAAGTAGCAATATGTTTTGGTGTATCACCTGGGTGTGAATAATCACAATCGTCCTGTGGTAACATATCGACATCGTGGAATGCAAAGTAATCACATCCATCTTTTTTGGCTTCAAGAAATGCAACATTCTTGGTTCCACTTCTGTGAAACTTTTCATTATCGTTTTGGTGTCCTACATAACAAGTAAAATCAATACCTTGTTTACCCAAGAATTCTTCTAAGTGTGGTATTAATTTATCAAGATGTCCTTTACGAACTCCGTCTCCATTATCACGATATGGTATACAAACTCCTAACTTCATAACTTTACCGAAATAAATGAATATTTTCCTTGACTTGTTGATGAAATCTTCTTATATTTAAGTGTAGAAAGTCCATCTGAATCCAAATTGGTTTCATTGTTTAAGATTTCATTATAAAACCTTAATTGATTTAGTCGTGTTGATTCGGACTTCCAACCACCTTCGAAGTATCCTTCGGATTTATGATTAATCATTTCAAATGTAGATTGTCTTCTGGCGGGAATAGATATGGTCTTTGATTGAATATCTTGTATGGTTTTTGGAATTGAATGATATGATGTTGCTTCATATTCATTTGTTACCAAATTCAATACTTTACCTGTATCGTATTTGTAATCTTCATCTAATTTGATATGTTTGAAATCATAATAAATTTTTAAATTTTTTGAACTATTGTATTGTTCATAACTATTCAATAAACTAAATCCTTGTGATTGGTGGATTTCTTGTATTTCGTTTCGTTGTAGTGGTTTGTTCCAATACGCAAACTCATTAATAAACCCACGAAAACTTTTCCTATCATTTTCTCTATCATCTCCCAATCCAAGATAAAACCAAGCTTTTTTTGTATCTAAAAAACTTCTTCTAATGTTTTGCTCTTCAACAAGATTTCCGTCTTGATACATTTGTAAAGTTCTGTTGGATTTATCAAAAGTGATTGTAATGTTGGTGTATTGTGGATAAGAATATTTTGATGTCATTTGATGACAAGTTTTTTGTCTATCCCAATATTCAAATTTATAACGATTGAATGAATTGTATGCAATTGTAGTGTCCCAACCTGGAATACTAAATACACAATACTCATCAAAATCTTTATCGTATTCGGGAATAATTTCATCTGGTTTAAATGATATATGTAAAGTAAAATCTTTATTTAATTCAATAGTATTTGGACATTCAACATAACTATAATCACCGTGTAAATATAATCCTGATGTGTTGAGTTTTGGAACCTCGTAAGTTTTAGTATCGGTGAAAATGTTTTGTTCTGTTAATCGTAGTAACAAATCATCATCTTCAAATCCCCAACCCCAATATTCATTGGAATACCCGTTGACTTTTTTAAACAAGTCAATAGGAAACATCGTTACACCACCGAAATAGGTATCGAATATTTCTCTATCGGAATTGGTAAATCCGTTAGCAAGGTGAATTGGAACATCTGAATAAGAATAATCTACATTGATAGGCAACATATCTATATCGTGAAACACTACATAATCACATTGTTTTCTGATTGCTTGTTGAAACCCTATATTTAACAATTTACCACGATTAAATGGTAAATCATCGTTTTGTTCAACCACGATTAATTCATAATCTTGGTCTTTCAAATAAGATTCAATAGATTGTTGAAACTTACGAAGATGTCCTGGTCTTTTACGATAAGGAACAATCACTCCAAGTTTCATTTATTTCTCTTCTTTTTTTCCGTATTTTTCGTAGAACTCAGCCAAATACCATTGTGTTCTATTTGACCATTCTTCTTTGTCAATATCTTCGAACCAAAGTGTTAAAGCATCAAGAACATTTGCAATCTTCTCAAGTGCTTTCACTTTTCTTTCTTCTAACATTAACTCTTTTTTGTTATCTTGTGGCATATAATAACCTCTTTTTATTTATAACTATATTAATAAATATATAGTTTTGTTAAATTAATACAATTTTTTTTCTTAAATCATTCCACTTTTCATACTGGTGATAATGTCCATTACCTAATCGTTGAAACATAAACTCTGGTTTCGTAATATCAATTTTAAAATCACTTTTTTCTATCTCATCATACATTAATTGATACTCTTGTGCAAACGAAACATTTGCTTTTGTTTTACTGACTTGTCGTAATCTTTCCAATACTGAATAATCCCATTTAAAGTGGTGAACTTGTGTAAAATTCTTTTCTATTGGATATCTTTTTTCGTGTTCACTACCCCAACTTGATGTTCCGTCTGGAAATTCTACATAATGTTGTCCTGAGCAAACCTTTACACTACCCTTCATCATTGTAACTTTGTTTGGACAAGCTTTACTTAATGGATAACGAAAAAATCCTGCTTCTGGCATTTCTTCCCAGACATTTGATTCCATAGTGATTTTAGGAAAGTTTCCGTTGTATCCAATTCTATCAACGAAACCACCCGTAACGAATTCATATCCATATTCTTCACACTCCTGAACAATAGTTTCTATTGGTTTAGAATATAATTGTAATTCATCATCATCTGCTACTATCCACCAATCGTCTGGTTTCAATAATTTAACTTTATTATAATGTTCCGTTACTCGTTCCCAATTAAATGGTTCATCAATGATTATCTCGTGTGGTTGTAAATTAAACTTATCTAAAATGTGTAGACCTTGTTCTATGATTGGGTCTTTTGAGTGATGTGCATACAACACTACGAATATCTCGTCCATATGTAAATGATAATGATTCAACATATGATATAACATTGTTGTGTTGTGTCCGCAGATTGTAACTAAATTCATTTCTTCCTCAATATTGTAATACCTGTTGAACTTGGAAAGTCTTTTTCTATTCCGTAATTAAATAAGTTCAATACTTCATAATCATCATACTTATGACCGATAGTAAATCGTCTTAACCACTCACTTGGTCCTGATAAATCATAGTCTTCGTGTTCTTCGGTTTCGACAAAATTATCTACATAATTTTTGTCTGTATCGTGAACCATAATTATTCCATTTTCACTTATTATTTGGGAATATAAATCAAAGTCTTTTTTTACACCCTCTAAACTATGGTCTGCGTCTATCCACAACATATCAATTTTCATATCTCGTTTAATGAAATATTCATAGTATGCTTTTGCTGTTGTGGTGTGTAACCACTCAGAATTAAAGTTGGTTCTGTAAAAACTATCTTCATCAGTCCAATCAGGAACTCCATTAATTCCGTTTACCGCATCTACTAAAATAACCCTTGAATCTTTGGTATCAAATCCTTCGTATTTTAAATCTTTAAGACAAGTCCACATAATTCTTGGAATAAACCCATTACCACTACCTAAACAAACCGATAGTTTTGGTTTGAAAAAATACATCATAGAATAAAGTATCATTCCATCTCCAAGATGTTTATCCGTAGCACCATGCGACCAACGATAACGGAATTCTTTTCCTGCATTCGTAGTAATTTCTTGTTCTATGTATTTGTGATTAAGTATTGTTGTTTTCATAACCTTTTATATAAATATCATTTACTTTATGTAAAATTCAAAGTAATATCAAAATCTGAATTAGTTACACCATTATTTGTAAATGATATGATTGCAGTTCCTGTTCCGTCTCCACTTGCCGCAGCCACTGCCTTTATTCTCATATGAAGTGTTCCACTTGTAAAAGATAAGTCATTTTTGGGTAATGATACAAAACCTGTACCACTATTATCTGTTCCACTTTCACCTGGGTCACCACTTGTTGAAAATGCTATTGTTATTGTAACTGCTCCTGCACTTGTTTGCTCGTTAGTTACTGCACTATTTCCACTACCATTTGCTAATTGGATTGTTCTTGCACCCGATGTAATTACGGTATCTCCCAATGAACCTGCGATAGTTTCATCACCTGGTGCGGTTGTCCATTTTGTTGAAGGGTAAGTTGGTTCTGAATTACTTCCTTTATTGTGAACTAAGAAAGTTTGTCCAATATAAAAGTCATCTGGTTCGACATCCAATTGAACGACTTCATATCCGTCTGGGTCCACATTAATATCTATTGAACTAATAGCAACTTCATTTCCACTCTTACCCATTAAGTAATCACCTACTTGAAAATTAGGTGCTGTTTTCCATACCCAATTTTGATTGCCGGCTTCTCTATACAACATATGGTGTTCACCTGTAATTAATTCTTGTCCGTTGTTAATGTTGTAATAACTATTTGAAAATTCATATAGAACTCTCATAACACTTGCTGAGTGTTGAGTAAAAGTTCCATCTTTGTCAAATGTATCATTTGTCCAATCACCTGAACTTTCATCAGTTGAACCTGACAATGACACGGTAAGGATTTCATCACCAATGTTTAAATCTTCTACATTCACTACACTTCCGTCTGATTTACTAACTGGACTACCAAATAATAAACAACTCGGTACACCACCATAAGTATCTACGATTTCTATTGATTTAGAAACACTCGTATTGTATCGTGTTGCGTGGTCGTTGAATCCGTCTGATTGTCCGTCTTCTGCAAATTTTGCTTTAATGCTACCGGACTGATTAAATGTTCCAGCGATTGCACCACCAGTATTGGTGATTGTACCTGCCGTAACTTGTGCGATATAATCTGCTCCCCCGAAAGTTACATCAAGGTTTCCGTCAAAGGACCAAGAAAGGTTTTGAGTTCTGTTTGCTATTTTTGATGTAAATAATTCACCAGCTTCAGTAAATTCCATTTCGTAGTTTTCAGCTGTTTGTTCAAACAAGTAAGTAAATCCTGCAACTCCTTCATCTACGGCATCAATAGAAAAAGATGACATACTGGTTTCAGTAGATGATGCGTTTTGAGCTGTCAATGAAGTATTGGCAGTCGTATAGGAATCAGTTCCGTCGACTGCTCGTTTTAATTTTCCTAATGATAGATTTTGTCCAGCTGTTTTACTCATACTAATAAATATTACTTGTTGTATATTTCAAGTAATTTATCTCTCCATTGTTCTTTGTTGTCCCATTGTTTTAAATGTTCTCGTAATGGGAACAATATATCTCTTCTTTCTTGTAATGATAATTGACATATATTGTTGTATTGTTGTTTAAATTCTTCTGGTGTTGATGCTCTAAATGGATAGTCATAATCTGGTAACCAATCGTGTGCCAATATCGGTATTTTACCATAATCAACTGCTTCAAATATTGAGTACCCAAATGGTTCAAATATATGTGCTGAATGTGATATTCCCCAGTTCTGTTTCATAAACATATCGTGTTGTTCGTGTCGATAATTATATACTTTCCATTTTGATGTGTCAAGATTTAAGTTCTTTTCCCACCATTGAACATCATAACTATCTGTAAAAACCAAACTATCAATACCTTCTAAGAAGTGTGGACATTTTCGTGTTTCCATTCTGGCGGCGAAACCTACTTGATTGCTGTCCACTACATCTTTGTTGTGTTTGAATTCGTAAAAATTTGGTATTGTTAATAGGTGGTCGTGTTTTACATTCCACTTTGGGTCATTGATTCCAATCCAAAAAGGATATTTTGCGTATGATTTAATATCGTTTTCCCATCTTGGTTCCATATAGAAGTGAAATCCTTTATCTAATCCTAAAACGTGTTGTGCTTTCATAATATCTTGTACTGAACAATGTATTCCAACACTATGTATTCTGTCTTTGTTTTCCTCTATAAAAACGTGTGGTGAATAATATCCGTGCAAAATATGTATTCTTCTGGCATTGTTCATTAATTCTTTAAATTTTTTTCTATCGTGTCCTTGCCAATGAACTTCCATAGGACAATCTGGTTGATGACCTGGTGGACGAGTTCTATGTATCAATAACTTGGATTCTGTTTTTAAATGTTGTGGTATCATTTCTAACCATTTGTTCACCCATACATCAGCACCACCACCAATCATATTTAAACCGCCGGTTGCGTAATAAACATCATATTCCATTATCTTTCTGGCCCTACAATAACATTTATTTCTGGTGCAGTTGATGGACTTACTGAGTTATTTGCAAATGAAATTGTTCTATCCTCGGCTTCGAACTCTACATCATCTCCACCTTCCGTTAATTCAAATAGTAAAAAGTATCTACTAGCTGCTGCGACCGTTGCACTCGTTGCAAAAGTTCCTTGTAAATCATAATTACCAGTTGAAGTTCCAACTTTTACTTTTAATGTTGCTGTTCCGTTTGACGGCTGTTCACAAGATATAGTGGTGTTTCCATCTCCATTTGCTAAATCTATTGTTACTTCTGATGATGTAGCTGTTTGATTTTGATTAGTTACATTTTCTCCAACGTGTAAATTAAAATCACTAAATACATTAGACCAAGCTGTTGCACCTGCGTTCGTGGTAATGTTAAGAGTATTGGAATCATCTCCATTTTCAAATGCATTTTCATAACGGGCCTTTATCGCATAAGGTTGTCCGGCTGATAATGATGAAAATGTATGTTGTTTTGTAATGTTTGTATTGGTAGAGTTTCCTGCTGTTAAAGCACTACCACTCGCATAAGTTGTGTGTGAACTTCCGTCTAAATATACTCTTAATGTTCTTGTTACTCGTGTATCACCTACAACATTAACTACGATTTGAGAATCTGTTTTAGAAACTTCTGATACCGTTGGTGTTGCTGGTTTTCTATCAAATACCACCGCAACATTACCACTTGATTGTAATCTAAAAACTTTATCTGCTGTGTCATCACAATAATATTTGGTACTATCACCTGCTATGGTGTTTACAATATGACTTGAATTATCAAAAACTCCTGTTCCTGTGGAAGCATTATAAATATCATCTCCTACGGTTAAATCATCATCAATATAATCGTCCACAAATTTGGATAAATTTGTTGTTCCTACCGTACCATTAATTGAAAGTGGTGATACAACCGCCTCTGCTGCAAAAACTAACTCACCCCCACCATAAGCTCTTAAACCACCATCATCAGTTAAAAATCTAAGAGTGTGGGCGTTACGAGTTCCGTATGTTCCACTACCAGCTGAGAATGTCTTACCATAAAACTCTTTCAATTCAACTGCTAATGCACCATATCCTTCCGTAGTTTCCGTATCACGAATACCTGAAAAGGAAGCTGCTGCTCCTTGAAAGTCAAGAAGTGATGTTGTTGATGTTCCCAATTCTACATTGATATCTTTAAAAGACATTGAAACATCTGTGGCGAAACTTTGTAAAGTCATTATTTATCCTCTAATTTTTTAACTCGTTTAGTCAATTCAATTATTGATGAAATTAACAATGGAACCAAACTTTCATAATTAATTCCTTTATAATCTTGTTTCATTGTTCCGACTATTTCTGGTATAATCTTTTCTACTTCTTGTGCTATCAAACCATACTCAGTAGGATATAAATGGGCAAATGGACTATCGTCTTTCCAATCAAACTTGACTGGTCTTAATTGATTTATAATTGATAATCCTTCTTTAATCTCAACAATATTTTCTTTTAATCTTTTATCGGAAGAATAAAAACCTGTAATGTTTCCTGTTGCTCCTATTTCTCCGTCTACAAATAAATCAAAAGTATCATCAATAGTTAGAGTTCCAAATGCACCTTTACCCTCTACTTGTAAATTACCACGAGTATCAGCTACGGTTTCTTTTAATTGTAAATCACCTATGATTTCATTTTTAGCACCTAATTTGACTTCTTGATTAGGTCCAGCGAATGTTTGGAACCCTACACCATTTAGTTTAACTTTAGGTAAATACTTTACCGCAACAATCGGTGCTGCCGTTTGACTAAATTTATAAGAATTATCATCTCCGTCAGCAGAACTTAATTCATCATAATTGGTTCCTGTTATCTTTGCGAAGAAATATCTTTTGTTAAGAACAATAGGTTGGTTTATATTTACTGCAGATGCTGATGCTCCAAGTGTCAAAGTAGAACTTATGTTAAATGTTTTTAATAGTTCGGCACCTGTTGCTGTATTGCTATCATTTTGGAATATTTCAATTTTATATCTAACTAATGCTTTACCAACATTTGAACTTACTGGTGAACCTTGAAATTCTTCTGTTAGATTTAAAAATGCAATCTCAACAACATTATTCGCTTCTTGTGTATCGAGTAATTGATTATCAGCCATAGCTGTTTCAATAACAACTTTTTTACCATTTGTTGCACCGGTTCCTGATGCTCTTAAAAATATATTACTTGGCCAAGCACCTGCTCCCGAACCACCTGCGGCAAATGTCAAGGTTTCAGATTGGTCTGATGAAGTTCCACTTCTTGTAAATGTTACATCATCTCTATCACTACCACTCGCATAAGACAATAATACATCATCAACATAACTTTGAGATGTATGTAGTTCTACCAAGTCGAGTAAATCTCCGTTAAAGTCATCTCGTTGAATAGAAACAACCGAACCTCTATCGGCACTACCACTAAATAATGCTTTTGTTTGTTTAGTTGCACCACCGACACTTGTAGAACCAGTAGCTGAAACTATACCCTCTCTTTCTAATCTGACTGCTCCACCTACTAAATCATTACTATTGATATTCCAACCACCAATATCACCAGATGTAGCTGTTACTGCACCATTTACTGCTAAGGTTGAACCATTAAAAGTTAGTTTACCATTAGCAAAATCAAAGTTTCCGTTATCATTTAAATCAAAATTACTTGCACTAATTCGTAATTTACCATTTGAAGCACTTACATAAGCTCCAACGCCCGTCTCTCCACCTGCTGCATTACTACCACTCGTTCCAAGTATAAAATTAGAAGCACTTAATTCAAGGTTTCCATTACTACCACTTATAAATGCTTTATTTAAATCTCCTAAAACAAAAGCAGGTGTTTGAAAATCTATACTTGAACCGCTGATTTTTACATTACCATTTGAACCACTTACGAAAGATGTTTGATTACCTAACTTAAATGCAGAAGCACTTAGAATTAATTCTGATTCACTTTCATCAAATTGAATTCTCTCTCCATCAGCGTCTCCTACTCGGAAATCTCCACCTCCGTCCATATAAACACCATCACCATTTGTTAGAGTGATAGAATTAGCGGATGTACCTAATGAAAATTTTGGAACTCCACCATCAGTAATATCTCTAAATACCATTTTAGTATTGACACTTCCAATACCATTATCACCTGCGTGTAAAGATGTTGAACCTATATGAAAACCACCAATAGTTCCGTCATTCGCAGTAATGGTTCCGTCAACCGATAAATCTGAACCATCAAAAGTTAGTTTACCATCTGCTATATTAAGTGTTCCTACATTACCAATACTATTTAAGTCGAAACCAGATGAACTAATTCTTAAATTATTGTTTGAAGAACTTACATAAGCTCCAACACCAGTATTTCCACCTGCTGCATTACTCGCACTTGTTCCAAGTATAAAATTAGAAGCACTTAGTTCAAGATTTCCATTACTACCACTTATAAATGCTTTGTTTAAATCACCGAAAACAAAAGCAGGTGTTTGTATGTCTACACTTGAACCACTAATCTTAACATTTCCATTTGAACCACTTACGAAAGTTGCATTGTTTCCTAATTGGAAAGATGAAGCACTCATAACCACGTTTGTTCCGTCAAACTTAAATCCTTCTCCGTTAGATTTACCAATATGTGCTCTCGGTGTTCCTGAATTGTGTTCTAATTGAATACCGGTGTTTCCAAATGTTTGGTCACTAATAGTTATTTTTTCATTACCACTATCTAATTGTATGTTTGTTCCACTTTTTAAAATATTACTATCTATTTCCCAACCTGCAATATCACCACTCGTTGCGGTAATCTTACCTGTCAAGAATACATTTTCACTAAACAATCCAAAACCAGGACTTGAACCAACTAATCCACTTGACAATCCTGATAAATCTCCAAGTCTTGCTTTTAAATCTACATCAAATACACCACTACCTGTTCTTTCCACGATATCAATATAAGGTGTTGTGATATCATTTGGATTTGCATTTAACTTGATATATCCTGTATTTAATTTACCAGTCGATACAATTACTTGACCTGGTGTATAGGTTGAACCAGTATCTGCTGTTGTGGATAAGGAACCACTATGTAAACTTGCATTATATGTAGCTGATGAACCAAAACTTCTTGATACCATTAACTTACCTTGGAAGTTTGTATCACTATTGAAGTCATTAGAACTACTTATAACTTGAATATATTCTTTTGAAAATCCACTACCACTTACTTTTTGTATAAATAAAATTTCATCTGGTACAAATCCCGTAACATTTTCTACTGACATTGTGGTATCAGCTTTTCCTACATCTGAACCTGTGATTATAGTAGCATTAGCAACAACTAATTGTCCACCTACTGCATTTACACTTTCCTTTTCAAATACTGTGGTTTTTAATGTACCACGAATTTTTGCTTCTTCTACTTCTAAACTTCCATTACCTGCTGTGGATAATCTAATTCCCTTTTCCCCACTTACAAAATCGGTAGTTTCAAGATTAGTATCTGTTATTGTAAATCCACCAATTCTACCACCATCAAATAAAACATCTGAACCTGTGATTTGTCCACTCGATTTCAATACTAAATTATCATTTGAACTTGATATGATTGTTGAACCTAATTCAAATCCACCAATCGTTCCTCCGTCAAACAATACACTTGAACCTGTGATTTGTCCACTCGATTTCAATACTAAATTATCACCTGTATCATTTATTTGTGTTGAAGCTAATTCAAATCCACCAATCGTTCCTCCGTCAAACAATACACTTGAACCTGTGATTTGACCCGATGAAGACAAAATTAAATTGTTATTTGAACTTGATATGGCTGATAAGGTTAATCCAAAACCTCCGATTTCACCCGTTCCTGCAACTCTTACACTACCGGTAATTAATGCAGCTGACGCTGTTATATCTCCATTTTCTTTTACATTAAAATGGGATGTGGAAATAAACATAAATTTTGAGTCATCTTCTCCACCAAAACTTGGCGAACCACTAATGACTATATGTTTTTCTGTATTTCCTGCTGGTGATGAAAACGAAGACGAGTCTGTTGCAAATCCACCAATCAAACCTGCGGATGCCGTAATGGTTCCAGTAAATGTAGCACCACTTGCTATAAGAATTCCGTCTTTGTCCACCATAAAGTTTGGACCCATTTTGATGTAGTAATTATCTGGACTTTCTTCTTCTGGTGTAAAGTCAATATAGTATTCATCTCTTACTTGGTCAAATGCTGCTTCAGTATCACTTCCGGGTCCTTGGTCGGTTTTGAATATTGTAGAAGTGTTCGCATCCAATGTGATGTTACTACCACTAATCTTCCCGTCATTGATTTCAAAATCTCCTAAGAAACCACCTGACGCACTTATGAATCCACTTGCTGTTAAGTTTCCATCTACATCAATGCTAAAATTATCAGACGATATTTCTAACTTATCATTAGAACCACTAATGAATGTAGTTCCACCACCTAAAAAGAAGTTAGATGAACTGATAACAATGTTTCCATTACTACCACTTATAAATTGTCCGTCTTTACCAAAAAAGAATTGGTCTGTTTGAACGATAAATTCTGATGGGTTTGTTCTAAATTTTAAAAATCTATCTGTATCTCCGTGAGCGTCTACTATTTCTAATCCAACACCCTCATAATCTTCTGTTGTTCCCATAGATTCAGATACTGACCCACTAAATATTAAGAATCCACCTACATTATTAGATATTGTATCATTGAATCCATCATACCCAATGGACCTCATATAAGCAGAACCACCGTGTAATTCAATACCACTTCCAGTTACACTTCCTAAGAACATAGAACCAGTTAATAATCCGTCTGCTCCGTCTGCTATTATTTGTGGTGGTCCTACAAATGTTATGTCGTCTGCGACTGCAACTGCTTCTGCTAAATTATTATTTGCGTCATAAAATTCAACAACAAAGTCATATGGTTGTCCTCGTTTGATTGGTTTCGACATAGGAACATTTGCCTTGAAAAAACCTGGACTAAAGTTAGTTTGTGCAAATGGTCGTAATCTAATATCCGATAAAATAAATTCACCTGAATTTACTCTAAATCCTAAACTACCTGTTGGTGTTGAACTTTCGTTGTGTGTTCTGAAATCGGCTATTTGTCTTTGTTGAATAATTGTGAAATCAGTATTGGTTGTGTCGGGTAAATCTACCGTACCTAAACTTATTTCTCCACCTGTTTCTGATTCAAGACTACCCGTTATAAATACTTCTAATTCTGCTTGTTGTTTTGTTGTTCCGTCTGATTGTGTTTTTAATCCTTCTTTAAATGCCGCATTAAACTCAACAATATAATCCTCATTTTTTTCTAATTCTAAATTTGTGTTTGTTACAAAAGTAAATGAACTACCAAGTTCTGCATTACTACCACTTAATAAAACTCCGTCTATAATTGTATCGTCGTTTTGTGTTGCAGGAGCTTGTGCTGAAGATGTGGTCCAATTGTTATCTATGATTGATTGTGTGAAAAATAAACCAATGTTTTCAAAACCACTAATACTATTTGGATTTACCAATTCATTTGGTGATTCAACTAATGTTTCATAAATTTTTTCAAACTCACCAGAAGTTCCTTCTTCTTTCATATAAATTTTTGCTTTGTAGGTATCTCCACTAAATGTTCTTAAATTACCTACGGTCATATTTGCAAATGAACGCTTAAATACTTGGTCTTCTGTTTCGGTAGAACTTACTACACTATGAGTAACACTTGAATTTACACCAGAACTTGATACACTCAAAGGAACTATAATTTTATTATTGTTACTTTTATTTGTTATTGTGTATTCTGTTGTTGTTGTGAATGTGGTTGAGTTTATTACATCTAATATCTTTGTTTCAAAAGTTTGTGGTTTATCAAATTTACTATCTGGATATAATGTATTATCAACTAACAAGTCTGGTCGTTTGATATTAAAGGTTGCTCCTTTCATACCACTTGTTATTTTATTTAATTCGTTATCAATACCCTTTTCCATTGACTTAACAACAAAAGTAAATGGTTTTTTAGTTGTTGTAATTTGTGGTAATATTGATGATTGTGCCGAACCTTTATTTTGATTTACATAACTTGCTACTGAATTACCAACTTCTTTAAATTGATTTGAATTACCCGTTGTTGAAGTGTTATCAACTGAAAATTCTACCTGTGGTGTGGAATTTATAAACTCAACACTACCCGTAAGTGAAACTTTACTCGAATCACCAGTAGGAACTTTTTCAATTACACCCTTTACTAATTCCGAAACCTTAATAGTTGGGTCTCCGTAAAAACGAATAGGTTCAGTATTTTTAATTTTTTTATTTATACTGACTGGTGCTGAAAAACGAACATTGTATGTATCTTGAAATGCCGTTGGAACTTCAAATTTTTGTGGGTCTAATTCACCCAGTATTGTAAATGAACCAATACCATTAATGATATCATCTTCATAAACTTCAATTGTTATTCTTCTGGAAGGTAATTCTTTATCGTAGTTTGGAATCGCATAGTGAAATATAGGATTACCCGCAGAATCCAATAATTCAGTTTTTACTTCTACATTTGGTTTGAGTAAATCGGAACCTTCGATTAAAAATGAACTATTACCTGTTGGTAAAACCGATGGAAATTCACTAATTTTAAAAAACCTTGAAGTTGATAAATCTCCCAAAACTCCCGTTTCTTCTTGAAATACATCAAATCCTAATAGATTTTGTTTGGGTGCTTTCCCTTTTCGTAATATATTTTGTCTTATAGGCATTTGTAATAAGTATTAAAATTTTAAATTTATATACTTATTAATATGTATAAGGTGTGTATAATATGAGTAAAAAGAAAAGATATAATTTTACACTTGATGAAGACTTAATGTCGTGGTTTAAGATGTATTGTAAAGAAAATAGATTGACTGCTTCTGCAGCATTGAACAATCAAATTTTCAAACTATATAGACAAAATGGTATTTCTAAACCAACGAATGTTTTATCTACTAAATCTGACTGATGAACTTCCGTCTACTTTTTTAATTTCTAATAGTGTATCTACAAAGTCTCTCATAGTTTCTATATGAGATACTACAAATGTAAACTGAAATTGTGATTTCAAGTATTGGAATAGTTGTGCGACTGAATTTAGATTATCACTATCCATTGTTCCCCAACCCTCGTCGATTGCTAAGAAATTACCTTGTGGTAAATTACTTACATTCATTAATCCAATACGAATTGCTAATGAACTAATAAATCTTTCCATACCACTTGATAATTCTAATGACCAGATTCTATCGTCATCATATACGATATGAGTATCAATATCTTTTCCGTTCATAGTAAACACAATACTAAAGTCTACTACTTGTGCCAGAATATCATTTACTGCTCCTTCAACCGTAGGTAAGGATTTACTGATTAAATCATAAGGAACTCCGTCTCGTTGAATTGCGTTTAATAGATATTGATATGCTTGGTAATCACCTTCTAATTGTTCTACTTTATCAATGTTTTCATTTATTTTTTGTTCATTGGTTTTCAAAACCTGTATATTACCGAATATAGTTGTTGATGCTAATTTAGTGTCTTCTAATTTATCATCTAATAAATATTGTTCTGATTTCAAGTCTTGTATTCGTAAATCAATCGATTGGTTAAAGATGACATCTTGTTCTTGTGCGACATATCTGTCCATTTCACTTACAATAGAATTAATTTGATTCTGTATGTTCTCTTCTCGTTCGTTGAGATATTGTAAGTTAGATGTAAGTTGAGAGTGTCGTGTTTTACCTTCAACCAATGATTGACCTAATTTATCTAAATCGTGTTTGTATGCACGAACTTTAAACATTGTTTGTATTTTGTCGTCCATACGAGATTTCTTTGTTAAGTATTTTGTTGCTAATTCTTTATCTTTGTCTAAGTGTTTCTTAGTTTCAATAGCATCCAATGTAAATGGATTACTCATACAATGTTCACAATTCTCATCATATGTTAGATTACCGAGTTTTTCAATCTTTTCTAATTTAATCTTTACATCTGCTTTTAATTTATCTACTTCTATTTGAAACAAATCTCTTTCTTGTTCTAACTTTTCTAATTGTGCAAACTTTTCTTGAACATTATCGCTTTCGTATGTTTGAATTTTTTGTTCAGTATCGTTTATTAATCTTTCACAATCATATTGTTCAGTTATGGCATTATCAATATTTTTTAAAATATCATTATGTTGAACCTCTATTTTACTCTTATCATCTTTCAACACTTCAATATCTCTAATTGATTGGTCTACTGGTTTGAGATTTTTAGTTTCTCGTTCTATCTTTTCTTGATATTCTTTTATTTCAGATTTTATATTTTCTTCTTGACTTTTAAGATTTTTTTCCTTAGATTCTAAAGTGATTAATTCGTTGGTGATTTGTGCCAACTCTGAATCATAATCAGATTTCTTGAAATCAGTCAATAAAGCATTTACATCTTTTATATCTTCTGATGCTTGAACCCACAATCTATCAAATATCTTCAGTCCCATAAACTGAGATAATAACTCTTTTCTTTCTTTCTGTGTTTTATTAATAAACACCGTAGAATCATTTTGACTTGACATACTCGTCAATACAAAGTCCTCAAAATCACCCACTACTTTTCTAATGTTTAATTGTGTGGTTCTTCTTTGGTCTCCATTTAGACTTGTGGTATCTCCGTTTTCATCAACCATCCAGAAATCTATATCAACCTTGACGTGTCCACTACGAAGATTCTTCTTACCTTTTTTCTCAATAAAGTAATTTGTTCCGTCAATCTCAAAGTTTAATTTACAATGCATATTGGTTTTTGCTTTGTTGATGATGTTGTTTGCACGAACTGCTCTTGTGGATATATCAAATAAACAAAATGCTAATGCGTCCAATAATGCTGATTTACCTGATGCGTTTGGTGCGAACAATCCAACAATACCATTTAACTTAGTGAAGTCCACTACATTATCTTCCCCGTAACTAAACATATTACTAAACTCAAACTTCTTTAACTTCCAATTAATGTTTCTAATGATATCTTCGGATGCTATTTTTGAATTTAAGTCTGATAAGATTTTATTAATCTTAATCATTGTGTCTTCGTCAACGGCATAATTGTTGTTTAGATATTCTTCAATCAAACTAAATTGATAACCTACATTATTTACATTACCAATATTGATTTTGTTATCACGAACTTTATCTTTTGATAGTCCGTCAACTCTCGTAACGACTGACTCTTGTATTTTGGCTACTTTTTGTAATTTAGTTAGTGCTCGTTTTAATTGAGCAGGTTTTGTATTACTTACTCTAATACGAACTCTTGGTTTTTTAGATAAATTAGATATGTCTGGTAATTTACCATTGTCGATATTGATTGTGTAGTATCCGTAATCATTTGGAATCTCAATGTATTTAGATTTAAGAGTTTCCATATCCCATAACAAATAACCTTTACCGACATCTTCTCCGTGATTTTGTTGAATCAATGAACCACAATATGCTATGGTTTCTTCTTTGTTGATAAATTGTCTTTTATGAATATCACCTAATAGTGCTAAGTCATAATCTTTAAACATTTTCATTTTGACTTTTGATGGTAATTTAAAACCTAAGTCTGTTTCACTTCTGTCTACGGTTCCGTGATACAATACTACACTTTTTCCTTTGTCTGTTACATCTTTTGCTTTTATGTAATCTGTTTCTTTATCCCAAACGTCCCACACGACTAAGTTGGTATCGGCACATCTATACACACCTGTTCTTTTTAGGTAGTGTAGATTTGGGTGATTTAAATTTTCCACGATTGGTGTTAAAACATCCATACGATTTGGATTGTTTAGATTGGCATCGTGATTACCTGCTATGATTACTAATGGACATATGTCTGCTAAGTTCTTAAATAGTCTGGATAATTGGTCTACTAACTCTGGTGACATTTCTGTCTTGGAGTGAGCAATATCCCCACCGATATAAGAAATCGCATTATTCGGATTCTTTTTAACTTCTTCGTATAACTTGTTGAATACCTCTTCGTATTCTCTGTGTCGTTTCAAATTTCTGATTTGTATATCTGAAATATGATGTATGTGTTTTAGTTTCCTAAACGGAACCTTCATTTTTTGTTTTAACAATCAAACTCCTTGAGTCGTTTTAAGACATCTTGTAACTTATCTCCATTTACCATAATATCGTAGGCGTATATCTCTCCGTCTTTCATATACTTTGCAATATCATCTACGATAAAATCTTGTTCCAACTCATCAAACACATCAGCACTGATGTGAACTTTGTATACATCATCATCAATTTGCCAATAGTTTTTTTCCATATAGCTTCATCTCCATTATTTGTTTAAAGTCCATTGGTAGTGAGTTGTTTATTTTGGTTATCATTTTTTTATAACCTAAATCATTTGGGTCTTGTCCGTCCAACTTAACAAAGTTAACGTTTATTCCCTCATTGACGAATTTCTCAGTCATTCGAATAGCATCGTCAAACGCATCACTATCCAATATAATAAATATATCCTTGACTTTATTTTCGACAATCTTACCATACAATTTAGGAAGTATAGTTTTCCCAAATAATGGTATAGAATTATTCTTAATTGACATTGCGTCAAACACACCTTCTACTAAAATAATCGGTAATGACCAATTCACATAAAGGTCAAAACCAATAACATCTTTTGGTACTGGTGGGTTCTTGTATTTAAAACTTGAATTATAAAAATCCCTACCGACAAAATAATTTAACTTGCCGTCTGAATCATAACTCGGTATAATAATTCTATTGTTGTATATCCCTTCTGTACAATAACCCAAATTGTATCTGTCGATATCCTCTGAGTTAAAACCTCGTTTTCTTAAAAATCTTATTGCGTGTTCTTTAATGATTGACTTGTCGAATGGGTCTGATAAAGATTTCATTTCTTTTGGTAATTGAATGACTTCTGATTTATTGTCCCCGTCTTTCTGATAAAAGGAAGTGTCTCCAAGTAATTGATTTAATAATTTAAAGTCTTGGTATCCTGCACCAACTTTCTTAAATAATTGATATAAGTTATGTCCACCTTGATTACTTACCCAACAATGCCATTTACCCGTTTGGATATTGACTTGTAGTTTAGGTTTATGATGTGTGACGAATGGACTCCACCACATATACTCGTTGGTCTTGTTTAATGATTGACCTTTGGAACTCAACACTTTATCTATTAATTGTATTAATTCAATATTCATTTTTATTTATTTTCTTTTGATTAAATCTATACTTATACAAGTTTTTTGGATTAAATGGAACATCTGGTATTTTGTCTATTTCTGCTTTCAATTTTAATATACTTGGTATTTGTACTATATAAGTATCATCAATAACATTGAACTTACAAAGTTTATTTGTTTTACTACAAATACCCATTAAATAACCTTCTTCAGTTTCTATCAAGTGTTTCCTATCTGAAGTTAACCCATACATATTGACGAACTCTCCGCCTATACCTGGTTTTGACGATATAAAGCCTGGTTTGGGAAACCCACCATATTCCGACACATATGTTAAAAACTTATCTGTCTCTTGCTGGTTTGTCATATTCTACTAATCCCGTAAATTCTGATGATGAACGAATTTTCTTACCCAATCCTTGTTGGAAGTCAATTCCTAATTCACTACATACTTGGACCTCTGGTGAATTACTTGCGTCTCTATCTCCTCCGTTACAAAATACCAATTCATCAAAAGGTTTCATTCTTTTGATTGTTCTAATGGTTTCCGTTACGGATTTATCTTCATCTTCTGCTATGATTGCTTCATCAACCATATCTAAATGAAATACTATTTCTAATCTATCTTTTTCGTCCATAAACTCATCACCCTTTTTCATCATACATTGTTTACGATTATTAACGATAACGATTAATTCGTCTGCTAAGTCCTTAGCTATTTTAAAGTATTCTAAGTGTCCTATGTGTAGTGGGTCAAAGTATCCACTAACTATTGCTGTCTTTTTTTTCATTTTTCTTTTTGTCCTTTTTTCCGAATATCTTTTCCCAATTATCAGAGTATTTTTTATAATCTGATGTTCTTGGTGCAGAACCTTTTGTGGTTCCAGAATCGTATATTGATTTATTTTTTGTTGTCATTCAATATTTTGATTAAATTATTAATTTCCATTGATATGTATGTTTTACTACGATTTCTTTTGAATACCAATAAAGGTATGTGTGGACCAGCATTATCTTCTGCCTGTTCTAATGAACTCCATATATTTAATTTTTCTTGGTTTTTACATTCCACCGAAAATGGAAATAATTTACGAGCTGCTGGTGATAATAGAACATCTTCCCCAGAATCACCCATTGTTGTTGAGCGAACATCATCTGGTTCTAATTCTTTGAATGTTTCTAAGATTAAATCACGAACGTCGTTTTGTAACCTTTTACCTTTATTCTTAGCTGAACGAGTTTTCATACAATAATAAATATAAGATAAAACTTCTAAAACATAGTTTTTTTTATTTTAAAAAGAAATAATTGATTTTGATGATTTTGAAATATATATATAATTGTAGGTAGGTAGTGGCAAAGGGAAAATTAATACCAAATGGTTTAAAAATTGCCTTTCCACTTCTTACGATACTCTTGTTGAGCCCAGTTCTCAGCTTTCTTTTCCCACTTATTAGCTAAGTATCTATCTTTACCATCTAATGCAGCCATATTACCTGCTTGAGAGTATTTCTTTAAGAACTTCTTTCTTCCGTACTTATCGACTTGGATTGCGTGATGTATTTCGTGTAATACCGTAATGATAAAGTCATCTACATCTTTATAAGATTTATTTAGTTTAATGGTATCGGTATCCCAATTATAACCACCCTTATCTTTACCGAATGTTCCGAACTTTACTTTTGATTTTAAATTATAATTCTTTACTAATTCATTTGCTACATATAATAAGTCTGTTCGTTCCAACATTAAGTGTATTTCTGTTAATAGTTTTCGTATCATCACTTACTCCATTTATTCATATCATATAAAACATATAAACATACCGATAAACTTGCAAAAGCTAATATTAACTTATCCATTTGTACTCCTTATCCACACCCACATAGTGGCTGCTGTTATTACTATTACCATTCCTATTAAAAAATCAATCATCTCCAATCCCATACTTTAATTAAATTATATGAAACTCCAATGCCAACTATTGGTTCAGTTAATCCCGTTACTCCATTGTATGCAACTCCAATAAATGGACCAAAGCTAAACTGATTTCTTGGTGGTTCTATTTGTTGGATTTCACCCCTTCCTCTAATCGTTATACCACCTAAGTATGTTTCATCAATATACGAAACAAATTTGTCTTTGTCAAGCTTTTCTATCTTTGGTGATAAATTAATTTCACCAATAGTATTGACATTTACTTTTTTAGTTGTTAAATAATCATCTCTCCACGCAACCAATACTTGACCTTTGGTTTCGTATTGACCAATACGATTGACTTGTTTATCTTCAAACTCAAATCTATCATTAAAGACTTTACCTTTAGTCATCGATACTAATGGTTTAGACGAAAGTATTTCTACCTTTTGTTCTAAGTCATATAATCTTTCCAATAGTAATACATTTTCATTACCACGAGTTTCATTATGTTGTTCTAAATCATTTAACAATCTTTGATTCTGAACAATCAATGTGCTGACTTTATCTTCTAAACCCTCAATCTTTTTTTCTTGAACATTTACTTTTAAAGATAATGTAGCGAACTCACGATATAATTGTTTTACATCATACTTGTTGATTAGGATTGTAGTTCCTAATAACAAGACTGCTCCTACTAATGAAAGTATATCTTTATAATATTTCTTGAACCGCATTACCTATCGCCTCTTTCAGTGCTCCACCGAGTTCACTTCTATCGAAAGGTAGTTCTTCGTTTATCTGAAAACCTGTGGAACTAATTTCTCTATCGATAGTTCCTGTTCCATTACCACTTACTACTTTACCTGTTTTCTTATTCTTGATTTCCACCACTACACGAACTTCTGTTGTAGTTGTTTCTCTTCTAAATAATCCAAGTATTGTTGTACTGGTTCTTGGTTTTCCAAGATAAACAACTCTTGCTGTCATTTCAAAATCTGAGTCTTGTTCTACCAAGTCATATCTTGAATCCATTACATTTTCTGTAAGTATGTTCGTTATACCTAAGAAAACTCTTGAATCCTCAAGTCCTACAATCTCTGCTTGATTAACAAAATTGTTAATTGCCAAAGTCGGAACTTGTAAATCATCTTGTCCAACCAAAGTTGGTTGTGGTAATTGTGCAAACACTACACTAAGTAATATTGCGATTGACCATAGTTTCTTCATTTTTATCTCCTTAAAAGTTAGTTCCAAATATTATGGAGTAACTTATGTTTCTTTCACCTAAGTCATTGACTAAAGTATTGTATCCTACATTGAAACCAAAATTCATTTTAAAGGTTTCGGTAAAGTTTATATCGATACTTGCACCTGGATAAATCAATATAGGACTTTCTAATAATAAATATTTGTTTTCTGTTTTTAACCCCTCAAAATATCTAAATAATGTATAACTTACAAATGTTTGTAAATTAATCGTATTATCTCTAAATTTTATTGGAAATCTATATCCATACATCATATTTAGATTTAAAAAGTTTTCATTTGATATTTGACCAATAGATGAACTTAATAATCCAACTTGTCTAATATCATCACGAATTACTTTTCCATAATTACCTGTGATTAACCAATCACTACCTTCAAAGGTTCTGTAATATAATGCTCCTGCATTCCAAAATGCATTCTGGTTTTTATCCTTATCTTTTCTGGTATTTCCATATAATCCCAATACCTTTTTTAAATCCAGAGTAATGTTTAAAGTGTAATTATACTCTTGTGTTAAATCAAAATTCTCTCTTGTGTAAACCGAGTTAAATGTTGCTACTGAACCCCAATCGTAAAAAGTATTAACGATGTCTCCACCGATAAAACTTGGTTCCGAAGCTCCAATATCTTCTTCGTCTTCCCTTTCTAATTCATCTGCTAAGTTTGTCGAAATAGCTGATGCCAATGCTTCCTCTGCTACATTAACCGCACAAGGAAATAGTTTTTCAAAATCACTATAAACTTGTTGTGTCCAATTTTGTAGTGTTCCGTCTGCTACTTGTAACCAAGTAAAGAATCTTCGTTGGTTATAATAAGTAACCCAAAATCCATTCTCAGTTGTTTCGGTTGTGTAATTGATATTAACCGCTTGTTGATTACAAGGGTCTATATAATTATAACCAAAACCTTGTCCGTAAAGACTACTGAATATTAATAATGTGAGTAACCATTTCATTCATTCTACCAACCTCTTTTTTCCAATCTTCTCAATACATTTGCTACCGCAGTTATTACTGCTCCTGTTGTTGCAAATGATACGGTTGATTGGTCGAATGACATATCAAGATTTTTCAATACACCTTCACCTTCTTTTGCTGATGTTCCTAATCCACTACCTGTAATGTATTTACCTGTTTCTACATTTACTAAACGAACCTGTATACCTACCATTGTAGTGTTGGTTAGTTTTGCTTTTCTTCTTTTGATTTCTTCTTGATTGGATACTGCAAAGTCATAAATTTCTGCATAAGCAAACCATTTAGTTGTTGCAAATGTACCGACATTTAATTCTTCTTCAAGTAATCCACTAACACTTCGTTCCCACTCTTGAACCATTTTATTAATGACCTCATCTTTTTCTTCTACGAAATAAAAACGACCTGCTTCTTCTAAGACCTCGATAATTCGATTGGTCATACCAAACCCCACTCTTTTATCTCTTAGTTCTGGATATGCATTTAGAATATTTTCATTAATACTGATTTGTATTAATTGAATTCCTTCTGGTTCTCCGTCAAACCATTTGATATCATCTAAGGTTTTTTCTGCTTCATAAGATGCGATTTTAGATTGAACTTTTGTTTTACCTGATTGTGCTTCAACTGATGATGTTGCACAACCTAATAAAAACATTGTTATGAATAAACTTAATATGTGTTTCATTTTTCTACTCCTCGAAAAAGTTTGCGTTAATTTCTGTATACTTCTCGTATTCTTCTGGTAAATCATCTTCATCATAGATTGCGTCTACCGGACATTCGGGTTCACAAGCACCACAATCAATACATTCTTCGGGGTCAATATACAATTGTAATCCCTCTACTGTTTTTAATCCTGGAACTTCTGCTCCTGCTCCTGATACATCTATTGGTCCGTGAATACAATCCACCGGACAAACTGCGACACAAGCAGTATCACAAGTTGAGATACAAGGTTCTGTTATTACGAATGTCATTATTTTTTAAATTTTGCTAATGGGTCGCCGTGAAAATCCACTTCGTGTTTTTCAATGTGTTTATGAGCCGCATTTGCATTTCTTTTAACATCTTTAATTTCAGCTTCTAACTTAATGATATCACCTGTGATACCTGATAAATCAACACCTTCAAAAGAATCAATTCTTTCTTTAAGATAATCAATATCTTTTTCAAAGGTATCTAACTTCTGTCCGACTAATTCAATATCACTTGCGTCTGCAAATCCTTGAACCACTTCTTCTAATGAATCTATTCTACCTGTAAAAGTATACCAACCTGCTATGAGTGATGATAATACCGTAACGATAGCTACTATGTTTTGTATTGATAATCCAAACTTTGCGTTTTGTAAATTATCTACTAATTGTTCTGCGTCTACTTGTTTTGCCATTTTTCTGTCCTTATTTAAATTTGCTGTCTATCCAGCATTTTCCGTAATATAATATCCCTAACCATATTGTAAACAATATTCCGTCAAGGTATCCTATTGAATTCCATATTCCAACGATATCCATTATAAGTCAAACCCAAATGAAATCATTAAAGTTTCGTTAAAAAAACTATCTGTATTGTAATAATATGCTAACGATATATCAACAATACCTGCGTCTATACCACCACCAAATGTTAGATAGTCTACATCAAATTCTGATTCTGTGTAGTATCCTAATTTTAAACTTGCGATACCTAAATCATATTGTCCACCCAATCCAATTGAATTGTAGTCTTCAAATAATTTAACATCAGATGATAGTGTAAAGTCTCCAAATTTTTGTCCAACACCAACACCTATTGACATAGGTAAACTAAGTGATTGGTCTAAGAAATCTGTTTCACCACCAATATCCTTTAATACAATACCGACTGATGTATTACCGAACTCTTTGTAAGCACCAATGTCAACTCCATAATTCATATCAATATCAATGTTATCTATAAAGTTATGATTGTATAAATTTAATCTTGCTCCGACTAACCAATCTTTAAACTCGAATCCATATCCGCCACTTACTCTAAATGATGATGAATCAAAGTCTCCCAACACTACTCCGTATTGGTCTGATTGTGTTTGAGTTCCATAATTGAAATAAAATATTTCACTTGACCAACCCATTTCTGATGTAATCAAAATACTTTGATATCCCATATCATCAGTTAAGTTTGGTAACCACTCCACATAAGAAACTTCTTGGTGTGATTCTCTTAGTCCTGCAAACGCTGGATTGTGAAATACATTTTTTACTTCGGCATTTGCTATACCGACATTACCCATACCTGCACTATTTACACTTGGATTTAGTGTAAAGACATTGTTTGCTTGTGCGAATAATGTTCCTGTTAATATTAATAATGTTAATAATTTTTTCATTATTTACTCCTATTTTAAAATTGTAAATTTCTTTGTTTTGATTTTGTTCTCGGTTTCCATTAAAAATACATAAATACCTGAATCTAAATTCTTATATCCACTATGAAATTGTGGGTCAGTTGATTCTGGTAATTCGTCAAACTTAAAGTTGTGTAATCCTTCTTGAACTGAATCCTCAAAGATTGTTGATATTTTTTGTCCGTTTATATTGTAAATACTAATCGTAACATCTCCGGCTAATTCCATAAAGAATTGGAAGTTTATGTCGGTGTGTTCAGATTGTATAAATGGATTTGGATAAACATAAGTTAATTCATCTTCTTGTGGTTGTCCTCCACCGAATGCCCAATACTTATTCCAAATACGAATATTACCACTTTGTCTTTCCATCAGTAAGTCATCTCCGTTTGGATTACCTGCTGCATATTTTCCTACGAATTGTAAGTCTGCTGTAATCCACTCGTCTGGATTGTTTTCACTAATTAATGATTGAAATACTAATTGTAATCCAACCAACTCTTCTGTGATGTAATAATCGATTGGTGCATTGTTCGGTGAATTTTCTAATGAACCAAATGAAATTGTTTTGTATCCTTCTTCGTCAATCTCACTTTCATTTAAGTAAGTCATCCAAGGACCTGGTAGTAAACCTGTTTGAGCGTCTAAGAATTGTAATTGGTCTGCTTTAAATCTAACTTCAAATTCATATCCTGCTATCTTGTTAACCTCACCTGTGATTTCATCTGCGATTGGTGTAATGGTTAAAGGAACTACAACTTGATTACCCATTTGAACTTTAACACTTCCGTCTGCTGGTAATGATAAACGAACATCTGGATTTTCAACTATTGTTCTTGGTGATGATGTTCTTGCCCATTCGTCTGGTGCTGTTCCATTACCCCAACGATAAAATGTTGTTCCGTCAAGTGTTGGTGTGATTGCTGTTCCGTTGTTGTCAACTTTTAAACCAGTTAAGTTCATATCACCTGTAAAGTAATATGCAATATCACTATCGTTTGATGTTCCAATAATGTCTACTTGTTTAGAAGCGTCAGTAGTTTTGAATAAATAATCTGGATTAACATCACTTCCGAATGTAGAACTACCTGCTCCTAACTTGATTGACAATGTATCTAATCCTGTTTGAACATCATTCATTAATGGATTTAAATAAATAACTCCACCTCCGTCTTGTGTTAGTGTTTCAGTTTCTTGGTCTAAATCATCATCAACAAATATACTGAACTCTCTTCTTTGGTTTCTTGTGAATCCGTTTTGTTCTTCATAGTAAGTGTATGAATCATTACTACCATTTAAATTATCAATACTTGACCATTGTTGATATGATTCTCCGTTGTAGTGTGTGTATGATGTTTCAAACACCCCTGATGTGTATGCCCATAAGAAATATGTATCGTTTAATTGGAATACATCATCTCCGTCAACATCACCGATTAAGTATGAACTTGGTGTTGCTACATCAATATCTTCTTCGTTTTCATATTTGTTTGATTGGAAATTAAATGATGCGATTGCGTCATTAATGTTAGTGATTGCTCCTCTATCTAATAAATAAGTTGTATGGTCTCCAACATAATCATCTGCTTCTGGTGGCCAGAACGATACACGATATCTGTTGTTTCTCGGTAAAGAAATATTGAAATATCCTTTATCATCTGTGTATGTCCAATACCAATAACTAACTCCTCTAAATCCGTCGTTTTGAACTTTCTGGTCTGATGTTGTTCCTGCATTTTGTTCATAGTATCTCATATGTTGATATCCTAATGCAAATGTTCCAGCGTCATCATAACTACCCATAACATCGTCAGTTAGGGATTCGTCAGTATTACTTGTTGGATAATTAATATCTCTTAGATTTCTCCAATTAGAAAAATTGTCTGGATTACTTTCATCTAATTCGAACAATACTTTCATCATAGGATATTTGTTTCTTGTAAATGATGAACCATCGTATTCTCCGATGTATCTCATATATCCTTCAACATCAACTAACTTAGGGTGAAGTGTAATGTCTCCTCTTGCACCACCATTAAAAGTTCTTTCATCTGTATAGTAATTACCCCAATTTCCGTCTATGTAAACTTTATAATCTAATAAATAAGCATCAGATACAAAAGTATAATATCCTGTTGACCCGTCATAAAATGTTGGTATTCTAAATGCTTTTGGTGCGAAGTCGTCAACCACATCATTTATTTTGAAGAAAAGTTTTATTACTTGTGTTTCAGTTCCACTACCACCACCAAATGTTTTATCTGGTGTTCCGTCTGAATCTGCGTCAACTCCGTGTGATACCATAGTAACTCTTAACCAATCGTATCTTGTATCAGATATTGATTCTTCTACTAATGTGTTAGAAGTACCGACTGCTAATGAATCTTGATAACCAACATTAGAATAATGAACTACTTCAAATGAATAGTCTGCTCCTGATGATTCATCACCTTCAGTCCAACTTGATATATGACTACCTTTAACAACTTTGGAATCTCCTTGACTCCAAGCGTTGATTGATGTTTCACCTGATTCTACCCAAGTGATTAAGTCGTTATCGAATGCGATATCAAACCTAAGTGTAGTAATATCTTCTCCTACATCATCTAAGGTAACTTCCATTTCCAAGACTTTATCTCTCCAAATGTCGAAGTTGTTGTTATCGAATGCTTGATTGTCGGTATCTTGTGCTAAAAAATCGTCTAATTCTTGGTTAACTGAATCTTTCCACCAAGTTTGTGGTGAATCCCAGCTACCTAATTGTTTAACTCTTATGATTGGGGATTGTCCAAAGACAAGTCCAAACATAACTGCTGTAATAACCATTTTTTTCATAAAATGAAACATTGTTTTCTCCGTTGAGTTTTATTCAATAATAAATATAAGATTATTAAAAATTAGATATCGAACCGAACGATAAATGTAGTTTCGATATCATCAGATAATTTAATAGGTTTTCCGAGTTTTCCGTGAATTAATAGTTCACCATTTTCATTATATAAACCAATTTCACTAACATAAGGTCTAAATTCTGAGTGTGTTGTGAATGCTTCTGCTTCCGGTGCTGCATTATAGAATGCTGCATAACTTCCTGTTCCCAATCCTGTTGGTAAATGACTTGGTGGAAAGAAATTAGACATAGAAGCAACTCCGTCTGCTACCGTAATACTTCCACTTCTATCTGGTGTTGTACTGATATTCGTAGTAACATTAAATTCCTTTGGTTTTACTGATATTTTATATTCATACTCGTAGTGAGTTTGTGTTGCTTGATATTTTAATGTATAACCTGTTCCGTGTCCTGTTTCACGATAAGAACCAGTATCGGTAAATACTAATAATCCCTGTTCGTAGAATGCATTTCCTACCACACTACCACTACCTCTTGTTGTAGAACCCGTTACGGTAAATGGTGCAATTGTTCCATCAGATGAACCTGATTTAAATGCTGCGAAACTTGCTGAAAAAGCATTGTCATATAAATTACCTTCTCCGTCATCTCGTATATCTCGTGTAGCACTTAATGATGTATCAGACAATACAATACTTCCCGGCTTAATCTGTTCTCCAAATGTTTCTCTCGGAATACTAATTATTGAAGCTGATGTATGTAGTTCCCTTTTTGTTCTTTCTGGATTTACATATTCTTGTCCGTGTGAAGAATAAAATGTTTGATTTAACATATGCCAGTTCGGTAATGAAAAATAATTTGTTGTGATTGAACCTGTTGTTATTGTTATGATGTCGTCAGATGAACTTACATAATTGTATAAAGAACCACTTCGGGCTTTTATTGCAAATATACCACTCCCACTATCATTGTTGTTGAATGTGAAGTTTTTAAATGTCTGAAAAGACTTCTTTGATATGTCTTGTGGGTCAAGATTTTTGAACATTAGTTTGTCCTAAAAATCAAGTTTCACTTTAATAATAGCTTCCCTTGAATATGATTTTAATATTGGTTTTGATAACTTAGCAATTGCCAATAGTTCATTATCATCATTATACAAACCTACTTGTGTAATAAAGGTTTTTGGGTCTTTAAAGAAAGTTGCTTGTGTTAAAGAACCATCTGATGCTGTTGCATAAGTTGGATTAGAACTAAAGTTAAAGTTCTTATTATTTGCTCTAACAAAATAATTTGTTGAACTAATTTCTTCTTCTCTACGAGCTGTGAATGATGAACCAGAAACTATCGAATTAAAGAATGCTTGTGGTCTGTTGTCAAACGCATCTGAACTTCTTCCGTGAGTTCCTAAACCACCAGATAATTCTGTTTTTACAGCGTTCAATAATATTAATCCTAAATCAGGATAAAATAGTCCGTATGCACCTGCTTGTGTTTCTGCTGCTGCTGTTGTGTGAATACCATCTGCAATAGAACCACTAACAATATTAAATACTCTACCACCTTGATTAACGGTAGGGTTTGTAGTTGCTCCACTATCATCAATCAATGATATTTTGTCGTCAAGTAATATTGCTGGCATATTACCACTTAATTTTAATTCCCAATTACCTGGGTCAATCTTTTCTCTTTGTCTTGCTCTTTGGAACGAGATAAAGTAAAAGTCTTTATCACCTGATGAAGTTGGTGAAGAAGTAAATTCAAATTTATCTGTGTTAGGTGCTAACAATACATTTCTAAATTGACTATATAATGCAGCTGATTGTCTACCACCTGAAGTTAATTTAGTTGTATTACCTTTAGAACCACTTCCATCAACGTGTGCATATCCAACTGCAAATTGAACTTCTGCTGAACTTGAAAGATTTGGGTCTTCGTTATATAATTCTAAAAACGAACCTGTAATATTTCCGTTTGCTGATTGAGTATAAAATGCTGTTAATTCGGATGAACCACCTGACCATAATCCACTTGAGATTGTAGTTCGTTGGTTTTCAACCACATCATTTGCTCTGTTAAATCTTTGAAATGCCATTATTTATACTCCTTATAATTTACTTGGGTCTGCTTTTACCGTTACTGATATAGTGCGTTGTGCACCTGACTGATTACCCGTAACTGAAAGATTAGTATTTGTATCTGTTGTTAAAGACCTTGAGATAACTCTCACACTTTTACCAATTGTCGAGATAGAACGTTTCTTCTCTGCTTCATTTAAAAATATTGATGTAGTTGCTTCTTTAGCAAATGCTGCTCCACCACTTAATGTCAAGTTAGCTACATCTGCATTAAACAATGTAAATGTATATGAACTATCTTGTCCATTTCTTGTGTTGGGTGAAATAGTTTGTGTTATTCCTGCACCTGTAAAATTTAATGATGGACTTGGTAATTCCAAGAT
>Ga0209504_1000239_pt1 | contig 51850 bp, 44 predicted proteins | sample COGITO_mtgs_1005_FD_184791 | JGI IMG/M metagenome (GOLD analysis project Ga0209504, IMG submission 184791) | Pelagic marine microbial communities from North Sea - COGITO_mtgs_100511 (SPAdes) (version 2) | ecosystem: Environmental > Aquatic > Marine > Epipelagic ... | reverse complement strand
ATCAAGTGCTAATTCCTGAGTTAAGTTCTCCAGCTAATATGGAATAAACTTAGAAAACACTTAGAATAAAACCTCCCTTGTGGAGGTTTTATTTGTGGGTGAAATCATAGAAGCTCTCAACTTATAGAAGGTTTCTAAATACTAATATAGAAGTGATGTATTTCATCACACTAAAATATATTATGAAGATAATTCAATTATTAAACCTCAAATATTTGTAAATTTGAATATGAAAAACTTAAAATTTATACTATTATTTATTCCTTTTATAGCAAGTTCACAGGCTAGAGAAATTTCAAACATATCTCCCCTAGGAAAACTAACTGCGGCCCTAGATATGGGTACAGATTCAAAATATTATATAAGATATTTAGACACCAAAATGAAAATGATGGAGTATACTAGATTTCTAAAAATTGGTAACAAAAAAAAATTAAAAAATTTTAAAAAAAATCTTTTAGAAGTTATCCAATATAAAATTAAAGACAAGAAAATATTCTTAAATAAGAATACAATAATTTTAAATTCTTCTGGAAAAAAGAGAATCTTTATTACAATTATTGATGAAAATAATATTACTTCTGGAATAAAATGGTTGTCTATTAAGCAAATTAATGTCTTAATTCCAGCAGCTGAATTATAGAAATTAAAATTAATTGAGAATATTACAAATTGTGTAGTCTAGTTAGAAAAACAAGCTATAGAGATGCTCAAGAGTAGCTTCGCTGATCCTACAAAGCTAAAAAACAATCCACACAATAAACGAGCATTAGCATTCGTGAAAGATTTAAACAATAAGAAACTTAAATTAAGAGAAATTGCGGAAGTATTAAACTCAAATGGTTTTGCTTCATCTAAAGGAAAAGAATTCTCTACTACACAAGTTATAAGAATTAAGAATAAGATTTCCCAAATAGCTTAAACTCTTTTGCCTTAAACTCAATATGCTCTCTCAGAAATTATACGAAATAGCCGAATTGCGGTAAAACAAGCTTATGGATTCTTTAGTATCTATCTTCAATAATTTCAACGATATACCAATACCCTAAATAGTCAAATATCTTTTCACTTAAAATCTATTTATTGAGCTAGAAAATATAAAAAAATATCCAATAAAAACCCCTGCATTTCTGGAAGGGTTGTGTTTTAAATAATGTCTTATTTAATTCTTTATAATTTTTCTAGTAATTAGTTTAACACCATCTGAAAGCTGCAGGATGTAAACCCCATTGTCTAAATGACTAATATCAATACTATTTGTGATAGATTTATTAAGTATTTCTTTACCTAGAACATTATAAATAATCACTTTTAATTGAGTGTAATTACCGTCTATGTATACTATATCTGAGGTAGGGTTTGGATAGATTGAAATGTCTAGTTGATTTTGGTCATCTATACTAGCAGTTGAACAATCTAAACCAGCATCAGTTATTATCCATCCGTTGTTATCTTCTAAACTTTGTCTTGCATCTGCACCATTACAGTAATTAACCCCAAATGCACCTAACACAACACCAGACTGAACATCTTGCTGTGACCAACTATTTAAAATTGCATCATAATTATTAGTTGAAAAACCTGAGAGAGAAAACATGCTACCCATATTAGTAACACTACTTATATCCCAAGAGCTTATATCTCCATTGAAAGCTGATGCTTCTGCAAACATATTAGTCGTATAAATGACATTCCCTATATCCCAATCATTCAAAGGTTGATTAAAATTGTTGGCTCTAAAAAACATATAAGTCATATCAGTAACACTACTTACATCCCAATCAGTGATATCTCCATTGAAAGTTGATGCTTCTGCAAACATACCATACATACTAGTAACATTACTTGTATCCCAATTATTTAATGATTGATTGAAAGCCGATGCTCCTGCGAACATATCTAGCATAATAGTTACATTACTTGTATCCCAATCATTCAATTGTTGATTATAAGCAGTCGCCGCATAAAAGAATTCAGTCATATCAGTAACATTACTTACATCCCAAGAACCTATATCTCCATTGAAAACTGATGCTCCTCTAAACATACCATACATACTAGTAACATTACTTGTATCCCAATCATTTAATGATTGATTGAAAGCCGATGCTCCTGCGAACATATCTAGCATAATAGTTACATTACTTGTATCCCAATCATTCAATTGTTGATTAAATGAGTGTGCTCCAAAAAACATATTTCTCATAATTGAAACATTACTTACATCCCAAGAACCTATATCTCCATTGAAAACTGATGCTCCTCTAAATAAACTTCTCATATCGGAAACATTACTTGTATCCCAATTACTTATATCTCCATCGAAAGCTGATGCTTCATAAAACACCTTTATCATATTAACAACATTACTTGTATCCCAACCATTCAATGATTGATTGAAAACAGACGCATTATTAAACATTGCCTGCATATTGGTGACACTGCTTGTATCCCAATCATTCAGTGATTGATTGAAAGAAGTTGCAGAATTAAACATTTTTTCCATATTGGCTACACTATTAGTTTGCCAACTTCCAATAGGTTGATTGAAAGAAGATGCACCATTGAACATACTGGCCATATTAGTAACATTACTCACGTTCCAAGAACTTATATCTCCATCGAAAGCTGATGCTTCATAAAACATATAATACATATCTATTACATTACTTGTATCCCAAGTTCCAATTGACTGATTAAATACATAAGCTTCATAAAACATTTGATCCATAACACTAACATTAGCTGTGTTCCATCCGGTTATGTCTTGATTAAATGAGTGTGCTCCAAAAAACATATTTCTCATAATTGAAACATTACTAACATTCCATTGACTAATATCTGCATTAAAGTTTTCTTTATTGGCAAAAGCTTGTTGCATATCTGTTACACTGCTCACATCCCAATCTGGCATTTCACCATATTGACTATTTGTACATAACCCGTCTACTGGATTAGTTAACAAACAATTATCTATAGCTGCAAGAAATTCTTGTAACTGATTTGGAAGTGGCGTTTGAGAATAAGATGCAGTAGAAAATGTAATTGCTAATAATAATATGGTAATTTTTTTCATAATGATATTTTTATCAAATATAAAATTACTTTACTTTTAAAACTAATTAATAATTAAAATTGTTATAGGAATGGGTATTTATAATTTATCTCAAACCATAGGCATATATTCTTCATTCAATTCTGTTATTTAACATAACATTGCTACATCAGGTATGGTATGGTGCTTTTTACTAGCTAGATAATTTAAAACAAGTGCAATTAATATTAATATGGTGTGCCGAATAGTGTGCCTATTATTGTATTTTTAAATATAAAAAAATAGCTATATTTACATATAAATGTCTGATTATAAATTTTTTACCCCGATAGGATTAGCTCCGCTGATCCTACAAAGCTCCGCTTTGAAAATAGCACAAACAAAAAAACACTCAAGCAGGCTATTCATTAAAAAGTAAGCTTTATACACTCATAGGATTAGCTCCGCTGATCCTACAAAGCTCCGCTTTGAAAATAGCACAAACAAAAAAACACTCAAGCAGGCTATTCATTAGAAAGTAAGCTTTATACACTCATAGGATTAGCTCCGCTGATCCTACAAAGCTCCGCTTTGAAAATAGCACAAACAAAAAAACACTCAAGCAAGCTTGGTGTTTTTTTGTTTGTGCTATTTATTCGTGACCCCGGTAGGATTCAAACCTACAACCGCTGGAGCCGAAATCCAGTGCGCTATTCAGTTGCGCCACGAGGCCTTTTATGATCTGGTTAGAAAATAATATAGTGTTATGCTGTTAAGTGCTTCTTAACCAACATAGAAATTGTTTTACCGTCTGCTTGCCCAGCTAGTTGTTTAGAAACCATTCCCATTACCTTCCCCATATCTTTCATTCCTTCTGCTCCAACCTTGGTTATGGTATCAACAACAACTTTTGCAACGGCTTCTTCAGACAATGCTTCAGGTAAAAACTTTTCAAGCACTGCAATTTCTGCCAACTCTGGATCTGCTAGATCTTGTCTTTCTTGCTCAATAAAAATAGCAGCACTATCCTTGCGTTGTTTCACTTGCTTTTGAATGATCTTAATTTCTTGTTCTTCTGTTAGGTCATCTCCAGCACCAGTTTCTGTTTTCGCTAATAAAAAAGCAGATTTTACAGCTCGTAAAGCCTGTAAAGCAATGGTGTCTTTCAACTTCATTGCTGCCTTCATATCTTCCATTATTTGTTTTTGCAAGCTCATATTTTATTGTTTTAGCAGGTCAAAGATACAATTCTATTGCTGTTTTTTAGAGGTTCTCAAATATAAAATATGTTTGTTATAATCTATAATTGCTTTCCCTTTTTCTAAAATATCTGCGCCAATAATACCATGAACTTCTGCTGCTTTGTGTTGTGTTAATGCAGTATTTACATGTGTAAGATCAAACAATACCAAATGAAAATTTTTTGTTTTCCATTTCCCTATTTCTAAGGTATTATGCTCAGATTGTTGTGTTTCCATATCAATGGCTCCAGCTCCTGCTGCTTTGGTATCACTTTCTTTGGCATCTAAATTAAAAAACTCAATCATATCTATTCCAACACAAGAATTTGAGGCGCCAGTGTCTAAAATAAAGGTTCCTTGTACTCCATTAATTGTAGCATCTAGCTCTAGATGGTTTGTAACTAGTTTTCTTAAAGGAATTCTTACATAGTTCTTTTTTTGTAATAGTTTTTTTAGACCACTCATTTAACTGTATTTTTGATATTCAAAAATACGGCAATCGTAAAGAAATAATAGCATCTTTTTATAGTACCTTATTTGTGCTAGCTTTGGCTAGATTTTAGTGATAATTTTATGATTACAGACACACATACGCATTTATATTCTGAACAATTTGACCAAGACAGAGCTCTTATGGTGCAAAGGGCAAAAGATGCTGGAGTTTATCGGTTTTTTATCCCTGCTATAGACAGCAGTTACACAGAAAGAATGTTTTCATTAGAAACGCAATATCCTAACGATGTGTTTTTAATGATGGGATTGCATCCTACTTCTGTAAAAGAAAATTTTAAAGAAGAGTTACTTCATGTAAAAAAATGGATAGATAAAAGACCTTTTTATGCAATAGGTGAAATTGGTATTGACCTGTATTGGGACACTACTTTTTTAGCGGAACAACAAGAAGCTTTTCAGACACAAATACAATGGGCTAAAGAGAAAAAACTCCCAATCGTTATTCATTGCAGAGATGCTTTTGATGAAATTTTTGATATATTAGAGTTAGAAAAAGGGGCTGATTTATATGGAATTTTTCATTGTTTCACAGGATCTTTAGAACAGGCTAAAAAAGCCATTTCGTACAATATGAAACTAGGAATTGGAGGGGTTGCTACTTTTAAAAATGGAAAAATAAACACCTTCCTCAATCAGATACCGTTAAAACATATTGTATTAGAAACAGATGCTCCGTATCTATCTCCTGTGCCTTTCAGAGGCAAGAGAAATGAAAGTAGTTATATTACCTATGTGGTTGATAAATTGGCTACTATTTATGATGTTTCTTTTGAAGAAATTGTAACTATCACTACTAAAAATTCAAAGGAAGTATTTGGAATCTAATAGTACATATTATAAAACTCCTATTGGGTTTGCTGAAATTATTGGAGACAAGAATGGTATTCAATCCATTGCTCTTTTAGATAATAGCACAAATGAGCAAAGTTCAGGAAAATTTGATTTGCCTCAGGATATTCCTGAATGTTTACAAGAATGTGCGCTACAATTAAAAGAGTATTTTAAAGGAGAGAGAACTAAATTTGACTTGCTTTTAAATCCACAAGGCACATCATTTCAGAAATTGGTTTGGAAAGAACTTTGTAATATTCCTTTCGGAAAAACAAGATCTTATCTAGCACAAAGCAAACTAATTGGTGATCCAAAGGCAGTAAGAGCTGTAGCCTCTGCTAATGGAAAAAACCCTATTTGGATAGTTGTTCCTTGCCATAGGGTAATTGGTTCAGATGGATCACTAACAGGATATGCAGGAGGTCTCTGGCGAAAGAAATGGTTGTTAGATCATGAGAGCCCTGTAAAACAACAATCACTTTTTTAGACTAATTCTAGGATTGCTACGTTTATAATAATATGACAAAAAAAGGCTGGTTTTTAATCCTATTCTTTATTGGTTTTTATGCCAATAGCCAAAATACGTCATCAGACTTTAGATCTAAGAAATTTATAGTTTCTAAAGACACCATAAGATTTGATTCTGTTCCCATAAATCCGCAAAGTTTTAAAGTGTTTGCAGGTAAAAAAATACTGTATCCCACAGAGTATGAAATTTTTTATAATGAAGCACTCTTGGTAATTAATGCAGAAAAATACCAGGAAATTACCATAGAATACTTTTGGTTTCCTACATTTATTACAAAAACCTATAGCCCATTTGATAAAAAGTTTATTGTTCCTAATAATAGCAATACAGGACAATTATACAGTCTTACAACCAACAATAAAGCTACTGAATTAAAATTATTTGATGGCTTAAAAACAAGTGGATACATTAACAGAGGCATTACCTCAGGAAACAATCAAAGTACGGTAGCAAACTCTTCTATGGATATAAATATAGAAGGAAAGCTCTCAGACAAAGTAGCTATTAGAGCCAATATATTTGACACAAACATTCCACTACAAGAAAACGGATATTCACAAAGTATTACAGATTTTGATCGAATATTTATTGAACTCTATAGCAAAGATTGGCGCGTAAAAGCAGGAGATATAAGTTTAAAAAATGAGAGCAGCTATTTTTTAGCTTTTGAAAAACAGGTGTCTGGTCTTGAAGTAGCTGCAAGCATAAATACCAATACAAAGATTGCTGCTTCTGGAGCTATTGTTAGAGGACAGTTTAGTTCTTATGATTTTGTTGGAATTGAGGCAAACCAAGGCCCTTATAAAATTTTTGGTCCCAACAACGAGCCTAATTTTGTAATTATTGCTGGCAGCGAAAAAGTATTTGTAAACGGCTCTAAGATTAACAAAGGAATAAATGAAGACTATCTGATAGATTACAATATTGGTGAAGTACGGTTTAACACTACATTTCCAATAACCAATGATATGCGTATTCGAGTAGAATTTCAATTTTCTAATAGAAATTACACACGTTTTATAAGCTATGAAAAGGCAGAATATAAAACTAATAATGTTGAACTTTCTGGATATTTTTACAATGAAAATGATGTTAAAAATCAGCCCATACAGGTAAATCTAACAGCTGCACAAAAACAAATCTTAGCCAATACTGGTAACAATACCAATCTTATGGTTGGAGAAAGTGCTTATCCGGATGTATTTGATGCCAATAGAATTCTTTACAAGAAAGTACAGAGTGGAACCAACGACTATTTTGAATATTCTACCAATGAAAATGACAATCTATTTTCAGTAACCTTTAGCAATGTTAATAATAATGAAGGAGATTATATATTAAGTGAAACCTTTGCCAATGGAAATGTATTTGTATATGTGGGAACCAATTTGGGAAACTACCAACCTATTACTCAATTAATAGCCCCAACTAAATTGCAAGTTGCTGTGCTAAATTCTTCCTATAAACCCTCTAAAAAAACAACAATTTTAACAGAGGTGGCTTTTAGCAATAATGATCAGAATTTATTTTCAACCATAGACAACAACCAAAATAAAGGAATTGCAACAAAACTAGCATGGAAACAAACATTGCTAGATAAAAAATGGAAACTCTTAAGTGATGTAAATTATCTTTTTATTCATAGAAATTTTAATACGATTCAACGTTTTCAATCTGTAGAATTTAATAGAGATTGGAATCTAAACAACCCAACTGGAAATCAACAACAAATTGGGATTGATCTTAGCTTACAAAAAAGTGAAGATACTTTCTTAAACTACTCTTTTCAACAACTTCAATTTTCGGATAATTTTAAGGGAGAAAAGCATTTGATTACATCTAATGTGCAATTAAAAAATACTTCTTTTTATACAAATAGTAGTTTTTTATCTAATAATTCTGAGATACAAGACAATACTTTCTTAAGAGTTAAAGCAGGTATAGAACAACGTTTACTAAAGTCTTGGTTTGGTGGTTTTTTAAATATTGAATCTAACAACGGGGTTATAAAACAAACCCAAGAAGCCATTCTTACCAATCATCAATTCAAAGAATATGAGGGCTATATTGGCTTAGGAGACAGTACAAAAGTTTTTGCAAAAGTTGGATTTAATTATAGAGATAATGACAGTATAAGAAGCAATGCTTTTACCGAAATTAACAATAGAAAAACCTATTATTTAGATGCCAAGATTATTCAAACAGAACAAACAGACCTTTCATTATTTGCAAATTACAGAGAAACAGAGAATGCTTTTTCAGAAAATCAAAAAGCATTAAATTCTAGAGTCATTTACAACCAACGTTTTTTCAAAAACTTTATCACTCTTGGAACCAGTTATGAAACCTCTTCAGGAAATGTAGCGCAACAAGATTTTATTTATGTAGAGGTAGAAGCTGGACAGGGTTTTTACACATGGATAGATTATAATGACAATGGAATTCAAGAATTTGATGAATTTGAGATTGCAGAATTTCAAGATCAAGCAAATTTCTTGCGCGTTCCATTACCTAACCTGCAATTTATAGCAACTCAAAGTGCTAAAATAAACCAGTCTATTACGTTAAATGCAAACCAGTGGAGCAACAAAAATGGTCTTAAAAAAGTGCTTTCACATTTTTATAATCAATTCTTTTTAAGCAGTCGTAATGAACTAGAACGCGCTCGTAATTCATTTAATTTGAACCCGTTTAATATGAGTGAAGATCAACAAATAAGTGTCAATTTTACCATTAAAAATAGTTTGTACTTCAACCGAGGATTACAAAATTTTAGCGCAACATATACCTATGCAAAAGCAGAAAACAAACAGCAATATAGTATTGGTAGCCAAGATACAGACACCAATTACCAGCAAATAGATTTTCAGCATAAAATTGGTAAATTTTGGCTAATTGATTTACAAGGAAAACTTTCAGAAAACAAGTTAGAGACAGAAAATTTCAACAATCGTAATTATGAAATAGATGTTATTGCATTTCAACCAAAAATAAGTTATGTCTTAAATAATGACAATAGGTTTTCAGCATTCTATCACATGAAAAATAAAGAAAATACACTCGCAGAATTTGAGAAGTTAAAACAACAAAAAATTGGGGTTGAGTATTTTTATACTGGAAAATCCACTTCACAATTTAATGCTAATTTTACAACTTTTTTTAATGATTTTAGCGGAAACCCAAACTCCCCTGTTGGTTATCAAATGTTAGAAGGCTTGCAAGAAGGTACCAATTACACTTGGACTTTTTTATGGAATAAAAAACTAAACTCATTTTTAAATGTAAACCTTAATTATAAAGGAAGAAAAAGTTTAAATTCTAAAACAATTCATACAGGTACTGTAAATTTAAAAGCTGTTTTTTAATTCTATATAATTACTGAAATTTATAAAAAAACATGAAGTGATTTAAATAAAAAAGTTTAAATCACTTCCATTAAAATTATGATAAATAAGAGAGACCTCTCATTTATTTGAATTTAATTATCTTTATTTTTTTTTAAAATAAATTCATGCTGCTTTTTTTAGTGTGAATTGTACAAATTTCTCGCCAATAATCAAAAAAAATTACTCCAAATGAATCGATTTAGTATTATTTACGCTCTTATTTTTTGTTTTTTATTAAGTTCTTGTTCAGAACAACAACAAAATAAAACATCTGACAAATTTCAATTTGCAACACCCAAAGAAGTGGGTATGATTTCTGACAGCCTTGTCAAAATAGACAAAATGGTAATGGATTTTGTAGATGCAAAAAAATATCCTGGTGCTGTTACTTTAATAGCTAAGAACGGTAAAATTATTTATGAATCTGAGGTTGGTTGGTCAGATTCATTAAGAACTGAGCCCTACAGAAAAGACCACTTATTTAGAATGGCTTCCATGACAAAACCTATTGTTTCTGTAGCTGCCATGCAATTAATTGAGCAAGGGAAATTGAATTTAGATGATCCTGTTGGAAAATATATTACATCTTTCAATGAAACTGGAGTTTTGACTGATTTTAATCCAGCTGATAGCACATATACTTCTAAGCCGTCAGAATCTACTCCAACAATTCGTCAATTGTTAACCCATACTGCTGGAGTTCCATACGGTTTTATGAACCCCTCTGTAAATGGAGCTATCTATGACAAAAATGATATACCAGACTTAAGTACCAATCTTAATATGGACATTAAAGATGTAGCTTATAAATTGGGTGATTTACCACTAATGCATGAGCCTGGCAAAAAATGGATGTATGGTTTAAATACAGATGTATTAGGACGTGTAGTTGAAGTGGCCTCTGGCGAAAAACTTGACAATTATATTCGCACAAACATAACCAAACCCTTAGGAATTGAAAGATTGGATTTTTATTTTGACGGTTCTGAAAAAAAGAATTTAACCAAGGTTTATATTCCTATGAAGGATGGTACAAACATGCAAGTTGATCAAATGGGTAAAATGTACATCGCAGATTATCCTACTGATGGAGCCAAATCATATTTATCAGGTGGAAGCGGAATGACTGGTACTGCAAGAGATTACCTTTTATTTTGTCAAGCAATGTTAAACAATGGTGAATTAGACGGTGCACAAATATTGAAAAAAGAAACAGCAAAATCGATGCATGAAGACCAACTTGGTTCCGTTCCCTACCCTTGGGGACCAATGACTTTTGGTTTTGGTTTTGATGTTGCCAAGAATCACCCATTTCGACCAAAAGGAACCTATAGCTGGGGTGGTGCATTCAGTACTGTATTTTGGATAGATCCAGTAAATGATTTAATTGTTATTCAATTAAGACAAGTGTTGTCTTCTCCATTTAATAATGACATCAATTCTAAACTAGAAAAAATTGTTTATAGTGCATTAGCTGACCCAAAATAGGAAGATAAAAATCTATATTTAAAAAGCCTCATCATAATGATGAGGCTTTTTAAATATTCTAAACTGGTACAATTGTTTACATTTTCATCAACCAAGTTTTTGCATCAACTGCTTGTGCAATCATCTCTTTTAATTCAGAAATCTGAACACGCTCTTGTTTCATGGTATCTCTATGACGTATAGTAACCGTGTTGTTTTCTAGGGTTTCGTGGTCTACGGTGATACAGAAAGGAGTTCCTGCAGCATCTTGTCTTCTATAACGTTTCCCAACGGCATCTTTTTCATCGTAAAACACATTAAAATCCCATGATAAGTCTTTCATGATTTGACGAGCAACTTCTGGCAAACCATCTTTTTTCACCAAAGGTAAAATAGCTGCCTTGGTTGGTGCTAAGACTGCTGGAAGTTTTAATACTGTTCTGGTTGTATTGTTGTCTAATTCTTCTTCAACCAACGAATTAGAGAAAATTGCCAAAAACATTCTATCCAATCCAATAGAAGTTTCAACCACATAAGGTGTGTAACTCTTATTTTCTTCATGATCAAAATATTGCAATTTTTTACCAGAAAATTCTTCGTGAGCTTTTAAATCAAAATCTGTTCTTGAATGAATTCCTTCTAATTCTTTAAATCCAAAAGGGAACTTAAATTCAATATCTGCTGCTGCATCTGCATAATGAGCCAATTTATCATGATCGTGAAAACGATAATTATCTTGCCCCATTCCTAGAGATAGATGCCATTTTAAACGATTTTCTTTCCAATGATCATACCAATCTTTCTGAGTTCCTGGTTTTACAAAAAACTGCATTTCCATTTGTTCAAACTCACGCATTCTGAAAATAAATTGTCTAGCTACAATTTCATTTCTAAATGCCTTTCCAGTTTGTGCTATCCCAAAAGGGATTTTCATTCTCCCTGTTTTTTGAACATTTAAAAAGTTTACAAAAATTCCTTGAGCAGTTTCTGGACGTAAGTATACTTTCATAGAACTCTCTGCAGAAGCACCTAGTTGAGTACCAAACATTAAGTTAAATTGCTTCACATCTGTCCAGTTTTTAGACCCTGTTAACGGATCTGAAATTTCTAATTCTTCTATTAAGGCTTTTACATCGGCTAGATCTTCATTTTCTAAAGATGCACCCATTCTTGAAAGAATTGTTTTAATTTTTTCTTGATATCCAACAACTCTTCCGTTGGTAGATAAAAATTCTTCTTTATCAAATGCTTCCCCAAAACGTTTTGCAGCTTTGGCTACTTCTTTGTTTATTTTTCCTTCTATTTTAGCACAGTAGTCTTCAATTAATACATCTGCTCTGTACCTTTTTTTTGAATCTTTGTTATCTATCAATGGATCGTTAAAAGCATCTACGTGTCCTGAAGCTTTCCAAGTGGTTGGGTGCATTAATATAGAAGCATCTAAGCCTACAATATTTTGATGCATCTGCACCATTGCTTTCCACCAATAATCTCTAATATTTTTCTTTAACTCTACTCCGTTTTGAGCGTAATCGTATACCGCACTTAAGCCATCATAGATTTCACTAGATTGAAAAATATAACCGTATTCTTTTGCGTGAGATATTACTTTTTTAAACTGATCTTCTTGTTGTGCCATAATGTTGGTAAAGATACAGGAATAAAGAAATTTTTCAAGAAAAATTAGTGCTACTTTATGTATTTCATAAGTACTGCATTTCTTGTTTTTTAGTATCTTCACATAAAAAGCTAAGAAAATGAAAGGTTTACAAGATCTTTTTAATCTCTTTTATCCGTCTGTTTGTCTTTGTTGTGAGCAATACTTATTAGATCAAGAAAAAATAATTTGTATAGAATGTAGGTTAGATTTACCATTTATAGACAATGGTGATAGTACCTCCAATCTGTTAACACAAACTCTAGAAGGAAGAGTTCTTCTTGAAAAGGGAGCATCCTTTTTATATTATCATCCTGTTGGAAAAGTGAAGAAACTTATTCATCAATTAAAATATAAAAATAATGAATCAGTTGGTGTGTTTTTAGGAGAATGGTTTGGTCAAAAGTTACTAGAAACTGGTAAATTTAGTGAGATAGATTATATCATTCCAGTACCTCTTCACGAGAAAAAATTAAGGCAACGAGGTTATAATCAATTAACTAAGTTTGGAGAAAGTTTAAGTACTATTTTAAACATTGAATATCTTGAAGATGTTTTAATACGAAGTTCCGCAACAAAAACTCAGACTTTTAAAAACAGAGTAGAACGTTTTAAAAACCTTATGACTAATTTTAGTATTACAGATACAATACTCTTAAAAAATAAACATGTCCTTTTAATTGATGATGTAGTTACCACTGGCGCCACCCTTGAGGCTTGCTACAAACAATTATTAAAAGCAGAAAATATAAAAATTAGCATAGTCACCATTGCGCTAACTGAATAAAAATTAACAAAACTCTGACATTACATTACAAAAAATATATTGTTTATTTGTAGTAAAATACCTGAGTTGAAAAAAATACAATCTCTTTTTTTAATTGTTCTTGTTTTATCTTTTTCACAATGTGCAAAAAAAGGAAGACCAGATGGTGGTCCAAAAGATGAAGATGCACCATTGTTTGTAACAGCAAACCCGCCTTATGAAACTATTAATTTTGATAAAAATGAAATTAATATTTACTTTAATGAATATATAAAATTAAAAGACCTCAGTAAGCAACTCATTATTTCACCGCCTTTAAACCCAGAAAACCCACCTCTAATTTCACCACAGGGAAGCCCAAGTAAGTACATTAATATAAAAATTTTAGATACGCTACTAGAAAACTCTACCTATATTTTTGATTTCGGGAATAGTGTGCAAGATAATAATGAATCCAATACTTTAGAACGCTTTAAATATGTGTTTTCTACCGGAGCCTACATAGATTCTTTAACCCTGTCTGGTAGTGTTAAAAATTCTTTTAAATCTGAGAGTGTTGAAAATATAAAGCTTTTATTGTACAGATTAGACAGCGCTTATACAGATTCTGCTGTATACAACAGAAAGCCAGATTATGTGACGAGTACTTTAGACTCTTCTAATTATGAATTTTCAAACCTGAGAAAAGGCAACTACCTTTTAGTTGCTTTAAATGATGCTAGAAGCGATTATATTTTTAATCCAAAAACTGATGAAATTGGTTTTTTTAAAGATACCATTTCGTTGCCTAGAGACAGCATTATTAAAACTGAGCTCTCTATATTTAAAGAAGAATTACCTTATATATTTAGACGAGGAAAAGAAATAAGAAAAGGGCAGCTTATTTTTGGATACCAAGGAAAACCGTCTAATCTAAAAGTAGAAACGCTCTCTATTGTTCCAGATAACTTTCAAACCATCATTCTTCCTGAAAAAGGAAAAGACACCTTAAACCTTTGGCACTCGCCTATAGAAAAAGATTCGCTGATTTTTAAAATAAGTAATAATAACATTATAGACACAATAACGGTAGCATTAAGAAAAAAACAACTTGATTCATTAACTGTTACTGAAATAACTGGAGGTGTATTAAATATAAAAGATACTTTATTTTTTAGCACAAATAATCCTATAATAAAGATAGATACTTCAAGAATTAATTTTGTACATACAGATAGTATTAATATTTCTTATGAGGCATTCATCTCAAAAAAAGAGAGTACCGTTGGCTTTCTTTTTGAGAAAAAATTTAAAACATCTTACAAACTGAATTTATATCCAGATGCTTTAGTGGACATTTTTGAGACTAGTAATGATACCGTTACTTCTCAATTTAGAACAAGAAGTATAGAAGATTATGGAGAAATCTCATTGTCAATTCAAAATCCTAAAAAGGTTCCTGTCATTATTCAATTAACAGATATTAACGATGTTACAGTAGCTCAAGAAACTTCATCTGAGAATAAAACAATATTATTTAACTATTTAGTTCCTAAAAAATATAAGATTAGAGTTATTTACGACACGAATAATAACGGGAAATGGGATACTGGAAATTACCTAAAGAAAAAACAAGCAGAACCCGTAGAATATTTTCCTGACATACAAGAGGTAAGGCCTAATTGGGAGTTAAATGAAGTTATAAAAATAAAATAATTTTCCTGTTTTTTAATGAGTAACTAAAACTATCTCTAATTCTAGAAACATGGTAAATCCTTCCTAATATTTATTTTTCTAGTAAACTACAATGTTAAAGTCTTATGATATAAAAAAGGCTTGACTAATAAAGCCATTAATTACATCATAGTAAGACAATTATCAAATGAAAAAAGTGAGTTTATTTTAAATTTTCATGTTTTAAATACTTGTTTTAATTAAAATTTGTTTTAATTTTACAAAACCCCAATTTTTATCATTGCTATTATAAAATAATTTTTTATAACAATGACTTATAATACCCCTAAACCCCAATTAAGAGCTTTTCTTAAAAAAAACTTATTATATAAAAACAAATTTATTGTAATACTATCAGTAATTGTTTTTAACATTTCTTCATCAATATCACAAAATACTCCTCAAGGTTTAGGTGTACAGATAGGTAACTCAATAATACATTCAGATTATGGAGAAGGAAATAGCTCTGACGTGAACGCTTTATCTGTAAGTTTAACACATAGCTTATACTTTTTTGACAAATCATCATGGAGAAAACAAAATACATTAGATCACATAGCATTAAGAAGTGAGCTTAACTTTGTTTCCAATATAAAGTTAAGCCATAAAGGAGAATATGTCAACGGAAACGGTAATTTAGCTACTCAGTTAAGAGCCATGACAGGATCATTTAAAATAACTAATATTGGCTTTCAAGGAGAAATTTATCTAAAAAGCTTAGAGGATTTTATTTATTATGATTTCCGATATGGATCGAGGTGGAATCCATATTTATTAGCTGGTATTAATTATTCTATATTTAAAAACTCTCTAAATTCTACTTTAGGTGACTGGACGCAAGATAGTTCGGTGTTACCTGAAAAATGGAGGGACCCTTCCGACACATCCGTAGGCAGAGGCACTTCATTCTCAAGTACCTTTGGTTTAGGTACTCGATATAAATTGAATAATGAAATTGATTTGAATGCTCAATTTAAATGGCAATTTTTCTTTTCGGACAACTTAGACGGTTTAAGATCTAATTCTCCTGGAAATGAGGATAACGAATGGTCAACAGTATTTCAAATAGGATTTATTTATAATCTATTTTAGTCAGTAACCGAGAACAAATCTGTTAATAATATTGTTTTAGAAAATAATCCTAACTAGTTACACTAGCTTTTTTAATGACATGATAACTCCCAAGTGAAGAGATTCATGAAAATTATTAAAGATTACTGCTTTTTCCATTGAATCAATCACAAAACCTGTACTTGTTTTATATGCTGAATATTCTGTAAATATACCTGCCTCATAATCTTCTTCTAAGGTATTAGGCAAGCCTTTAAACAAGTCTAAAACTTCATCAAATTCTTCTTGAGTAAATTGACGTGTAGGTTTTGTTCCTTTTTTGAAGGCAGCAATTAACTCATCTGACACCAGACAATCTTTTTCAGAAAGCCCATAATGTAATAATTGCTGAGTAACAACTATATGTGCAATATTCCAAGCAATATTATTAGTAAACCCTTCTGGAATAACATGCAATTGATCTAAACTTAATCCTTTTATATAATGTAAAACTATAGCTCTTGTTTTTGTTAGTATATCAAATTGTATCTTCATTTTTTTAATGTAATTTTATCAAAGATAATTCTTATAAATGAAGAAAGTATATTTTTTACAAACTTGTGACACCTGCCGTAGAATTTTAAAAGAAGTAAATTTAGAGGGTTTTGAGAGGCAAGAAATTAAAGCCAATCCTGTAACGGTTTCTCAATTAGAAGAAATGTATTCTTTTTCAAATAGTTATGAAGCCCTATTTAATAAACGCGCCAAGAAATACAAGGCCATGAGCTTAAAAAATGAGCTTATTACTGAAAAAGAGTACAGACAATTTATTTTGGATGAATATACTTTTTTAAAACGCCCTGTTTTTATTGTAGGGAATGATATTTTTATTGGAAATAGTAAAAAGGAAATAGACCGTTTGAAAGAAAATATTGGTTAATTATTTCTTAAATATGTTTTCAATCTTAGTGCCGAATTTTCTCTAATATCTTGCCAAAATAAATTTATATCTCCTGCATGATAGTTCTTTATCAGAGACATAAAAAGTCGCATGGGAAACTTGGGGTTGCTAGACCAAACTAATCCGTCAGTAATTTCAACTGTAAGTGCTTTTTGGTAGATTTTTTTATTGGTGTATAAAAAACCTTTGTGTAGTTCTAAGCTTGTTGTTTTAGAAGTATCCCAAGTAATTGGATTGCTTGTTACGCCTCCGTCATACCAATTTTTATCATTTTTAGGATAGTGACCTTTTTTAAAGGTATTCCAAGACACAAAACCACCGGTTTCAGTTGGTTTTGTCATAGGTTTAATTGTCTTGAATTGATCTGGCTGAATTCTCATTCCAGGAATATACGCTGCTACTAATTTTTTTTGCAGCTCTTTTCCATCAAAAAAATCAGCAAGCAATCTCACTGTATGGGTAGTTCCTTGGCTATGACTTAGCATAATGATGGGTCTTCCTTTATTGTATTTTTCTAAATAAACTTCAAAAGAATTCTTCACATCTTCATAGGCTAATTCTAACGCTTCTTTCCCTCCTTCATTATACATTTTATATGAACGGATATGTGCCTGTCTGTAAAAAGGAGTGTAAACTTTACCTGAAACAGCCAAGGCAGAGGCTTGCATTAAAACTGCTTTTTGTATAACTTTTTTATTTTGTATTGTATCATTAATAGGAACATTCCATCGTATGTCTTCTTTTTCTAAATTTAAAGTTGGATACACATAAAAGACATCTGCTTGCAATGTATCTATTTCTTTGGAAGCATACTCTTGAAATGCTGAGGAGTAATTAACTGGAAGTACTGCCCAAGAAGATGTGAGATTATAATCTGGTTTTTCTGGTGAATTTTTTGATTGAAAACGCTGAGTTTCAACTATAGATTTACAACCTGACAAAAAAATTAATAATAGCATAAATGAAAGTCTACACTTCATGTTATTTCTTTTTATATTCCTCATAAGATTTTTCTTCAACTAAATCTGACCCTGTGAAGATATTAATTTTCTTTTTTACATCAGAACGAGTATCATTTACATAATAAACTGCTCGAGCCAAATCTATAAATGTTTGACCAAAATTGTTTGCTCTTTCACATTCTCTAATATCATCTTCAATTTTCCACAACTTCTTATTCACTTCTAACAAATCATGATGAAGGTTTTTTAATTGAGCACTGTTTTTACAACCCTTATAAATACTGTCAACATCTGGTGTTAGTGTATTGTATTCGTGTTGAATATTGATGATTTTTTTAGGATCTTTAATTTTGGAAAGTTTAATTTCTAAAATTGTGTATTTATCAATGATTTCTCCGTTAGAAACTTCTATTTTCATATAGTTATCCCATAAAGATGGGCTCTGTATTAATTAGAGTTTGACAGCAAGCCAACGTGCTTATTATCATGTTATCAAATTCTAAGTTTATAAAAATTTACGTTCTATAATAGCCATAAAACGTTCTTCAATATCTTCTTTATCTGCCCAGTCATAATCTGGTTTTACCATTTTATGAATGAACTTTTTTGCTTCTTTTTGAGTTTTAAATGAATTTAACTGAGAAACCACTCGGTTAAAATCTTCCTGACTTTCTCCAAACAAACTTTTCACAAATACAATTCGATCATTTAAACCTATTTGAATATCACCTTGCAAGGTATCATTTAATGATTTTTTAGGGGCATTTTCAAATAAATCTGCAACTACATCTGCAGCAATGGTATCTTTCAACTCTTCCTCTAATGAATGAGAAGCATCAGTTGTTTTAGTGTCATCTATGACTTCTGAATTTTCTTCTAAAATCTCCTCTAAAATCTCTTGTGAAGTCTCTTCTATAATCTCTTCTGATTGAGAAAATAAATCATCTTTTTCTTCAGCTTCATTAAAACCTATCAAAGATTCATCAATCAATAATTCAATTTCTTCACTAGGCAACTCTTCCTCTAGTATCTCAGATATATCATCTGTAGATTCTTCTAATTGATGCTCAACAAGGGCTTCTTGATCTTCTTGATCTTCTTGATCTTCTATTGTTACAACAACATCCTGTTCAATAATTTCTGTTGTAATACCCTGTTCTATGTCATCTTCAATTTTTATCTCTTTTTCTAGCTTTTCACTAGCCTTATTAACCAACTCTAAAAGCTCATCCTTGGTATACTCAGAATTTGGTGTATTGTTAATGTATTCCTCTACATATGCCAAAACAGCTAATTTTTCATAAACTTCATGCGCTTTTGTTTTCAAAGCAAAAACATCCTCTTTGTTTTTCATTTGTAAAATACTGTGAGCTAAACTAGTGAGGTCTGCTGCGAGTTTTTTGTGCATAAGTTGTGTTGTTTAATTATTTTTTAATGTCATTTTTTAATAAATTTGCCTACATTCACATTAATTAATGTACAAATCCACTGAAGCCTTAAAATTACAAAATGTTTCTTGAAAATACAGTAAATCATACAGAACAATTTGGTTGGATAGAAGTAATTTGTGGCTCTATGTTTTCTGGGAAAACTGAAGAGCTCATCAGAAGACTCAAACGCGCGCAGTTTGCAAAACAACGAATAGAGATTTTTAAACCAGTTGTTGACACTAGATATGATAATGAAATGGTGGTTTCTCATGATGCCAATGAAATTCGTTCAACTCCTGTTCCTGTTGCTTCAAATATTAGATTATTAGCCAATGATGTTGATGTTGTTGGTATTGATGAAGCCCAATTTTTTGACGATGAGATTGTAGCTGTTTGTAATGATTTGGCCAACCGAGGAATTCGTGTAATTGTTGCTGGATTGGATATGGATTTTAAAGGGAACCCTTTTGGTCCTATGCCTGCCCTTATGGCAACAGCAGAATATGTTACTAAGGTTCATGCTGTTTGTACTAGAACAGGAAACTTAGCCAATTATAGTTTTAGAAAAGCAACCAATGAAGACATTGTTTTTTTAGGAGAAACTCAAGAATACGAACCTCTAAGTAGAGCTGCTTACTACAAAGCGCTTGTTTCTCAAAAAGAAGAAATTCTGAAAGAAAAAAATTCTGAAAATTAGTCCAGACTAATGCTATGAACAATCATGTAACCGTTTTAGAAATTGATGGTAATGCGCTAGAGCACAACCTACATTACTTTAAAAATAAACTACATCAAAAAACAAAAATATTAGCTGTTGTAAAAGCTTTTGGCTATGGAAGTGATGCTGCCAAAGTAGCTTCTTTTTTAAAAGATAAGGTAGATTATTTTGCTGTTGCCTATGCACATGAAGGTATTGCTTTACGAAAAGCTAAAATAGCAACTCCTATTTTAGTTTTACACCCTCAGATTCAAAATTTTAATCAAATTGTAAGAGATCAATTAGAGCCTAGCATCTATAACTTAAAAACATTAACTGAATTTCTATCGTATGCTGAAGAGCAAGAACTCCTGTACTATCCTATTCATTTAAAATTTAACACAGGGTTAAATAGACTGGGCCTTTCAAAAGACGATATTCCATTAATTATGACTGCTGTTAATGGCTCAGAACATGTAAAAATTAAATCTATTCTATCTCATCTAGCAGCTAGCGAAGATGCCAATGAGCGAGTGTTTACATTAAAGCAACTCCATAATTTTAAAGAGATCATGAATGAAGTTTATGAGTATTTAGACTACACTCCAATAGCTCATACCTTAAACACATCTGGTGTTATAAACTATCCAGAAGCTCAATTTGACATGGTGAGAATTGGTATTGGTTTATATGGTTTTGGAAATGATAAAAAAGAAACTTCACAATTAAAAAACTCACATATTTTGAGATCTATTATTTCTCAAACTCATTCCGTAAAAAAAGGAGAAACTGTTGGATACAATAGGGCGTTTATTGCAAATGTAGATGCTACAATAGCTACTATTCCTATTGGGCATGCCGATGGTTTGTCTAGAAAATTAGGAAATGGAAATGGATCTGTGACTATTCATAATCAAAGAGCTCCAATTATTGGCAATGTTTGCATGGATATGATGATGGTAGACATTACTAACATTAACTGCAAAGAAGGAGATAATGTGTTTATATTTAAAACCCAAGAAGACATCTTGAATATTTCTTCTGTATCAGAGACTATTTCTTATGAGGTATTAACTCTTATCTCTCAGCGAATAAAAAGATTGCTCATTTACTGATATTTTCTTATTTTTAGGTTTATTAATCATTAAAAAACTAATATGCTAAAAGAATTTAAAGAATTTGCCCTAAAAGGTAATCTAGTAGACATTGCCATCGGTTTTGTTATGGGTGCTGCTTTTAAACAAGTAGTCACATCATTCACAGGAGGGATTGTTTCTCCACTAATAGGATTGGTTTTTAAAGCTGATTTTAAAGATCTAAAATGGATCGCAAGAGAAGCGGACACCTCTAATAACATTTCAGAAGTTGCTGTTTTATATGGTGATTTTATAACCAATGTTATAGATTTTGTAATTGTTGCATTTGTAATGTTTATTATTATCAAAGGAATAAATGCCACTAAGAAAAAAGAAGCACCTGCAGCACCTGCATTACCAGCAGGACCAACACAAGAAGAACTATTAGAGGAAATCAGAGATTTATTAGCTAAAAAGTAAGTTTGTTTACTTTTTCAAAAAACGCATCACAAGCTCATAAAAGGCCCTGGGCTTCTCTGCATGTAACCAATGACCAACATTAGCAATGGTTTTTATAGATGCTTTTTGGAAATGGGCTTTTATCACAGGAACTTCACTCTCTGTAATATATCCAGAATTTCCTCCTGCTAAAAATAGAGTTTCTCCATCAAAGGTTGTAAACGATGGCAATGCTTTTCCTACTTCATGATTATTTTCGGTGAGTGATTGTAAATTAAATCTGTAGGCTAAGAGTCCTTTTTCTTTCCAATACACATTTTTTAATAAAAAAGAACGGACTCCAATATCCGGAATTAGTTCGGCGATTTTTTGATCAACCAGTTTTCTGGTATTGTGAATTAAAAAATCAACCGAATTCAATGCTTTTAAAATATCGGTATGATGCGGCTGATAATATCTAGGAGCAATGTCTACAATAATTAATTTAGCTACCAATGTTGGGTATTTCACAGCAAAAAGCATTGCAACTTTTCCTCCCATTGAATGCCCTAACACAATCACTTTTTCCAGCTGGTGATGTTCAATGTACTGAACTATATCTTCAACTAAAAGGTCATAATTAAAATTATTTGCATGAAAACTTCGTCCGTGGTTTCGTTGGTCTATTAAATGTATTTGAAAATCTTCTCCAAACTTATTCCCTAGAGATTTCCAGTTATCACTCATGCCAAAATATCCATGAAGAATTAATAACGGAGCACCTTCTCCAATTATTTTTGAATGTACTATTTTCATTAATCAGTTATCAAAATTTCAAAATATAGTTCACTAAATAAAACTTCGAGAGGCCCCTATTACGTGGGTATTGAGCACTTAAAAACACCTTCTAGCTAAGTCTGTGCAAATACATATTCACCACATTTTGCATACCTAAATATAAACTCTCAGAAATTAAGGCATGCCCAATAGACACTTCTGCTAGATTTGGAATGTTTTGCTTAAAGAATTCAATATTATTAAGATTAAGATCGTGACCGGCATTAATCCCTAGTCCTAATTTGTGAGCAAAAAGAGCTGCTTCTGTGTAGGGCTTTATAGCTTGCTTATCCCCTTTTTCATAAGCGCCTGCAAAATACTCTGTGTACAATTCAATTCTATCTGCCCCTGTTTTGGCTGCAGCTTCAATTAATTTTAAATCTGTATCAATAAAAATAGAAGTTCTAATTCCAGCATTTTTAAACTCGTTAATTACTTCTTTTAAATATGATTGATGAGTAATAGTATCCCATCCAGCATTGGAGGTAATTTGATTAATATTATCTGGAACCAATGTTACTTGAGTAGGCAGTACTTCCAACACTAAATCCATAAATTTACGAATAGGATTTCCCTCAATATTATACTCTGTAATAACTATTGGTCTTAGATCATACGCATCTTGATACCGAATATGTCTTTCATCTGGCCTGGGATGGATAGTGATACCTTGTGCACCAAAATCTTGAATATCTGAGGCAACTTGTAATAAATTAGGAACATCTCCGCCTCTTGAATTACGTAATGTTGCAATTTTATTAATATTTACGCTTAACTTTGTCATTAGTTTCAAATAAAATACAAAAGTACGTCATTAAATGATTTTAAACTATATTCGTAAAGCATGAATATGAAAGAATACATACTAAATGATATAGAGGTTTTAACGCCAGATAGTTTGGTGAAAAAAGCTCAAGATATCTGTAAAATGCTTCCCATCACACATATCCCTGTTGTTGACAAAGGAGAATTACTCGGATGTATCTCTGAAAGCGATTTTCAAACCATAGAAAATTCTTCATTTATTTTAGAATACCCTCATTTAATTGACTTCTTTTTTACTGATGAAAATACACAAATATTAAAATTGATTAAATTATTTACAGACAACCAAACTAATATAATGCCTGTTTTAAATGATAAAAAAAAGTATATAGGGTATTATGAATTAAATGACATCTTAGAGGTGTTTAGCGCTAGTCCCTTTTTATTCAATGAAGGAGTAAGCATTGTTGTAGAAAAAAATAAAAAAGATTTTTCTATAAGTGAGGTAAGTCAGATAGTAGAAAGCAATGATGGAAAAATACTTGGTCTTTATATCTCGTCTGAAATTTCTGACATAAGGCAAGTAACCATTAAAATTAATTCAGAAGATATTAATGAAATTATTCAAACATTTAGAAGGTATAACTACAATGTAATCTCTGAACATAAAGATGATTTTTATTTACAAGATCTAAAAGATAGATCTGATTATTTACAGAAATACTTAGACATGTAATGATAAAAAAAGTAGCCGTTTTTGGTCAAACATATTCCGTAAATGCTGAAAAGGAAATTTCAATTCTTTTAACAGCTTTAGAAAAACACAATGTGGTGGTTTTTTTTGAGGAGAACTTTTACAAGGTTATAAAAGGCCTTGGTCATCTAACAAAAAAGTACCCCACTTTTGCTAGCTTCCATGATTTAAATAGTTCTTTTAACTTATTTTTTAGTTTGGGTGGTGACGGAACAATTCTAAGAGCTATTACTTACATTAGAGATTTAAACATTCCTATTCTAGGAATTAATACGGGGCGTCTTGGTTTTTTAGCAAACATTCAAAAAAATGCGATTCAAGAATCTATTGATTTATTAATTGCTAAAAAATACACAATTCAAGAAAGAACACTATTAAGCATTAGAACAAGTCCAGCAGTTGATTCTTTTGGTGAATTTTCTTTTGCATTAAACGAAATAACAATTGCTAGAGAAAATACAACATCTATGATAGGTGTTAAAACATTTTTAGACAAAGAATACCTTACAAACTATTGGTCTGATGGTCTTATTATTGCAACACCAACCGGTTCTACAGGTTATTCATTGAGCTGCAATGGTCCTGTAATTTCGCCAAATTCAAAAAACTTTATCATTACCCCAATAGCACCTCATAATTTAAATGCAAGACCCATGGTGATTCCAGACGATACTTTTATAGAATTAGAAGTAGACTCAAGAGAAAAGAGTTTTTTAATTTCATTAGACTCAAGAATTACCTCAGTACCAAAAGACACAAAGATTTATATAGAAAAATCTCCTTTTACAATTAAGAGCATCATACCAGCCAATCAATCTTTTCTAACCACCCTAAGAACAAAACTTTTATGGGGAGAAGATACCCGAAATGGTTCTAATATTTAGAGAACTACAAAGCAATAAAAAATCAAAATTATTGTTATTAAAAAGACTTGACTATTAACTTTATAAAGCAAATAGATTTTTTTATATTTGCAAGCTATTTTTTAGGATGAAAAGGTGTTTAATTTTATTACTGTTTCTGTACAATTCTAGCAATTGTTTATCACAAATAAATGAAATAGGTATCTTTGCAGGAGGGGTAAATTATGTTGGCGATGTTGGGAAGACTAATTACATTCAACCCAACAATCCGGGTGGAGGTATAATATATAAATACAACCTAAACCCAAGAATAGCAATTAGAGGATCTTACAGTTATTTCTCTTTGATGGGAGATGATGCAGAATCTGAAAATAAAATTAGACAACAAAGAGGTTTTAGTTTTAAAAACCCGATAAACGAATTTGCAGTGGGTATTGAGTATAATTTTTATGAGTACGACTTATCATCAAAAAATAAAACTAGTACTCCTTATATTTTGTTACAAGTAGCAGCTGTAGATTTTGAAACTCCTAGAGTACAGAATATAGATGGTAGTTTTAACTTTACCAGAAATACATCTATTGCCGTACCTTTTGGAATTGGTTACAAAACGAAAGTGTATGGTAAAATAGCTTTTGCTATAGAAACTACATTTCGTTATACGTTCACAGATAAATTAGATTTCACTACAAGCCAGTTTTCAGATTTAGATTTTGGAGGTACTTCAAATGATTGGTACATGTTTTCTGGTGTTTCTTTAGTTTATACTTTTGGAAGACCCGCTTGCTTTGCTGATCAAAGATAAAATTTATGGAAAAAAAATTACTCATTAGGTCTGAAAATATACCAAAGCACGTTGCCGTAATTATGGATGGTAACGGACGTTGGGCTAAAGACAAGGGTATGAATCGTATTTTTGGTCACAAGAATGCAATAACTGCTGTAAGGGACACTATAGAAGCTGCTGCAGAAATAGGAACAGAAGCAATTACTTTATATGCTTTTTCTACAGAAAACTGGAAAAGACCTAAACTAGAGGTAAATGCTTTAATGGGTTTATTAATAAACTCATTAAACAAAGAATTAAGTACTTTACAAAAAAATGAAGTTAGACTTAATACTATTGGAGATATAAATACTCTTCCAAATAATGCGCAAAAAACATTAAAAGAGGTTGTAAGTAAAACTAAAAATAACAAAAAAATAGTCTTAACATTAGCTCTGAGTTATGGAGCTAGGGAAGAAATTGTTAATACTTTTAAAAACATATCTAAAAAAGTTGTTAATAAGGAGCTTTCCATCGAAGAAATAGACGAAAAAATTATAAATAATCATTTATATACGTTTAATTTGCCCGACGTTGATTTAATGATAAGAACTAGCGGAGAACAAAGAGTAAGTAATTTCCTTTTATGGCAAATGGCTTACGCCGAATTATATTTTACAAATATACTTTGGCCAGATTTTAGAAAAGAGCATTTTTATGATGCAATTATAGAATATCAGAATAGAGAACGAAGATTTGGAAAAACAAGCGAGCAAATTAAACCAGCAGAATAGCAACATATTTAAGGCTATTATTTTTACTTTTTTACTTACCTTGGCTGCTTTACCTACCAAAGCACAAGTACTTAATGACTCTACTGCAGTTGTTAAAAAAGACACCATTACGGTACAAAAAAATATTGTGTATGAAAAAGGTAAAGAATATACACTTGGTGGAATCTCTATTATTGGATTACAGAAATTTACAGAATCTACAGTAAAAGTTTTTACTGGTTTAAAAATAGGACAACCTCTAAAATTACCAGGAGACAAGTTAACCAGTGCTATTAAAAAACTATATGAAAGTAAGCAGTTTAGCACAGTTGATGTTTATTTAATTAGAGTTGATGGGAACACCATATATTTAGAGTTTGATGTAGAAGAATTGCCGCAGCTAAACGAAATTAGTATTGCAGGAATCAGAAAAAATAAATCTAAAGCATTAAAAACTGAAGCAGAGCTTAAAACTGGAGCTATGGTTACAGATAATTTAATTGTTACTACTAAAAACTATTTTAAAAAGAAATATACAGACAAAGGGTTTTTAAAGACAAAAGTAAGTATTGATACCAGAATAGATTCCTCAGATATTAATGCTGTTAATATGAATATTTTCATAGATAAAGGCTCTAAAATAAAAATAAAAAACATAAACTTTCAGGGAAACAAAGCTCTCACAGATGGGAATTTAAGATCTGCGATGAGTAATACTAGAAGAAAATTTTTAGGAAGGTTCTGGAAGGGTTCTAAGTATGTAGATGATAAATTTAAAGAAGATCTTGTAAGTATATTAGACACCTACAGTAGACTTGGGTATAGAGATTCTAGAATTTTAGCGGATTCTATATCTTGGAATGAAGACAACACCATCAATATAGACATAACATTAGAAGAGGGTAGGCAATATATATTCGGAGACATTATTTATGTTGGAAATAAAAGTTATACAGACCAACAATTAAATACACTTCTAAAGATAGAAAAAGGAGATGTTTATAACGGTTCTGTTCTTAAGGAAAGAATTACTGGAGATGGTAGCCCTAGCTCAGATGATATTCAAACACTCTATCAAAACAGCGGTTATTTATTCTCCTCTGTAAATGCAGTAGAAACAAAGGTTGTAAATGATTCCATTACTGTTGAAATTAGAATTAGAGAAGACGAAAAAGCTACGATAAACAAAGTAAGTGTTATTGGAAACGACAAAACCAATGATTTTGTTATCTATAGAGAATTAAGGGTAAAACCTGGTTCTTTATTTAGTAGAGATGCAATTATTAGATCTATTCGTGAAATTGGACAACTTGGCTATTTTGACACCAATGTAACACCAGATGTAAAACCAAACTACCAAGATAAAACTGCGGATATAGAGTTTACTGTGATAGAAAAGGGAGGAAGTCAAATAGAGCTTCAAGGTGGTTATGGCGGAGGTTCATTTATTGGAACATTAGGATTGTCTTTTAATAATTTCTCTGTTAGAAATATATTCAAAAAAGAAGCTTATAAGCCTCTTCCAATGGGTGATGGGCAATCTTTATCTTTACGACTACAAACCAGTAGAACTTTTAATACCTATAGTTTTTCCTTTACAGAGCCTTGGTTTGGTGGTAAAAAGCCTCAATCTTTATCATTCTCGGTATATTCTTCCAAGCAATTTCAGTTAAACAGACAAACTTTTGATGTAGATAGAGATAGAAGTTTAGAAATTATTGGTGCTTCTGTAGGAATTGCCAAAAGATTAACCTGGCCAAGTGACTTTTTTACATTATCACAAACATTTAGTTACCAAAGTTTTGGATTAAATGATTATCAATTTAGGGTTGGTACAGATATTTTAAATGAAGGAGATCTAAATAACCTAGCCTATAATATTAGTTTAAGTAGAAATTCGGCTGGACCAAGTTTAATATTTCCAACCTATGGGTCTACGTTTAGTATTAGTGCAAAAGCAACCGTACCCTACTCACTATTTAATAATAAAGATTATCAAAGTTTAGATCCTGCAGAAAGGTTTAAGTGGTTAGAATACTATAAACTATTATTTAAAGGGAAATGGTACAACGGATTTACTGATAAATTAGTCTTAATGGCTAATGCAGAAATGGGGTATTTAGGCTTTTATAATGATGAATTAGGAAGCACTCCTTTTGAGCGTTTCTTTGTTGGTGGAGATGGGATCGCTCAATTTCAATTAGATGGTAGAGAAAGTGTTGGATTAAGAGGATATGAGAACAACAGATTGTCTTCTATAGAAGGAGGTACTATTTATAATAAATTTCAATTAGAACTAAGGTATTCTATTACAGATAAGCCCTCTGCATCTATTTATACCATAGGTTTTTTAGAAGCTGGGAACTCTTATGACAATTTTACTACCTTTAACCCGTTTAACCTCAAAAGGTCTGCTGGTTTAGGTATACGTATTTTTATGCCTGCATTTGGATTATTAGGAATTGATTTTGCTCACGGATTTGATCCTTTACCAGGTTCAAATATTAAATCTGGATGGCAAACTCACTTTATCATAGGGCAGCAGTTTTAATTTAAAAAGAAAATTAATCTTAATTTTTGAACATGATGTTTTCAAAGCAAAATAAAGTGATCTTAAATACCTGTTTATGTTTGTTTCTTTTTAGCAGCATATTTGTTACAGCGCAAAAGGCACAAAGAATCGCATACATAGATATGGAGTATATTCTAGACAATGTTCCGGAATATCTAGAAGCTCAAAATACCTTAAATGCCAAAGTAACCAAATGGAGAGGTGCACTAGATAAATTAAATAGGTATATAGAGAAAACAAAAACAGACTTGGCTAATGAACGAGCTATTTTAACAAATGATCTCATTCAAGACAAGGAAGATGAAATAACACTAAAACAAGAAGAATTAAGAAGGTTAGAATCTTTGTATTTTGGGCCAAATGGAGATATGTTTTTATTGAGGAAACAATTAGTAAAACCTGTTCAAGATCAAGTTTATAATTCTATACGAGATATTGTAATTAAAAGAAAATATGATTTTGTTTTTGACAAATCTAGCGATCTAGTAATGTTGTATTCCAATAAAAAATACGATATTAGCGAACTTGTTTTAAATGATATAGTAAGAGAGCGAAAACTAGAGGAAAATAAAGAAAAAAGAGCTAAAAAGAGAACTCCTAATAAAGAGTTAACAGACAGACAAAAAAAAGCAGTACTAGATAGAGAAGCTGCAATAAAAAAGAAGGAAGAAGATAGATTAGCAAAGAAGAAAAAAATTGAAGAGGCTAGAAAAAAAAGAATCGCAGATATAGCACAAAAAAGAAAGATATTAAAAGAAAAGAAAGAAGCTGTAAGAAAGAAAAAAGAACAGGATAACAAAGATCAAGATAATAATTAAATTAAACAAAATGAGAAAATTTAAGAGTTTACTATTAGTTGCGTTTTTAACTTTAGGAATGAGTGGAATTGCAAATGCACAAAAAATTGGGCATGTAGTTTACGAAAGAGTAATTGCAAATATGCCAGAAACTAGAGCATTGCAGGCAGAATTAGCTAAAATTACTAAGACATACAAAGATGATATCGATGGCATGAAGAAAAAGCTAGATGATAAAATAAAAAAGTATACTGCAGAGCAAGCACAACAAACAGAAGATACCAATAAGCAAAGAGCTCAAGAAGTACAAGTAGATAATTCTAGAATTCAGCAAGCTGAGCAAGCTGCTTATCAAGATATTCAAGAAAAACAAAACAACAAGTTAGTTCCTATCATTGGTAAAGCAAGAAAAGCTATTAGCGAAATAGCCAAAGCAAAGCAAATTCTTTATGTACTTGATGCTTCTGCAGGAAGAAGCCTTTTAGTTTCTGAAGGAGAAGACTTATATGAAGCTGTAAAAGCAAAATTAGGGCTGTTAGCAGATGCGAAAAAACCAACTGCACCAGGTCAGAATTAATAAATACAAAAATACATTGAAATAAAATCCTACTTTACAAGTAGGATTTTTTTATTTTTACAAACTTATGGATTCTATTGAAGTTAAGCCTATTGGTTTTTTTGACTCTGGCATAGGTGGTACATCTATCTGGAAAGAAGTACATCAGCTTTTACCAAATGAAAGCACCATCTACTTAGCGGATAGTAAAAATGCACCATATGGTCAAAAATCAAAAGAAAAAATAATTGAATTTAGTATAAAAAATACGGAGTTTCTTCTTAATAAAAATGCAAAAATTATAATTGTAGCTTGCAATACTGCTACTACAAATGCTATTTCAATTCTTAGAAAGAAATATGATATTCCTTTCATAGGAATAGAACCAGCTATTAAACCTGCTGGATTGATTACAAAAACTAAAAAAATAGGAGTATTGGCTACACAGGGAACAATACAAAGCGATCTCTTTGAACAAACATCTTCAAGTTTAGATACTACAATTGAGATTATAGAGCAAGTAGGAGAAGGACTGGTTGATCTAATTGAAAAAGGTGAGTTAGAGTCTAAACAAATGCAAAAGCTTCTTTATAAGTACTTAAATCCACTGATAGAAAAAAATATAGATACGTTGGTATTAGGATGCTCTCATTTCCCGTACCTAATACCGCATATAAAAGATATAATAGGTAATAAAATTAAAATAATTGATTCTGGTTCTGCAGTGGCAAGACAAACAAAGAAAATACTAACTAGTTTAGATATCCTCCAAAATAACAAAAACAACTTTACTCACGAGTTTTACAGCAATAAAAACACGAAAATTTTATCAGAATTACTGAATAACAAAAAAGTAAAACTTATAAAGCAACATTTTTAAAAAGAAGCATTTATATTAGGGCATGCAGCAGCTCTTGGTTTTTTTGTAAATAAATTAACTCCAACAGATACTTGATGAAGACCAAAGTTTGTAAGTACAATATCATTTAGTTGTCTTGTATAAGTGTAAGAAAACATCCATTTATTGTAATTTACTCCAATTATTGGGGTAACATACACTAAGTCTTCAATTGGTTTTGAATCAAAACCTCTCCTGTATGACAATGCGGCCCATAATTGAGTTTTATTAAAATCTTTATATACTTTTAAATTGAAGTCTACAATTCTTTCTCCAGTAGACTCCCTTAATTGAACCATCATTGAGGGTTCAAATTGAAACATTTGATCTTGACCAAAATAATATCCCAACGATAATACATAATTTCTTAAATCTAAAGGTTCAAGATTATTATTAAGATTATTCTTAGCGGACAACAGTAAATTTTTAACGGTAAAATAGGAAGAAAACCCTTTCCTGTGGTAAGCAACACTAAAATCTGCATTGAAATAACCATCACTCCTAATTATTTGAGCTACAGTTGGATCTCCAAAAAATTGCGATTGATCTACTTGATTTTGAACTGCTGTTAATGAAAGACCAAAAGAAATTTGATTAAAAATAGAGGCTCTGTTTAAATCTAAATGATAGGCGAAAGTTCCTTGAAAGCCTTTTTGTGAATGAAAACCATTACTATCATTAAAAAGAATAAAACCAATGGCTGCTTTCTCACGAAAACGATTATGAAAACTTATAGTTTGCAAGGTTGGTGCACCTTTAATATCACCCCATTGTTGTCTTGCAGTAAAACGCAATTTACCAGTATTGCCAATACCGGCAGCAGAAGGGTGGACCAAGTAAACATTGTCAGATAAGTAATCGGAGTAAATAGGAAGAGTTTCTTGAGACAATCCTTCAGCAATGAAGAATACAGAGGTAAAGAATAAAATTAAACTTTTTAATAGATTCATAAAAGTTAAAACTTAGGGTTGTAAATATATTGTTTTATATCAAATATCACCATAACATTTAACATTTAAAAGTTTTAGTTTAATGTTAAATAATTAAATTTCATAAAAGCTATCTAGCAACTAAATCTCTTTCTAGCTCCTCTAAAGATTTTCCTTTAGTTTCAGGTACAATTTTTACCATCAATAAAAAACCAAATAACGCAATGATACCAAAAATGAAAAAGGTAAGTGCATTTCCTAAATTTGATAATTCCCAAGGAAATACCAGTTGAACCAAAGAACTTATTAAAGAGTTAATAAAAGCAATAATACCAATAGCTAATCCTCTATATTTTAAAGGATATAGTTCGGATAATAAGACCCACATTACTGGACCTAATGAAAATGCAAAGCAAGCAATAAAACCTAAAATACCTATGAGTATTAAAGTAGCATTAATACTGGTAGATACTTCTAAAATAGCACCATCATTTTTACTGTAAATCTTATTTCCTAAAATATCTTTTAAATCATTTTTAAAGGCTACATCTTCCATGTAGACTTTATCTATTAAAGGAAGTAATTTTTGAGATTCAGCAAATTCTAGTTGATCTATCTTTTCTGTAGTTAATTGATAAGTTGCTTGGCTAAAACCATAAGCACACAATAATAAACTAATTGCAATTCCTGCTGTACCAAATAATAAAAGAGGTCTTCTTCCCATTCTATCTATTAAGTAAATAGCTACAAAAGTAAAAATTACTGAAATTGTACTTAACAAAACTCCAGATGAAAAAGCAGCATCTGTACCTATCCCTGTCTGTTCGAATATTGATGTTGCATAAAAATAAACAGCATTTATACCAGTAATCTGCTGAAGAACTCCAACGATTAGGCCAACAACTAAAATAAAACGTAATGATGGTTTTAATAAATCTTTAATTTTTAATCTGCCCTTATTTTTATCTTCGTAAATATTTTTCTCTATAGCGGTAATTTCTATACCTCCTCTTTCATGTCCGTGTATTTTATTTAAAACTTTCTTAGCTTCTTCATAATTTTCCTTCAAATACAACCAACGTGGACTTTTAGGAACAAAAAACAAAAGCACAAAATAGAAGATTGCTGGTATTAGTTCTACTCCTAACATATATCTCCAAACATTTTCATCTGATAAAAAAGAACTATCTAAAGTATTGTATTTGTTAAAAAAATAATTACTTAAGAATGCTGCAAAAAACCCAAAAACAATATTTAATTGTTGAAGAGAAACAAGTTTACCTCTATTTTCTGCTGTTGAAATTTCTGCGATATAAATTGGCGCTAAAACCAAGGCAGCACCAAAAGCAATTCCTCCAATAATTCTTGCAATATAAAGCATTTCATAAGAGATGGACATCGCAGATAAAACAGCTGAAACAGCATATAAAAAAGCAACAAAAATGAGTGTTTTTTTTCTTCCAATAATATCACTAATTCTTCCTGAAAATAACATGGCAAACATAGCCGCAAAGGAAGGAGCGCTAACTACCCAACCAGATTGAATTTCATTTAAATCAAATTCTGGCCCTGCATAAGACATAACTCCTGAAATAATTCCTGCATCGAATCCAAAAAGAAACCCCCCTAATGCTACGATAAAACTTATAAAAATGGTGTATAATTTATTATTCATTATATATTTTTAATTTTAAAAAAAAAGTAAATTTAGTAAATTATTGTTTGCATTGCACTAATATTAAATCTCAAAAATAAATTCTCTAAAGCCTATAAGTTTATGCTAACTTTAACTCACTTTAAAATCCAAAATTTAAAAAAGAACATATACTCACCTAGAAAAGAACATATGAAAAAAAATGAGACAACTTTAATCTATTTGAAGAACAATTATGCTAAAATGAAATCTTAGATTTGTGTATAGGTATTTAACTAAAATAAAATATCTCTACACCCTAAATATTAAAAAAACCAAAACGTCATTGTTTTGGTTTTTTTGCTTTGTAAACACTTCCAAGAGTGTGTTATCATTTCAAAAGAAACTATAGTATCAATTAATCAATTTACTCATCTATATCATCTTATTGATGCTAAATACTAGCTTTTATCTAAAGACTATCTATGAATATTGATAAGTAATAATTTAATAGCCTCATCAATACTAAATTAAATTGGAATATTTATTTTTCAAATCTCCTGCTTTGATACCAAACCTGTCTTGAAATTTTTTATGAAAATAAGATCTGCTATTAATTCCAACAGCATACATGACCTCGTTAAGTGTAGGGTATCTGTTTTTAACAATTAACTCATAAGCTTTTAATAATCGTATTTCTAGTATAACATTTACAAGGCTCAAACCGAGTTTATATTTTAAAATCTCATTTAATTTCTTTTGACCATAACCACAAGCTTTGGATAATATAACAACATTAAAATCTGGATTTGTTAAATTAGATAGAATACATTCTTTTATTTGATGAACTAAGTTAATGGATGAACTTTCAAAATCTACATTAGTAGTATCAACTCCTAATATTTTTTTTCTATTTAAAGTTCTTTCCAAAGAAAATTGAACTCTTGAAATAATTTCACTTTTCGTGAAAGGTTTTTCGATGTATTCATTAAAACCTAATGTGTTTTTTAAAGTTAATGATTTTAAATTGGAGACAGAAGTAATCAGGATAAAAGGAATATCTTTATAATGGTCTATTTTATTGAGCTCTTTTTTAAATTGAGCACCATCCATTTCTGGCATTCTTAAATCAGATATAATAAGGTCAAAAGATTTCTCACGTACATTTCTAAGAGCTTCTTTTCCATTAAACGCAAAAGTACAATCAATAAAACCTGAAAATATATCTTTTAAATAACTTATCATCTCTGTATTATCATCTACAATAAGAGCTTTAGGATAGTTGTTAGACTCTTTAGTTTTAGTGTCTAGAGAGTTATCTGAAGTTAATAATTTAAAATCATTTTGAATTGAAGATGTATTAAGAGTATAATTAGATAATTTAAAGGGAATTTCTACCCTAAAGACACTTCCTTTATTTATTTCTGTTTCTAAAGTAATAGTCCCATTAAGTCTTTTAACTAATTCATCTATTAAAGACAAACCTATTCCAAATCCGGCAGTTGTTCTGTTTTTTTTAGTTTGATAAAAGCGAGTAAAAATCTTTTCTTTTTCATCTTTTTCAATACCATATCCTTGATCTTTTACCGTAATAATTAAGCTTGATTCTTTTAAAATTATGGAAAAGTAAACAGATGTATTTGAATTTGAATATTTAATTGCATTAGAAATTAAATTGTTAATTATAGCCTTCAGACTTTCAATATCATAAGTAATAACTAAATTATGATTCGCATTAGTCTTATAATAAAAATTCATTTTTTTTATCTCAAAATCTGGCAGATAAGTAGCGGTTATTTCTTTTATAAAATCTGTTAAATTAATTGATGTCTTCTGACTACTTTCAAATGGCGACTTTTCCGCTCTCAACAAGGTTAAAAAATTATTAAGAGAAGATATCATTTTTTTACTATTCTTAATAGCACTGTTTGTATATCTAATTCTTTTTTCGGCTATTACACCTTCTTCATTGAGTAAATTTAAATATCCTAAAATTGAAGTAATAGGGGTTCTAATTTCATGAGACATGTTTTCTAAAAATTTCTCTTTAGATTCTAAAATAGTCTTTTGAGCTTTCAAGGAAACCTCTAGCCTGTATTGTTTCTTTTTTTGTTGGTTGTTTATAATTATAAAAAAAGAAGCAAATACAATTACTATAAACATTCCTATAATTATATATTGATTACGGCTTTTTACAAGTAAATCATCTTTTTTTAGACTAAGCTGCTTCATCTTTTCTAACTCTTCATCTAATTGAACATAAAAACGTTCAATATCTAGTTTCATTTTTACCCTCTCAATATTTTTAGAATTTTGTGTGCTATCAGATTTTTTTAAAAATTCAAATGCTTTTTTGTAATTGTTTTTAAAAGCATAATAGTTACTAATAGTCTTTTCACCTTGGTAACTTTTAAAATATGGAATTGAAGATTCCTCAGAATTTTGTAACTTTTTAAAATAAAAATCTGCACTAGAATTATTATTTTTAAAAATAGCATATTGTAATTTATCAATAATATAGTAATAGTCTAGATATTCTGAAGAAGAAATTGAATTTTTTGGGTTTTTTGATTTTTCTAAATAATACTCTCCCAAGTTATAGTTCTCCAAACCATTATAAGTATAATGTAAAGCATCATAATACTGTATCTTCAATGACTCGCGATCAAGGTTTTTTTCTACAACCTTATCGAGAATATTTTTAGCTTCTTTAAAATTTTTTGAAGTAACTAAAATACGTGCTTGTTGAATTTTAAGCAATTCTTTGAGATTTTTAGAGCGTGGATGAGCTTTAAAACCTGAAATAATTTTCTGTAGTTTAGTATTGGTTATGGTAGCTTGCTCAACACTTCCTAATTCAAGTAAACAATTTATTAAGTTTACCAAACTAAAAATTTCTCTATATTGTATCTTTTTTATGTTAGAATTACTATATATCTCTGAAGCTTTAACATAATTTTTTATGGCTTCAGCAAATAAATTATTGTTTTGATAAGTATAAGCGGTTATCCCAAAAGACTCGCCCAATAGTCCTGAATCATTTGTAAGTAATGAAATTTTTTGTTGATAATGGTTTACAGAATCTACATTATTTTTTATGGTACCAAAAAGCATTAAATCAAGTAGCGTTTTTACTCTTAAAGGAGCCATTCTTTCATGATCATTGATTTGTTGGAATTGATGTTGCTTTTGATTCTTTGATAGGTGAATATATTTTTGAGAGTTTAATAACTTTAAAAAATTATTCGCAAGTTTAGAAAAGCTCTCTGGACTAACTTTTCGTGATAAATTATAATTCTTATTATAGATCTTATTTAAAGAATCTAAACTTACATATTCTATTTTCTGGGCATTTATAGTAGATACAGCAAAAAGTATTAAGAAAAATAATCTAATTTTAATCATAAATAGGGTTAAAAATGGATAGACATAAACTTCAATTATAAAAGTACAAATAAAATAATAAAGGGAGCGAAAACGCTCCCTTTATAAATTAATATAATCACTCTCTTTTTCACTTGCGAAATAATAATTAAATAGTTATTAAAACTATTTTGTTATTTTTACTTCATCAAAAGAACAAAAAAAATAATAAAAATATAATATCATTACAATGATATTATAGCAGACCTCCTTCAAAAAGATATCAAATACATTATTAACCCCTGATAAACAGTTGGTTGTATTAATTAAATGAAATCATTTTGATGAAGTTATTATTAAAAATTATTATTTCCCTCTTACCTTTAGTTGGGTTTTCTCAAAAAAAATTAACCCAAGAAGTACCCATTAGTATTTTATTAGATTCTATAAATCATCAAATAATTTATCATACAAGTACTTCCATACATCGATTAGATCTTTCTAGTCTTAAAGTTATAAGTTCAAAAGAAATTAAGAATCCTAAACCATCAGATTTTAGTACAATTCTCAAAAGAAACAAGCTTTTATTTTTAGAGAATCGTGGAGGAGATATTTTAGCTTTAAATTCAAATGATAGCCTGGTTAAAATTGATAATTCTAATATTAGTAACTTTTTTATTGGTAGTAGTATTTTTATAAGAAACGATACTATATTTAAACACGGTGGTTATGGATACTGGACCCAATCTAACTTTTTAACTTATTTTGAAGATTTAACAAAAGAATGGCAAATCTATCCTATTTCACAAAAATCTGAGATACCTCCAGATATAGCGGCTCATAACAGTTTAATAATTGATGATTCTTATTACTTTTTTGGAGGAGCATCAATTAGTGAAAACGGATCTAGAGTTGTTTCTAATTTAAATGAAGAAGTTTGGTGCTTTAATTTTAAAGAAAAGAAATGGTATTTAATAGGAACTTTTTTGAGAGATCATATTATTCCTATTTATACTAGCTTCACTAAAGGAAGTAGTTTATTTATTTTAGATGATAAAAAACAACTTTATGAAATAGATTTATTAAGTAATTTAATTACTAAATACAAAATAGCTCCAATTTTATACAGATTCATAAAAGAAATAAAACCTATCTATTATAAAGGGTTAGTATATTTTTTAGATGATTCAGGAAATATAAATAAAATTTCAATTACTGAACTCACCAAAGAAGTAGAAGAGATTACCGTATTTTATAAAAATCAAAACTTTCTTCAAATTGTTCTGATAGTAACTTTTTTCTCTATTGTATTTTTTATTATTTTTAACTCTTATAAAGAATACGATAACAACAAGAAATTAAAATTGTTAGAAAATGGCATACGGTTTAAAAATAAGTTTATTGAACTAGAGGAACTATCAATTGCTATCATAAGAATGGTTGAACGAGAAGAGGCTGAATTGTCTAAAGTATATGATTTAGTTAAGAAAAATCATTTGAGCAAAATTCAAAATGAGCGTATAAAAAATCAATTTATAGATCAAATAAATATGAAGTTAAGCGTACTTACAGGAGAGAAAGAAGATTTTTTAATTGTATCAAAATCTAGTTTTGACAAAAGGTACAAAACAATTTCCATCAACAAATCAATATTTGGAAAGCTGTTTTAAAGTGCTGTTAAACATCACAATTAATTCAATAACAGCTTAAAAAATAACTTTAATAAAATTAGGCTATTTTAATAATTTGAGTTTTTAAATCTCTCATAAATCTGTGAAAATCTACCGTAATTCTATGTCTACTGGTATTAATTTGTTTCATATGTGGGTGTGTAACTTCTCTTTCACATAATACATCTATGTTGGCAGGGCGCTTCCAAGATCCTTTTAATGCTAATGCTGCTAATTTGCTTTGTTGTTCTGCACCAGGCCAAATACAACCCAGTGGCTGAAACATCCCTATAAAGTATAAATTATCATATGTTGGGTGAAACATTTTTAGATAAAGTGGTACAGGTCCTTCACTGTAATTTAAAAACTTTTTATCGAAAAAAGGATGTGCCAACACAAAACCTGTGCAAGCAATTACTACGTCAAAATCTTCTTTACTTTTATCTTTAAAAAAGACTTTTTTACCCTCAAATCGCTCAATTTCTACTCTAGGCTTTATCTTACCATGCCTAATTTTATATAATAATTCACTATTGATTGTTGGATGAGTGGCTCCAAATTTATGATCTGGCTCTGGTAAGCCATATATTTTATTAGATCCATTATTAATGTAAGCAATAAAACCAGCCAGTAAATTACGTAAAAAAATTGGCAGAAAATTCATCTTTATAGCAAAAACATCTGTAGGTTTTCCCATTAAAAACTTAGGTATAATTCGGTAACCTCTTCTCCAACTAATGGCAGTTTTAGTACTAACCCGACTTGTTTCTACGGCAACATCACAGGCTGAATTTCCACCTCCAATAACTAATACTTTTTTGTTTGCGAAGGATGCTGCTTTTTTGTATAGATGTGAGTGTAAAAAATCACCTGTAAATTTGCCTGAATAGTTAGGATATTTTGGTTCCCAATGATGCCCATTACAAACTACTAAATCTGTAAAAATTTCTACATACTCATTATCATCTTTAATAGTAGTTACTTCCCAATGACCATTATCTAGCCTAACACAGCTTTTAACAAGCGTATTGAATTGTATATGACGGTATAAGTTAAAGTACTTAGCATACGATTGAAAATAGTTTCTAAGTTCTTCATGTGATGGGTAATCTGAGACCTCAGGCTTAAAAGGGTAATCTTCATACTGAGATAAAGTCTTTGAACTTATAATATGAGTAGTCTCAAAAACACTAGAGTGACTCTCTTTTTCATTGTAAATCCAATTACCACCTACATCACTATTATAATCATAAGCTACCACAGATATTCCTGCTTCACTTATGTTTTTAATAGCAGGAAGTCCTGAGGGCCCTGCTCCTATAATACAGACTCGTTTATTCAAAGTAATATTGTCTTTAGTACTAAAATATATAAACTTTAAAGATAGAATATATTTTTATGCTTTTTATTTAATACAAAACCAAACTTATAATTTTTAATTAAAAAAAAGTCATGCTTTTAAAGCATGACCTTTTTTTACAAGAGTTTATTTTCTATTTTTTAATAAAACTTCTAGAAATAACACCCTTAGAAGAATAAATTTTAATGAAATAAATTGAAGGAGGAAGATTTTTTATAGAAAAATTCATCTCTTTAGTCTTTAAGATTAACTGCCCAATTGAGTTATAGACATCTCCTCTAATAAAATTAATTCCGTCAGATAACTTAATATTCAAAATTTCTTCTGCAGGGTTTGGATAAATTTTAAACTGATTTAAATTATTAAAATCATCAACAGATGCTGTTCCATCAGTAATTAACAATCTGTTAGATTTTAGCTCTACTGTATTAAATTGTTCATTTTTCCCCTGATCAAAATTACATTGGTCAACAGCTATAGATATATAATACTCGTAACTACTTCCAGAAATAACAGTTGCATCTTCATCATTATAAGATGTGTTAGATGAAGATACAGACCCTAGCTCTTCAAAATCTCCATTATCTACGCTTCTGTAAATTTTATAAGTACTATAATCTGTTCCCTCATAATCAGTCCAACTTAGATTAACAGAATTAGTTACAGAAATACTACTCTGTAATAAAATAGTTTTATGTAAACTAGAATCTTCAGATACATCACCACACAGATCTACTAATCTTACTTTATAGCTATATGTTTGCACTTGATTATTTGATTCCTCATCTAAAAATGATATATCATCTGAATTCATAGTTCCAATAACTTCATAATTTCCAGTAACAGAAGTTTCTCTTAAAACTTCGTATACTGATACATTATAATTTCCTTGATTATTGATAAAAACTCTATTTTTTGTAGGCTCATTTTCATCACTAGAAACATAACAAACAGATAAATCACTGTATTGATCTGTTAGGTTAATCTGAAATTCCTCAGTTAGAATAAAATCTGTAGCATCAGAAACTACAAAAGTATAGGTGCCATCTTTTAAGTCAGTTAAATTTTGATCATTTTCTTGTCCAATAGGAATAGATCCTCCATTTGATGCAGACCAACTAAATACTAAATCTCCTGTTGTATCAGTAATAGTTGAAATAGTTATAGAGCCATTAGCAGTATCTCCCTCACAATAAGAGTTTGTCAACTCAGAGGATATAGATATATCTCCTATGTTGGCAATATCAATGGTAAATGATTTTTCAAAAGATTGAGTTTCTCCATCAGTAGTAATTACTCGAATAGAAAATGATGATTGAGTTTCAAAATCAAAAGATGTAAATGTTTTTAAATTATTACCATCTATAACAAAGCTATTGTTGTCTGTATCACCGTCACCAGAAACAAATTCAAAGGTATGAGTATCTGAAGGTAAATCTAAATCTATTGTGGTAAATTGTCCAATAATATAGCCATTGGCACTATCTATATTTTCATTTATTAAATTATTTGATAAGTTAATATCTGTAGGAGCATTGTCATTATCTGGATTAATGATAATACTTACAGTTCCTATTTCGCTAGTTAAATTTGAATCATCTGCCCTGTAGGTAAAACTATCTGTAAGGGTGTCTGAACCATCATGTGTGTAAGAAAAAGTTCCATCAGTATCTAAAACTAATATTCCATGAGCAGGAACAGTCTCTAATATTGCTGTAAATGAATCTTCTTCAATATCTGAAGCATTATAAAGCACTGATGTTTCTGAATTGTCTAATACAATAGCAATACCTCCTTCATCTACCTGTATTAAATGATCACTAACAACTGGAGCATCATTTACAGGACTTACTGTTATGGTAACAGTAGCTATTTCACTGTCAACACTATTATCATTTGCTTTATAGGTAAAACTATCTGAAATAGTTTCTGAACTATCATGTGTGTAAGAAAAAGTTCCATCAATATTTAAGGTAATTGAACCATTGGTAGGTTGGGTTACTAAAATGGCTGTTAACTCATCTTGATCTTCATCAACAGCGTTATATAGTAAATTAACTTCATTATTACCCAACGTTACTACTGTAGTACCTTCATCAACTAATAGTGTGTGATCTGTTACAATTGGCTGATCATTTACAGGACTGATAGTAATTACAAATGTTTTTGTAACATTGTCTATACCCCCTCCTTCTGTTCCTGAATCATCATTTAGAGTTACTGTAATGTTAGCAGTTCCATTTTGATCTAGAGCCGGTGTATAATTCAAAACAGCAGCTCCATTTCCTTGTGTATAATTTATGTTAATAGACTCAAATAGCTCGTCATTATCTGTAGCAACACTAAAAGACAAGGCTTGAGTTTCTAAGATATCTCCATCTACAACATTTAAAATATCAAATGATTGTATTCCTGAATCTTCATTGGCACTTACATCTGCAATAGCATCAAAACGTGGAGATCCATTCAGAGGACTTCCAAGCGCATTTTCATACGCACCAATATCTAAAGATGAACCAACTGGTAAAGGTCTTGTCCCTCCATTAATATCTTCATTAACAGGAAAATAACCATATCCAATAGCAGGAGAAAAATCTTGTAGACTATAGTCTCCATTTGTAAAATCAGTGAAATAAATATCTACTTCTTGGTCTGGAGCAACTTCCCAGGTTGAATTCTCTTGAGGAATTATATTAGCATCATTTGTGATAACCTTATTAAAATTTGGAGGAGATGTATACGCGTTCTGATCCGTATCTGATATTAGTACAATTGAATTAATAACGTCTAATGAAATAGTTGAACATGCATTGTGAATACTTCCAGAATTAATAACTGTACAGTTTTTTAACCTTGGTGTAATATTTTCACTTCCGGTACTACATTGGTCATTATATATTGTAAGGCCATTATTAATAAATAAACAGTTTTCTGCTTGAATTGCCGAAACTCCTGTTGATGTAGCAGAAGTAAAGTTTGAAATTTTAGATTTATAAATATTCACATAATGACTATTTGTTGCTCTTATTCCATATGCCTGACCAGTACTAGTCTTATTGAGGTCAAAACCTGTAATGGTCGAATAAAACACACCTGTATTAGAGGAAAAAGTAAACGTATTACTACCATTTACATTATTATTAACAATAGCTCCCAGCGATGTTGTAGATATAAAATTAATTCCTTTATTAATAATAGTCGAACCACCAGGATATTCTCCTGGAAGCACATAAATGGTATCATCATTTAGCGCATAGTTAATTGCAGCCTGTATCGTTTGAAAAGGTGCTGCTTCTAGGCCTACAGAACCATCATTTGAACCGTCATTAATAGAAACATAGATATCACTATTATGATTGTTTGCTCCTAAACTATTTTCATAGGCCCCTATATCTATATTGGTGCCTTCTGGCAATGGCCTCGCACCTGAGTTTAGATCTAAATAAGATTCTAAATTATAATCTATAGTATAAAGATTGATCGAATTAATTCCAGATCCAATTGCAGGTGAATACTCAGATAGGGTATAATCTGAATTCATAACATCATTAAAATAGATATCTCCTTCTAAATTGTTTTCATACGTTAAAAATGCAGGTAATATACTTACAGAGCTCTCCCCGTCTTCAATAAGAGAATTTTGTATTTCCAATATTCCTCCTGATGTAGAAAGTGAAATAAATTGACCTGAACTTATTATAGAATTAATAATAGCACAATTATCGCTAAATAAATTTTGAGATCCGTTATTTACGATTGTTGTGTTAAATGTATTCAGATTCATTACATCTAAGGCTCCAGAAGAAGTATTATTTCTGATAATACTATTGGTAATTAAAGGACGATGATTTGTTTGATTTTGACTATATTTTACTACTTGAGAGGTAGCGCTGTTTTCATAAAACTCAGTTCTAGTCATTTCAAATGGACTGTTAAATCCTCTGAATGTATAATTACCGCTATTATTTTCATAAACTACGTCTGTTACAAATACATTTCCTGTGTAATAGAAATAGGATCCTGCAGCATCATTTGATGATGTATTATTTTTTATAATTAAATTTTTTAAATTTACAACTGAAGAAAATTCAAACACAGTAATTCCTGCTCCTTGATCACTTGTTGCTGAAAATCCGTTTTGAAGGGTGAAACCACTAAATTGTAGATCAGAATTAGACACATAATTCTCTCCATATTCTCCTTGTATTATTACTACAGGAATCCCATTTGCTCCTCCATCTATTATTGTAGTTTCTGCAGATTCTAACGGGCTTGGTGTTGTTACTGTAATTACTTTTTCATCAATAAGAATATTTTCTTGGTAGGTTCCTGGAGAAACTAAAATAATATCATCATTTATAGTTTCGTCTACAGCATCTTGTATATTTATAAAAGGATTCTCTGTAGAACCAAAACCGTTTTCGCTTCCTATTTCTTTAGAGACTACCCAAGAAGTTGGTATGGTTACAGAAAAATCATCTGAGAAATCAGATGAGGTACCATCAGTGTCTACCACTTTTATTCTATAATAATAGGTTTCTCCAACAGTCAAACCATCGTCAATATAATTGTTTTCAGCCTCTGAAGAAGTTGTGTATAACAAATCAGTTGGCGATGCACTTAGGCCTCTGAATACTTCATAATAAGCAATATTATCTGAAGCACTAAGCGTCCAAGATAATTTTGATTTTCTTGGTACTCCTTCTAACACAATATTGGTAGACAATTCTGGTAATGTATTGGCTTTTGAAAACCAACTCTCATTACCATCTACCATATCATCTGTTCCATCTATACTGGAATCGTAAGCCGTAATTGAATATTCGGTAGTGATATCTCCTCCTGTTACAGTATAAGTCGTTACGTTTCCTAGATCTAAGGTTGTAGAATAAGAATATCCTGTAGGTGAACCGTAATGTAATTTATATCCTGCAATATCTGTTTCCCCATTTGCTGACCAACTCAATACAATATCTGAACCAGAAGCTTGTTTAGTCACATTTGATGGTGGAGAAATTGGTGCATCTGTATTTGGTGAAGTTAGAAAGGGTGTATATTCAACAGCACCTAATTCAAAGTCATCTGAATTGTCATAAATTACTGATTGAATTTCTGATTCTGTTGAAGTTCCCCAATAATTGTTTTCTGCATTAATATCTGAATTATTTTCAGTTAAAAGTTTAAAAATATAATTTCCTTTTGTACTTATAAAGTTATTATTATTAAAAGTATTTGGACCATATCTTAATTCAATTGCACTGTTTTCTGAAGCATAAATTGTATTGTATGTAATCGTATTATTATTTGATATAATATAAGAATTTGGTATTCCTAAAGAAGGGTTTTCTGAGTTACCACCAGAATTTAAAATACTATTGTATCTAATTAAAGAATTTGTATTACTTGTTAAGTCTAATCCATAGCCAAGGTTTCCACTAATAATATTATTCTCAATAGTCAAGCCCTCATAAATATAAGTACCGCTTATATTAATACCGCTTCCTTCATTATTAACTATAAAGTTTTTCTTTATTATATTAGAGTCTCTTCCAACTGTAATTCCGTTACCAGAGTTATTATAAATAATATTACCATCTATTGTATTGTCAGCAAAGCCCCTGACAACATCTCCCCAACCAAAATAAAAACCATTACCTCCGTTATTAATTGAAATATTATTTTTAATTAAATTATTATTTGCATTATTACGATATCCACCAAAGCTTAATCCATCTCCAGTGTTATTTTTAAAAGTATTATTTAAAAACTTTGTAAAAGTAAAGCTCCCAATTCCATTGTCTTCTGTTCCAGCTGAAGTACTCGTTCCAGAACCATTGTTATTAAAGTTATTATTATCAATAACAGAATTAATAACTTTTCTAAAATTAATTCCTTTGTTATTTTCAGTCAGTTCAGAATTTACAAGATAAAAAGAACTGTCATCTAATCTTAATCCTTCATCAGCATAAGAAATAATACAATGATTAAAAATTGTTCCTGAAACATAATTATCACTGCCATCAAATGAAGTTGATGTAGAAGCTAACCATATTTTATCCCAATCTCCCTTAGCTGGAGAAGATTCATTGGAGGTAAATATAATTTTATTGGACTCTGTGCCAATAGCGATTAATGAGCCTTGTACTTTTAAGTATTTTTCCGAATTAATTCTAACAGTTACACCAGCTTCTATTGTTAAAGTCACTCCGTTAGGCACCAAAACGTTGCCTGTTAAAATGATTGGGCTATTAGATAAACTCCAAGTTGTATCTGAAGATAGTGCTCCAGAAACATCTGTTTGAGAAAAACCAACTGTTGTTACTAAAATTAAAAAAATTGAAACTATTTTTTGCATGATTACTTATTTATTTATTAAAATTAGTGCTGATAAATTAATATCCTAGTACAAATTTAGTACATCTTGTATTTGTGTCAATAATTTTGAATTTAAGATTAGAGAACTCTTCAAAAAAGTTCAATTTTTAACTAAATTTAAAAACTAAAGATTTCTAGGTATTAATGTGTTTGTAACTTACTAAGGGTCTAACATCTATCTATGCTAACCTGTTAAGGGAAGCTTGGTTTAGATTACCAAAAACGAATTCTGATATACTGACTATGACTAATTGAGATGTCTAAATACAATCCATCTATAAACAATGAGTTCCATTTATAAATAAATTTTTTCCACATAAAAAAAGCTTTACTCAAACATACAGAAAGTATCTTTAAATTCTCTAAAAAATAGGAGATTAATGAATGTATTTCTGAAATAAAAACCCCTACTGTAAGGAGGGGTATTGTTTTTAATTTCTAGGTTTTGAAAACTGGTTCATTGTAATTATTTTACCATTTTCAAATTGAAAAGATTCCATCCAATTAAAGGCAGTAGAAGTACCGTCTGAAGTTTTTACAGAACCATTATCCCACAGAAGTACCCATTCATGACCGTTATCTCCTGTAACAGCTAAATTAACAGCAACATTGTAATCTTCTATCTCTACAGAAGAATATCCTTCAACCATAAACTTCATACAATTCTCTTTTCCTGTAATAGTTGAACCGTCTTCAATATTAAATTCTACATTGTCTGCAAGAAAAGTTCCTGCCTTTTCATAGTCTTTTTTAATAATGCTTTCATGCATTTGTTGCACTTTTAATACCAGTTCTGAATTACCCATTTTAAAGGTATCTAAATAAGTTGCCTCATAAATATAGTTTACATCGGCTTTTGTTTCTTCAGGTTTTTCTCCACAGCTTACTATTACTGCCGCAAAAAGAAATGCTACTATAATTTGTTTGATTTTCATAATAAATGGTTTTGAATTAATTAATACGAATATATAAAATTGATTGCTTTAAAGAATTAATTTTATGTTTTTAAAAGAAAAATTTAGTTAATTATCTAATATACAGTTAATTACTGTCATTACAAAAGTATAAAACCCTCCGAAAAGGAAGGTTTTTATACTGTAAATATATAAAGTAGTTATTATAACAATCCTGCAGATTCCATTATTAAAAGAGCCATTTCTCCTTCAATCTTAAAAAGGTTCCCCCATTGACCACTTACAACTGAATTATCTTCTGCTTTAGAAGACCATTTTCCATAGGCAATAGCAATATCATTCCCTAAATATTGATACCCTAATATAATTGCATTTAATTCGCCTCCATCTGAATAATTTTCAGTTAGTTTTATCTGTTCTCTGCCCAAAACAATGCCTTCTTTAGAATTTACATTTTGAATAGCATCGTTTGTAAATAACATAGAAAGCCCTTCGCTGTTTTTACTGTTGTAATTAGTAATATAACTAAGAACAGATTCCTCAATTTTATTAAAATGAGGTTCTTCAGAAGAAATAGATTTCCCTAAAACAACCTCAAGATTTGAAGGTTTGTTTTCTTTAGGATTTCTGTGAGCAGACTCCATTAAAAATTTAATTTGTCCGTTATTGTATTTAAAAACATTACCCCATTTTCCTTCCTCTAGTATTTCATTTTCTTTATTTAGTATCGTAAAAATTCCTGCTCCTAGATAAATATCTGCAGATACAGCACGAGTTTCTATAACCTTTACTTCTATATGGCTGTCTTTAAATTCGCTTCCTTCTGAAAAAGTTGATTCAAATACTTGTAAAATAGCTTCTTCTCCTTTAAATGGGCTAGAAGGATTAGAAATAATTCTAACAGCATCTTTTGTGAACTCCTTAGATATCTCAATAGTATTTCCTTGATTCCAAGCAGCAGTAAGCCTCTGCATAGATTCTGCCATAAGAGTTTTGGCATCTAGTTTAGAAACAGTTTCGTTTTGCTGCTTTTTTTGAGAACAGCTAAAAGTAACGAATGCAACAAGTAGTAATAGGGATAATTTTTTCATTTAAAATATGTTTTGATTAATTATTAACGCGAATATATAAAATTGATTGTGTTTTACAATTAAACGGCTTGTTGAAAAAATAAATAATGGTAAATTGTGTAATAAAACCAATAAATGAATAAATTTTTTAGAAAAATAATGGAGTTGGATTGGTCTTTTAGCTATCATCTCTTTTCAATGAAATATAAAAGGGTATCAAGAGATATCAGCTATCAGTATTCTTATAAGTATTTTATGGTTTATTCAATACATAAGATATAAGAAAAATAGGTAGTTATTTTTTAATGTGATTGTAAAGACTTAAACAATACAAAACAATTGTACCCCACATCACATAAATAAAATGTGAAGAAGGAATCCAGACATATGCTAACACTAAATTTGACACTAGTAAAATACCAAGTACAATTAAAAATCGCTGTCTAACAATATAAATCTCTAAGAATTTGTTAGGTGTAAAAGCGAGGAGTAAAAATCCTATTCCTAGAACATATAATCCTAAAAATCGATAAACCTGAGTCAAATACCCACCTAATGTTGAGTTTCCTTCAATGGAAAAAAGATCAACAAAAGTCATCTGTAATCTTTCTTCATTAGCAACTTGATCTAACATCCAAGGTTCTGAGCTAAGCAACCACCTTATGCCAGATAAACAAAGTATAATACTTATTAATACTATGGGATATTTGATGTAAGTAAGTGATTTCTTTTCCATTCAAAATATATTTTATAATAATACCTCAATGTACAAAATTTTATTTTTTAAAATAAACAACTTTTATCTTGAGATTGTTATTGATAGTGATATTCATTTTTGTGAATTTTTAACAAGTTTAATTTTATTTCTTAGTTTATGTTATTTAAATTAGCATAAAATAATTATCTATGAAAAAATTATTAATCGCAACCTTATTTGCTGTATTTACACTATCAGCTAATGCTCAAACTGAAGAAGTTGTTGAAAATAAATCAGAAATAACAACTACTATTCATCTTAATTTTGAAACAAGTATAAATAAAATTGAAGATGTGTTTAGTGTTAAAAAACTACTTTATAATGTTAGAAAAAATAGAGAAACTAACAAGTTTAAATTAACAGCTAGCTCAATTGCACTTGATTATAACAAAGAACATCTTGAATACTATGAAATGGCAAAGAGATTAATGTCCAAAGAAAACTAAACTCTGCTATTCAATTATTGGGTTTTAAGTTGGCTTATTTTTAAAGCTCTAGTTTAGAAAAAATTTACTTGCTATGAAAAAAACAATGATACTATTATTATGTTTTTTAACAACTATTTTAAATGCCCAACAAGATTCTTTTCCTCAAGATACTGATAAAAAAAATGAAATCACGTTAACTCCATTAGTCCTTATAGTCTCTGGCTGGGCAGATATATCCTATGAATATTTAATTAATAACAAATCTTCTTTTGGTGTTGATGTCCAATTCAATGATAATAAAAAAATATTTGATAGTGACGGAGATAGTGTGCCAAACCGAGATTACAGAAATTTCTCTATTACCCCTAATTATAGAGTATATTTCTCTAACAAATATGCAAGAGGTTTTTTTGTAGAAGGTTTTGGAATGCTTCATAAATATAGAGGTTACTTTTATACCGGTGTACCTTATTCTGATGACTATGTTCAAACAAAAAAATTAACAAATTTTTCTATTGGAATTTCTTTAGGTAATAAATGGGTAACTAAAAAAGGTTTTGTTGCTGAAATATTTGGTGGACTTGGTAGAAACTTATTCAATTTTGATGATAAAGATCCAAGTAATCTTGCTTTAAGAGGAGGTATTTCATTTGGAAAACGATTTTAATAAAAAAAAATCATTCTATTTATGTTGAATTTATCCATCCTTACTATTACATAGTATAAAGTGTATTTGCGTTTAATTGGCTATCTGTTAGTTCATTTATAACTTATACTACACATCATCATAAACAAAGCTAATCTCAAAGAATTATAAAGTATTTGTAGCGTTATTACTGCCAGTTTAATATATATTTGATTGTGAACTTATGGTAATTAACAACCTCAGTGTAGATAATATCAAAAGACAAGAATTTGCATCCATTAGTGTGGCTTTTATTCCTTATCTCAATCCATTAATATCATATCTGGATACAAAATTCCAAACCAATTCAGATGTATTCTGATCTTGGTAAGTGGCGCTAAACCAAACATGATCTCCTCCTATAAATTTATAATGCTCAACAGAGACTGAGCTATCTCCTTGGTCATAGACATAATGTTCAATTGACATTCCTCCGCTATTGTCAATACTTACAGTTGGGGTTGTAATAGTATTGTTAAAATTAATCCAATAGTCTAACGTGCTTTGTGCAGAGTTCCAATCACTACTCCCATTATATGGAAGAACACCATCAGAGGTTCCATGAAGATGTACTACCGGCATAGGATGACTGGTAGATCCTGTACATTCTAGCATTACTCCGGAAACGGATGCTACCGCAGCAACTAAATTACTTTTATAATTTGCAAGTCCATATGCCATCATGCCACCGTTAGAGTAACCTGCAGCATAAATTCTCTCCATATCTACATTATACTGAGATGAAATCTCATTTATTATGGCTTCAACAAAACCAAAATCATCAGCATCACTTTTATTGTCTCCTCCTAATGGACAAGCGTTCCAATGAGATAAACCATCTAAACAACTACCTTGAGGATAGATTAAAATAAAAGTGTCAGCTTCTGCCAATGAGCGCATATCTGCTTCTTGCATATAATCACTTGCACTACCACCAAACCCGTGAAAATTAAGCATTAGTGGAACAGAAGATGTTCCATCATATGAATTAGGTATGTATAAAACATATTCTCTATTGACACCATTGTGAACGATTGATTGAGCGCTTGTATTTGTATAACAGGATTCTGAATTGTCATTTACTTCATCTTTTCTACAACTACTAAGAATCGTTAGTAAGAAAGTGAATAGTAAAATTGATTTTTTCATCAGATTCTATTTTGTGTTTTTTTTTTAAAACGACTACTTCTTTTTTTTATTGTGTATAAATATAAAAACGGCTACACTTTATAAAAGTATAACCGTTTTATTGTTATAGTAGAGTTCTCTATTGAAATATCGAACATTAGTTTTACACCAAGAGATTTTAACGATACTGTTAATCAGAAAGAATT
>Ga0209504_1000238_pt1 | contig 51859 bp, 46 predicted proteins | sample COGITO_mtgs_1005_FD_184791 | JGI IMG/M metagenome (GOLD analysis project Ga0209504, IMG submission 184791) | Pelagic marine microbial communities from North Sea - COGITO_mtgs_100511 (SPAdes) (version 2) | ecosystem: Environmental > Aquatic > Marine > Epipelagic ... | reverse complement strand
TCTTCTGCCTTAACAGAAATAACTGCACCTGTAGCATCTTTTACAGATGTTGATCCATAACCAATAACAACAATCTCATCCAATTCAGTAGAGTCTTGTGTCATAGTCACGTTGATAACAGATTCAGAACCTACTGTTCTTTGTTCTGTTTTGTACCCAAGATAGTTGTAAACTAACACATCGCCTTGATTAGCGCTAATTGTGTAGTTTCCATCAAAATCTGTTTGTACCCCCGTCGTTGTACCTTGTATGGTAATACTAACGCCTGGTAAACTACCATCGGCATCAGAAACAACTCCTTTAACTGATTGTCCATAGGAAACACTACCTATAAGTAGCATTAAAATCAGTAAAGGTTTTTTAAGTAAACTATTTTTCATAAAAGTTTAATTTTAATTAATAATGATTTGTTTGTTTTAATTTTTTGAGATTGTTGCCAAATTAACACTTTTTTAACTTTAAAAGAAATAAAGTGACAATAACGTTAGCAAATTAACATTTTTCTGAGCTTAAAAAAAGAATTATGTAATAAAATAAACGAAAACGTTTTCGTGTTTTTTAACGTTAGTATTTACAATAAAAAATCTTTAAACTATTGACTACTAGTAGATTATTTAATAAAAAATTTATATTAAAGTACCGCTACTTTAGATAAAAGAGTTTAAAAAGTTGGTTTTATAAATTATAAATTAATAAAATTCTAGCTTAAAGCTCTTTAATCCTGATATTTCTGAAGGAAACTTTGTCGCTATGGTCTTGAAGACCTATGTATCCAGTAGGATATTTACCAAATCCTTCCCAATCTTTAAACTTAGAATTGGCAACCATTTTTTCCCATTCAATTCCATGAAGAGGAAAAGATATTGTTGTTTTTTCATTCATAGTAACACGTGCAATATTGGTCGTATGATTCACCTCTAAAACACATTGATTCCATTCTCCAGCCGGATTTATATGGTCTGCTGGATATCCAATCATATCATATAAAGAACCTGCCTTATGAATTCCGTTCCCCACAAATGAATCTGGATGCTTTGCATTATCTAAAACCTGTATCTCTGGACCTGTCATATAGGCTTCAGAAAACTTTTCACTTTCATGTACGCCCCAAAAAATACCACTATTCCCTGCTTCTGATATTTTCCACTCTAGTGATAAAATAAAATTAGTATAGGTTTTCTTTGAAATAATATTTTTCCCTCCTTCTTTACCTGGAGTAAATACCATCGCATCATCTTCAATAGTCCATTCTGGGTAAATGTCTTCAGAAAGATAACCTCGCCAATTATCTAGCGAACTTCCATCAAATAAAATTGTCCAATCACTTTCATTGATTGTTTCACCTGGTGATGAAACTTTCTCTGTTTCGGCTTTTTCTTGCGATTTTTTTTCTGATTGGTTACATGCTACTAAAAAGCACAAACACACTAATAAAGTTATTCTTGCCATATTTATAATATTAAATTCCTATAATTCTTTTTAATTGGTCTTCATTTTTATCTGCTTCGCTTCCTGCAAAATCATCAAACTTTTTGCTAGTTGTTTCAATGAGATGATTTTTAATGAAAGTTACGCCTTCTTTTGCTCCTTGAGCTGGACTTTTTATCACACACTCCCATTCTAACACTGCCCAAACGTCACAACCATATTCTGTTAGTTTTGAAAAAACTTGCTTAAAATCTACTTGGCCATCTCCTGGAGAACGATACCTTCCTGCTCTATTTTTCCAATCATTATAACCTCCAAAAGTTCCTTTTTTACCAGTGGAATGAAATTCTGCATCTTTTACATGAAAAGCTTTTATAAATTGATGATAGTGATCTATGTATTTTAAATAATCTAATTGTTGTAATACAAAATGTGATGGATCATATAAAATATTAACTCTCTTATGATTTCCTGTTGCTGCTAAAAAACGTTCAAAAGTATCTCCATCATGAATGTCTTCAACAGGATGTACTTCATAACAAACATCTACGCCTTGATCATCAAAGGTGTTTAAAATAGGCAGCCATCTATTAGCCAGCTCTTTAAACCCTGTTTCTATTAAACCCTTAGGTTGTTGTGGCCAAGGATGCATCATTGGCCAAAGTAGAGATCCAGAAAAAGTAGCATGTGTTTTTAAACCTAAACGCCTACTTACAACGGCAGCTTTTTTCATTTGATCTATGGCCCACAAGGTTCTTTCTTTTGGTTTTCCTTGTAATTCTTTAGGTGCAAAAATATCAAACATTAGGTCGTGAGCTGAATGAACTGCCACTAGTTGTCCTTGAATATGAGTTGATAGTTCTGTAATTTCCAAGCCAAAAGAATTTATTTTTCCTTTAAACTCATCACAGTATGTTTGACTTTCAGAAGCAATATCTAAATCAATAATACTTTTGTCTAATGTAGGTATTTGAACACCAATATACCCAAGGTTACTTGCCCATTTACACAGACCTTCTAAAGAGTTAAAAGGTGCTTTTTCATCCATAAATTGTGCTAAAAAAACAGCAGGTCCTTTAATTGTTTTCATATTTTTTATTCAATAATTAAAAATTACAATGCATAGTTTTCATCAATAGCCACCCATACATTTCCGTTTTTATGTGATGTAATAGCTTTTTCTATAAAACTCATACCTCTTACACCATCTATAATGGTTGGAAATTCGCCTTTATTATAAGGTTCATTACAAATTGCTCTGGCTACTCCTTTATATATGTTACCCATAGCATCAAAAATTCCTTCTGGATGTCCTGGCGGTAATTTTGTTCCATCTAAAGATAGCTCACTATTGTATACATGCCCTGGTTTTAAAACTTGTAATGGTTTTCCATCTTGCATTAAATACAAGTAATTTGGGTTTTCTTGTTCCCATTTGAGCCCTGCTTTATCTCCATACACCTTTACTACAAAACTATTTTCTTCACCTGTGGCAATCTGACTTGCACAAATAACTCCTTTGACGTTTTTAGAGCATCGGAGCAAAATAGTACCGTCTACGTCCATTGGATTATCATCATAAACATGATTTAAATCTGCTAATATGTTTTCAATTTTAACTCCTGAAACATACTCTAACATATCAAAAGCATGGGTTCCAATATCTCCAATACAACAACTTGCCCCTGATTTTTCAGGATTTAAACGCCAGGTTGTTTTTCGTTTTTCTACATCATGTATAATAGGATTTATCCATCCTTGGTAATATTGTGCATCTACTTTTTGAACGTTCCCTATTTCTCCATTTAAGATCATTTCGCGCATTTGGCGAACCATAGGATATCCTGTGTAAGTATAGGTGACTGCAAATACCGTTTTCTTTTCTTGAAGAATTGAATAAAGCTCTTGTGCTTCTTGGTAAGTAGTAGTTAATGGTTTTTCACAAATAACATGAAATCCGTTTTCTAATAATTTTTTTGCCATAGAAAAATGCAAAAAGTTAGGTGTTAAAATAGAAACTACCTGCATTCTTTGCTCTTTGGGCAACTGTAATTCTTGGGCTACTAAGGTTTCAAAATCTATATAAACTCTATCTGTTGGAAGACCAATTTTTGTAGCAAACTCAATATTTTCATCCCAATTGGGGTTAAAAACTCCTCCAACAATTTGATATCTATCAAACATTGAGGAAGCAATACGGTGCAACACGCCAATTAAAGAATTGCCACCACCACCTAAAATTCCTAATCTTATTTTAGAACTACTCATGTATTACTATCCTTTATATTCTATTTTTTCATCTTTAAACAATACGGCAAAAATTACCATTACTACCACTGCAAATACTGCTGGAAATATCCATATATCTTGCCAAGCGTGAGAGCCATCTGAAAGTAAATTCTTGTCTACAACTTGTCCTGCAATCCAAAAACCAACCAACATTCCAACACCATAAGTTGCCAGTGTTATTAAACCTTGTGCAGCACTTTTAACTTTTTCTCCTGCTTTAGAATCGGTATAAATTTGACCCGATACAAAAAAGAAGTCATAGCAAATTCCATGCAAAGCTATTCCAGTAATAATCATGAAAAATAAATCGCCATTATTACCATAAGCAAAAAGTACGTATCTAATTGCCCATGCTAACATACCAAAAAGAATGGTTTTTTTGAAGCCAAACTTTTTAAAGAAAAAAGGCAATAATAACATAAATGCTACTTCGGATATTTGACCTAAAGAGGCCCAAGCAGTAGAGTTTTCTACCTGATATTCTGTTAAAAAAGGACTAATATTCTGATAGTAAAAAGCTAATGGAATGCAAATTAAAACTGAAGAGATAAAAAAGACTAAAAAATTTCTGTCTTTTAATAATTTTAAGGCATCTAAGCCTAAAATATCTTTAATGGTTACATTTTCATCTTTACTTATAGATGGTGGTGTTTTAGGTAAAGTAAAACTAAAAACCCCCAAAACTACAGATGCAATAGCAACCATAGTAAAGGTATTTGACAACATGCCTTGACCAATATTTTCTATTGAATCCCATTTAAATAGGAAGCTAATAGCTAAACCAGCTAAAATCCAACCTACTGTACCCCAAACTCTAACCATCGGAAATTGCTTTGCTGGATCGCTCATTTGATGAAACGATACTGAATTTACCAATGCCAATGTTGGCATGTAGGCAATCATATATCCTAAAACGTAGGGATAAAAAACAGAAAATTCTGTAGATTGAGCCATTAAATACATTAACACCGCGCCAACAAGATGTAGTACTCCTAGTATTTTTTCAGCATTAAAATATCTATCTGCAATTAAGCCAATAATAAAAGGTGCAATGATAGCTCCCCAAGATTGGGTAGAATATGCCACAGCTGTTTCTCCTCCTGAGGCACCTAGGTTACTTCCTAAAAAAGTACCCATAGTCACAAACCATCCTCCCCAAATAAAAAATTCGAGAAACATCATTAATGACAATTGAAATTGAATTGATTTTTTCATACTACTAAAGGTTAATTTGTGATATTATCTAGTTGATTTTAAAATTACTTGATTTTTTTTGCTGCTATCAATAACAAATCTTTGGTGGCTTTAATTCCAGAAGGTTCATCTAATCTATCTCCCTCATATTCTACACCTATAAAACCAGTATATCCAGCATCTTTTACAATTTGTAACATTTTTACAAAATCTATGGTGGTTTCGTTTCCATCAGCATCAAAATCATAGGATTTTGCACTTACTGCTTTGGCTGCAGGCATCATCAATTCTGTTCCTTTATATTTATCGGGATACACTTCAGCACAATCTCCCCATTTTTCATTCACATTTTTTCTTTTTGTACACCAATTTCCAAAATCTGGAAGTGTTCCACAATTTTCCATATTTACATCATTAATAGCAGCCATTAATTTATCGGGGTCTGAAGACAACCATCCATGATTTTCACATAATACATTGATGTTTTTTGTTGCGGCGTATTCAGATAGTTTTCTCAACCCGTCCACAACAGATATTTTCCATATCTCTGGGTCGTTGGTTCCAAAAGTATTGACACGAATAGAATGACATCCTAATATTGCTGCAGCATCTATCCATCGCTTATGATTTTCAACAGCCTGATCTCGCTTAGACTCATCTGGGTCAGCTAAATCACCTTCATCATCTACCATAATTAAAACATTTTGTATTTTTTCTCTTTCACTTAGGGTTTTTAGCGAATCTATAACAACATCAAATCCTAACTTTTCAACTTCAAACTTATACAATTGGCTCACATACTCTAATCCTTCAAAACCCATTTCTTTTGCCTGAGAAGCAAAATGAAACGGTGATTTTTTTTCAGTTCTTACATATTGGTTTAATGACCACTGCGCTAAAGAAAGTTTAAAAAACGAATCTCCTTTAGTTACTGATACTGTGGCAGAAGCAACTTCTTTATTCACCTCTTTTTTGCAACTAGAGATTGTTGTAGACAAAAAAATTATTGAAATAAAAAATAGTGCTTTTGAAATAATAGTTGAATTCATTTTAATCTGATTTTTATTATTCTGTAAATTGAAAGTATAACATCGCGCTTAAAATTATGTGTACAATTGTTCAGTGAAAAATTTTAAACAAAAATTAGGTAGCTCTAATCGCTCTTTTTCGATAAGCCACAGGAGTACATTTTTCTTGTTTTTTAAACATGGTTGCAAAATACTGACTTGTAGAAAAGCCGCATAAATAAGCTACATCAGAAATATTCATTTCAGGTTGTTCTAGCAATACTTTTTTAGACATTTCTACGCGTTTAAGCATCAGATATTTCATGGGCGTTAAATTGGTTAATTGCCTACAATGAAATGTAAATCTAGTAAGACCAACTCCAGAAGATTTGGCCATCTTTTCTACGGTCCAATTCTCAGATAAATTAACATCTAATTCTTTTAAAAATTGGTGAACACTTCTAGAACTATTCATTAATTTTTCATCTAACTGAACCTCTTCAACTGCTAACAAATCTAAAAGAAATAGTAATAAATCATTCACTAATAATCGTATTTTTGAAGCATTACTTCCTTCATTATCAGAATCTACCGCTTTTCCAATTCTCTGAAAACAATCTAAAATACGCTTGTCTGCTTTCCAACAAAATTTTTCATTCTGTCGTAAGATATTCGTTAGTTTTTCAAGATCTTTGGGCGCCAATATAATCCAATCTGGCCATAACCAATTTTGATGAGGCCTTCTCACATCTAAGTCTAAAATAATCCAATAAAACTTTCCCATTCCTATAACTGGCCCTCCAACTTTATGAACTTCCCAAGGTCTTGTAATAGTTAAGTTATTGGGTAGTAATTCTAATGCTTGATTTTCTTGTGAGTAGGGCATAGAACCAGATTCTAAAAAATGAATCTCAATTCCCTCATTTCTATGCCAATCTAAACCCCAGTCTTGTGGTTCATTAGCATCCCAATACCCAATGCTATTAAGGCCTATCGTATCTTCTGTTAATCGCTTCCCAGGATAGGTGTGCCTGGCTAAAGCATTGAATTTTATTTTATTTCTACTCACCGCGTCAACTAGAGGGATGCAGGTATCTGCATGATACTCTATTCCATTCTCTTTAAAAGGCGATATATTTTGTATATTTATTTTCACTGAAAAATATTGAACATAATAAAAGCGCAAATTAATTAATTTGGCTTAGAATAATGTAAATTTACAGGTATAAAATTCAGAATTTTACAATAAACAGTCTCTAAAATTATAATGAATGGACAAAAACAAGGTAAAAACAGAAGATAATCAATTTGATGCTATTGTAGTTGGCACAGGAATTTCTGGAGGTTGGGCAGCAAAAGAACTTTGTGAACAAGGATTTAAAACATTGGTGCTTGAGCGAGGTAGAATGGTAAAACATATTGATGATTATCCAACTGCTAATCTAGATCCTTGGGATCTTCCAAATGGAGGAAAAACTACACAGGAAATAATTAATCGTAAACCAAAACAACATAGAACAGGGTACACTACCCACCCTGCAAGAGAACACTTTTTTGTTGATGACGTAAAACATCCTTACAACGAAGTAAGGAGATTTGATTGGATGCGCGGCTACCATGTTGGTGGGCGTTCTTTAATGTGGGGGAGACAAAGTTACCGGTTAAGTGATGTTGATTTCGAAGCTAATAAAAAAGATGGCGTTGCAGTAGATTGGCCAGTTCGTTATAAAGAAATAGAACCTTGGTATGATAAGGTTGAAGAATACATTGGTGTTAGTGGGCAGAATTTAGGATTGAAACATTTCCCAGATCAAAAGCTACTAAAACCGATGGAATTAAATTGTGTAGAAGAACATTTACAAAGTAAAATATCAGAAAACTTTGATGATGAAAGAGTTTTAACAATAGGAAGAACAGCTCACATTACAGAAGGTACTAAAGAAGGACTAGGCAGGAGTACTTGTCAATACAGAAATAGATGTATGAGAGGTTGTCCGTTTGGCGCTTATTTTAGCAGTAACTCTTCTACATTGCCTGCTGCAGACGCTACAGGAAACATGACTTTAAGACCCAATTCTATTGTACATGAAGTTATGTACGATGATGCTACAAAACAGGCTACTGGTGTTCGTATTATTGATGCAGAAACTAAAGAAACTCATATATACAATGCAAAAGTCGTTTTTTTATGTGCTTCCTCAATAGCTTCTGCTTCTATTCTCTTGCAATCAAAATCTGAAAGATTTCCAAACGGATTAGGAAATGACAGTGGAGAATTAGGACATAATATTATGGATCATCATTTTCATGTTGGTGCCACCGCAACAGCAGAAGGCTATGATGATAAGTATGTAAAAGGAAGAAGACCTAATGGTATTTATATTCCACGATTTAGAAATCTTGGAGGAAACACTAATATGAAAAAATTTAAAAGAGGCTACGGATATCAAGGAGGAGCTAGTAGAGAAGATGCTTCAGAATTGGTCGCAGAATTAAAATATGGTCCAAAATTAGCAGAAGCTATTTTAAAACCAGGAGAATGGAACGTAAATTTATTAGCTTTTGGAGAAACTTTACCAGATCACAACAATAAGATGTATTTAGATGAAAGTAAAAAAGATGAATGGGGCTTGCCTACCATAACTTTTGATGCAGCTTTTGGAGAAAATGAATTTGAAATGAGAAAAGACATGCAAGAGCAAGCTAAAAAAATGTTAGAAGCCGCAGGTTATAAAAATGTTCAAGGATACGATAATGGCGGTAAAGCCATGGGATTAGGAATTCACGAAATGGGGACTGCAAGAATGGGAAAAGATCCAAAAACATCTGTTTTAAACAAACACAATCAAATACACGCATGCAAAAATGTATATGTTACTGATGGCGCATTTATGACTTCTTCAGGCTGTCAAAACCCATCATTAACCTATATGGCTTTTACTGCCAGAGCTGCCAATCATGCTGCTAAAAATTTTAAAAAGAACGCTTAACAAACCAACATATGAAACGTAGAGACGCATTAAAAAATATAGGATTTGCTGCTGGTTTTGCAATTATAACACCAAGCATTTTTAGTATGTTGCAAGGGTGTACTGGTGATTCTGTTACATGGATTCCAAACTATTTAACTTCGGATGAAAAAATATTTGTAACAAATTTAGCGGATATTATGATTCCAAAAACTGCTACTACTCCTTCGGCAACTGAAGTAAATGTTCCACAATTTATAGACAAATATATTGATGAAGTTTTAGATACCAATGATCAAGAAATAACCAGAGCCGCGTTTGTAAAAGTAATTGCTATTCTAAGACCAGATGCAACAGCTGATTTAGTAGATGCAACAACAGAGCAATACAAAGCATTATTGGATGATCATATGCTTTTAAAAGGAGAAATTGATCCAGAAAGAACTGCAGATCCAGAAGCGATGTTGATGACAACTTCTGAATTTTTGAATCAGTTAAAATGGATGATTATTAATGCCTATAAAAATTCTGAAGAAGTAGGTGAAAATATCTTAGCCTATGACCCTGTTCCTGCAGCTTACTATTGTGGTGACTTACAAGAATTAACTGGAGGAAAATCTTATTCACTTTAACAACTATGAAGTATTTTTTTTATAATATCGCTTTAATTATTCTTTTAAGCACTTGCTATAGTTGTAAAAAAAGTAACTCAACTAAAATTAAAATTGACGTTAATTCATCTGAAAATTGGAAATCGCTATTTAATGGCGAAAACTTAGATGACTGGATCGTGAAAATTAATGGCTATAAATTACATGACAACCATCTTAATACCTTTAGAGCTGAAAACGGTATTCTAAAAGTATCCTACGACCAATACGATAATTTTACAGACGAATTTGGCCATTTATTTTACAAAACTCCTTTTACTAATTATAGATTAAAATTACAATATAGATTTGTAGGAGATCAAGTTATTGGCGGTGAGCCTTGGGCAACAAAAAATAGTGGTATTATGATCCATAGCCAAGCTCCAGAAACCATGCTTTTAAAGCAAGGGTTTCCTTTGTCTTTAGAAGTTCAACTCTTAGGAGGAGTTACTCCTGGTGAGCCTCGCCCTTCTGGAAATTTATGCACTCCCGCTACTCACGTAGTTATGAATGGTGAGCAAATTACAGAACATTGTATCATGGCAGAATGTAAAACGTATTACGGGGAAGAATGGATAGATGCAGAGGTTGTTGTAAACAACAATTCTATTACTCATTTTATTGATGGAAAACCTGTAATTACCTATTCTATGCCAACTATTGGCGGAGATTTTCTAGACAGCACTTCAAAAGAAATTCAAGCAAAAGACGGTGAGTCACTTAAAGGTGGCTACATCTCATTACAGAGTGAAAGCCACCCGATAGAGTTTAAGAATATTCAGATTTTAGAACTCTAAAATTAATTATATAAATTATTCTACAATTAATTTTCCTTTCATCATGGCATAGTGCCCAGGGAAACTACAAATATAATTATAGGTTCCTGCTTCAGGTGCTATAAACTCAATAACGGTAGTTTCTCCTCCTCCAATCATTTTTGTATGTGCAATAACTTCTGTAGTTCCCTTAGGTATATAGTCATTGTCTCTTGCAGCAGCAGCCTTCACAGCAAATGCAGATGGTTTCACTCCATTTGTTAAGAAAACTACATTATGTCCCATAATTCTTTTATCTAATTTTCCTGTATGAGTTAGAGTTACTCTTACTTTCTGACCTGAACTCACATTAATTTTTCTAACATCAAACCTCATTCCATCATTTGAAGTAATGGTAACATTGGCAACACCATTGGCATCTACAACAACTGTTTTGTCTTCGGTTTTATTTTTCTTTTTTGTGGTAACTACTTTAGTTTCCTTTGATGTTTTCTGAAGGGTATTTACCTGTTGATCTTTACCACAACTAACTAAAAACAATAATCCTAATGCTAGTGTTATTTTGTATTTCATTTCTTTTAATTTAAGAACTATAAAAATACGAAATTCTGGATTTAGAGTCAAAAAAAAGCACCTGTAAAAACAAATTTAAACTCTTTTATTAGTTGCAATTTGCCATTCTTTATTTAAATTAGTACATTTAGAGAACTAAAATTTTATTAAAATGAAAAAAATAATTTTTTGTGCATTCGCTTTTGCACTTTTAGTTGGTTGTCAAGAAAACAACCAAACTTCAGTAAATTCTAAAATGAGTGTTTTTAAGAAAAATACTGAAACAACTAAAGCTTGGCTAGGTGCATTCATGCAAAATGATTCTACTGCCTTCTTTTCAGATAAATATATGAGTGAAGACTTTATTTGGTCTCCTCCAGCAGTAGGAATGGATTCTCTTCCCAAAGCTGAATGGAAAAAAGCCTTTCGTGCTTTCATGGTAAACTATGATAATAAAAAACTTACGAACCCTCAATATTATGCTGCCCTAGGTGAGGATAATTTACCTGACGGAAATGTAAGAGCCTATGGAACATGGACTTCTAATTTTGCTGCTACTGGAAAAAAGAGCATGCTCAAGTGGTATGCTGTTTTACAATTTAATGAAGAAGGTAAATTAGCTCACTATATGGAATGGTATGACTCGGCCGATTTATCAAAAGAATTTGACTAAATAATCAATTTTAAATTTTATAAAAATGAAAAAACTACTATTTTTAATGTTTAGTATCGCTTTGTTTATAAGCTGTACTCAAGTAACTGCTCCAGCTGAAGTGGTTAGTTTAAATGGAGAACCTGATGGGCCTCATACTTCAATAGAATGGAAAGTTTGGGCTTACAGTACTGCCGCTCCATCTTATATTGCTGCTAATTGCACTGTAGTTGATGTGGACGGAACAGTATTAAGAGAAGGAACTAACGGATGGACTGCTATGGCCGCAAACCCAAGAGGAATGTCTGATCCTGAAAATGGCTGGAAAGACCCGCATGAAGCAATGCCAATGGTTGGTGACGGTCCTGCAATGCTATGGGCTATGGCTTATATGGGAGGTAAAACTCCTCAAATGGATACAGACGGATGGGCATGGATGCTTCACGGTGATATGGGAGAAGACAACACAAAGCAGTTAGTTTTCAATAAAGAAGATGCTGCAGAAGGTCAATGGATTGAATCTGGAGCACATTTGATGCTGTTCCCTAAAGATCCTGCTTCACTTGAAGGTCAAACTACCAATTTTAATAGCGGAGCTCCATATGTGATGTTTAAAGGGACTGGATATGATCATTTAATGATTCCAGTTGAAGGGTATTATAACTATCAAGACGCTAAATAAGATTTATAAAAAAACCTCCTAGCGGAGGTTTTTTTTACTAAAAATCAAAATACCAATTAAATAAATCAGCTCTTATACCAGCGCTAACCCATATATTATTACTAGTAGAAAACCCATTAGTTGTTGCCTCTAATGAAAAATTACGATAATTAAATCCTGCAAATAAACTTAAATTATTAGAAGGGTTTAGTAAATAATCTCCTTGTAAATTTATAGTGAAAATTGTTGCAGCATTTCCTTGAGCAATAGCATTTCCAGTATCTCCTTGTCTATCTTCATACGATTGAAAAATATTTCCTCCATAACTAACACTTTCATCAATAAAATCGAATCCTTTCTTTCCAAAAACTACCTTGGCGCTTCCACTCCAACGGTCTTTTTTATATCTAGCGATACCAACTAATTCCCAAAAATTTGCACCCCAAAGATGACCAAGTGCTTGGTTGTTGTTCCCGTAATTTAAAACAGATGTTTTGTGAGCAAAAGTATAAGGTCTTGCATAGTTAAACTCTCCTTGAATAAAAAGATTCTCTACATTGAAAGCATCAAAGTATTTTGCCCCAAATTGAAGTGAAAATTTATTTCTCCAATCTCCTAAATTGGTGAGGTTTCCTACAGAAAATTCATCTATAACTAATTGTGAATATAAAGAAGCCTGATCAGATAATTTATATTTAGCTGTAATTCCAACTAAAGCATTTCCCGCATCTTCACCTCTATTAAATTCTACAGATCTATAAAACATAACTGGATTTAAAAACCCTGCGTCTATGCCTGTTTCACTAGAACTAATTGCAGCTTCAAACAAGCCTAAATTAAACCTCTCTGTAATATTAATACTCAAATAATGAATTGCAATGTATTTTCTTGCATGCTCATTATTTATTACTGTTCTAGTTCTTAAATCGTTCCCCCATATCCACAGATTCGTGTATTTAAATTTCCAAAAATCAACTGAGGCTTTTAAATATAAAGATGGGGCAGCAACATCTGAAAGAATAAATGATCTATATCCGTCACCAATAAAATTCTTTCCATGTCCAAACTGAAATTGTAAAAATTTATTAGGGGTAAATGATACATATCCTTCAGCTACAGGATAATCAAAAGCATCTTCTTTAAAACCTTTTGCCTTACCTCTTCCAGGCACTAGTCCTTCAGAAAAAGCAGGTCTATTTACTAATGACCTGTTTGAAATAAATTCATTTACAAACCCTGCAAATCTGGCCTGACTTTCATAGATAGTTGCTGAGTATGAAAATTTATCTCCCAAACCACCATTTATTTGTACAATTCTAGAATTATTATAGGTGAAAGAAACATCATTAGAGTTATCTTTTCCTAATTGAACGTCAAATAAAACATCTAAATTAAACCAATAATCTTTTTCTTGAATAGCTAGTAAATGCTCATTCCAAACTTTTTTACCTACCCACGTTTTTTTTGCTGGCTTTAAAAATTTATTTTTTATAGAATCTAGGTCAATAAATTGATTTACATCCTTATACAAATAGGGCTTACTACCTGTGTGCTTATTGTTTTTGTGCATTGCATATTCATAATCTACATAGCGTTGATGGGTAAAAGGAATGTTTAAATGGCTTTTATATAACGAATTCTTAGAAGTGATTATTTCTTTTTCTAGAACATCATTAATGTCTTTTTTTGGAGTTACAACAATGGAAATAGGGTCTGATTGTATATCATTAGATAACGGAAAACTTAAAGGAAATACAAACTGCATTTCTACCCTATGATTATTATAAAATGCAGGTGTTATTTTTGGGAATTTTGCAAAAACTCTTGCCACCTCTTTTTTAAGCTCTTCGTAGGGAGTATTGAGATAAATTAACTTAAAAAAGCCATCATTGGTCACTACAAAAATAGCATTTACAGTTCCTTTAAAACTCTCCTTCTTTATAATTAAAGGCTCTTTAAAGTCTTTATAAAAAATTTCTTTGGTTTTTTTGTAAAAACAATTACTGCTATTGTCTAGTATTTCTTCTTTACATTCAACAAAAGTAGGATACTTTTCTTGTTGAGAAAAAGAGATTAACGGCAGTAAAAAAACATAGATTAAGAGGGTTATTTTCTTCATTTAGGGACTAATCTTTAGTACGGTATTATTTTTTAATTGATATTCTTCTTTACTCTCAGAACATACTGCATGTCCAAATTCATTAAACTCTAATTTGTGACCATATTCACTAATCCAACCAATTTGTTTTGAAGGATTTCCAACAACTAAAGCATAGGGTAATACTTCTTTTAAGACCACAGCTCCTGCGCCTACAAAAGCATATTCTCCAATAGTAATTCCACAAACAATGGTAGCGTTAGCACCAATACTTGCTCCTTTTTTTACAACTGTTTTTAAATACTGGTCTTTTCTTTTAATAGCACTTCTTGGATTTATAATATTTGTAAAGACCATGGAAGGACCAAGAAATACATCATCTTCACAGATAACTCCTGTATAAATAGAAACATTATTTTGTACTTTCACATTATTGCCAAGCACTACCTCTGGTGAAATAACAACATTCTGTCCAAGATTACAGTTCTTCCCAAGAATACAATTAGACATAATATGGCTAAAATGCCAAATACTTGTTCCTTTACCAATTTTGCAGTCAGAATCTATGACAGATGTTTCATGTGCAAAGAATGATTTCATATCCTATATGATGTTTTTAAATATACTTCGAAAATACAATTTATTATTGAAATCTTAATTAGAGACTACAATCAAAAATAAGCAAGCCTAGGCTTGCTTATTATAATTTGAATATAATTAGTCAGCTTATAATTCTCTGACAATCATAATGCCATTTGCATTAGTGCAAAGACCTGGTAAAGCAACGCCACCCCAACTAATATTGAAATTCATTACAAAAGGAGCATAGCCTACTTTTGTTGATGTCCAATAGGTTAGATTCTCATTAAAATCACCCATACCAATTGCATGTAAATTATCATAAATAGCTTGCATAGAATCTTTACTTGGAATAAACCAATCATTAAAATTTTTATAGTCTAAATCTTGTACTGTTTTAAAAGCGTAATCGCCAACATGCTCAACACCAGTTGCAGAATTATCATTTGCATTTCCATTAACAATTTGCTGGGTATTTTCAAGCCCAGAACCAATTATTGAATTGGTATCTAAATCAAATATATCTCCCCAAGCAAAAATTCCAGCATTAGAATAATCAGTGGCAACTAAAGCTGTTCCAGAAGTCTCATTTATATGAAATATAAAACCTCCTCCGTATTCTAAACCATAAAAAGGAGTTACTCCTACTTGCGCAACAATATTTAAAACGGTTACTTCATTGTCTAAATTTTGAACAATTGACAATTCAGGATTGTATACCGTTACATCTATAGAATCTTCATCTGAGCAACCAACAAAAGCAAGCAATACGATAGTACTAAAGAATATGTTTTTTATCATTTTTAATGTATTTAAATTAGATGTGTTTTTAGTATCATAATTACGCAATATTAATGAAAAATTATTTAGTTCGAATAGTAAACGGTTTATAACAAAAAATCCCAGCTTTTAAGCTGGGATTTGATAATTTAATATTTTTAAGTAAGACTATTCTACTTCTATTCTCATAGGTAGTGTGTACTTTACACCAACTGCCTTACCTCTTTGTCTTCCTGGTTTCATTTTTGGAAGTAATTTAATAATTCGGATGGCTTCTTTCTGTAATTTTGGGTGTGGGGCTTTTGCTCTAATGTCAACAATATTTCCAACTTTATCTATCTTAAAAAGCATAATTATTCGCTTCTTTCCTGGAGACATGCCTAAATCGTTAGGCAAATCTGCATTAAATTTTCTTTGAAAATGTTTTTGCATTTTCTTGTTGAAACAAGATTTCAATTCTTTTTTGTTTCCTTTACACCCTGGGAATACAGGCACATCTTCTATAATGGTAAAAGGCACATCTTCAATTACCTCTTCAGCTTCTTCAACTTCTTCTATCTCTTCAACTTCAACAGCCTCAGTTTCATCTGTTTCCGTAGATTCTATAACGGTTTCTTCAACTTCTTTTTCATCTTCAACAACTTCAATTTTTTCTGGTGTTGGTGGTGGTGGAGTTTTAGGAATTTCTGGCTCAATACGTTCTGTAATTGGAATTTCCTCTTCCATATCTGCGTTCATGTTTACATCTCCTAAATCACCAAACTGGCGATCAAAAGTCTTTTTTTCAATGGCTACGTATGTAACAAAAAGGGCTAAAACTAAGCCTAATTGCATGAACAATTTACTGTAGTTCTCTAAGTTTGATTTTGGATTCTTCTTAATTTCCATTACTGAAAGTTTTTTTATAGTTCGCTAATTTAACTAAATTATTATTTGATTTACAAGATTTAACCTTAAAATACACTAATTTTTTTTTCAAAAACATGAAATATTACTACTGCTAACAAGACTCCGATGGTATTGGCTACTATATCTAAATAACTAGCTGTTCTATACGAAGTAACTACACCCTGCAATATTTCAATAATAATGCCAAAAATGATACAGCCTAAAATTATATATTTTACATTTCTTTGAAGCGTTTCTTTTTTACAAAAAACATACAACCATGAAAGCATTAATAAAAAATACGCAATTAAATGATAGGCTTTATCTGATACTGATATAGACTTTACAACAATAAAATCTGACTTAACAAGACTGCCAATAGTTATTGAAATTGTAAAAAAGATAGCGATGTATATAGCATTATCCTCCAATAAGCTCTTGATAGGCTTGAGCATCTAATAAGTCTTCTATTTGTGAATTGTCTGTGAATGAGATTTTAATCATCCATCCTTTACCGTATGGATCTTTATTAACTATTTCTGGATCATCTTCTAATCCTTCGTTAAACTCAATAACTTCTCCAGTCAGTGGCATGAATAAATCTGATACTGTTTTTACAGCTTCTACAGAACCAAAAACATCGTCTTTATCTACTGTATCGTCTAAAGTGTCTACGTCTACATAGACAATGTCACCTAATTCTCCTTGTGCAAAATCAGTAACTCCTATAGTTGCTGTATTGCCTTCAATCTTAACCCACTCGTGGTCTTTTGTGTATTTTAAATCTGCTGGGATATTCATAATTAAATAATTTTATTAGTTTCCTCGTAAATTGTAAATAAAGTTAAATCCGGCGTTTATTGACTGTCTTGGAAATGTTGTTGAAATAGCATATCTAGACGTTTGATGGTTGTAATAAAACGACGCTGTTAAATTACTATTTAATCTATAATCTGCCGTAAATTTTATTGAAAATAATTTTTGCCCCCCACTAATTTGATCATTGTCAGAATTTACAGATCTAACAAGGGTTAAGTTATCTCTTAATGAAACATCTGCTCTTAGGTTGATATCTCCCTTTAGGGTCTGTTTTTTTCCTGTAAAAGATGTTTTCATCTTTACATCTTTAAAAACATATCCAAAACCAAAAATATATTCTGTGCCTTTAATATCTGTTAGGGTACTATTATTAAAATTCATGGTTAGCGTTCTATCTCTTTTTAGTTCTCCTCTCATAGAAAATGAATTTTTCATTTTCATATCTACTCTAATAAGAGGCGAAAACTCATCTACTAATGTTGCTGAAGACACTAGAGTGCTAGATTCAAAATCACCGGCTGCATTTGTAATTGTTGGATCGTTAGAATCAAACTGTAAATTGTTTGTAAAGCTAGATACTGTGTAGGATGATTTATATCCATGACTAATACTGAAGCTACTAAAATTACTTTTAAACCACTTGTACTTCATCAATCCTGTATAACGTAGATTCCATGCTGGAATAGGAATCTCTCTAAAAATCCCTAAATTAACATTGTTTGCATCTTTTCCAGAATAGGCTGCCAAAAATGAGGGTAGTAATACATCTTGACTGCTAGCGCCATATCCAATAACTGTTCCGTCTACTGGATCTATATTGGTAGGGTCGTTAACGTTAATTCCCGCTTGCTCTCCTAGTCTTCTAGAGACAGCAATTCTATTTGTTCTTAACTGATTAAACAGTTGATCTCCATCTTTAAAAGCAGTAGAAAACATAGAATAACTAGTGCTATAATTTCCTGTTATAAAGGCTGGAATTGTTTCATCTATATAACCATTTCCACCAGGATCATTGGTATCTACTCTAATATCTAATTGTTGTGCTAAGCTTCTTGTTTTAATTTTATTTCCAGTAACTTCTATCGTTAAATCTTTTACTGGTTTTAACGAAAAGTTGTAGTCCAATTTATTGAAATGAGTTCTCGTGTAGGTTTTATCATAATAATCTTCTCCATCTGCTCTTGGGGTAACTAGCCAACCATTTACTAATGCTGTATTTCTAATATCTACCTGACTACCAAAAACAAATCCTAAAGAAGGTGCTAAACCTCCTCCAAAGTTATTTCTTCCTAAAAAACCAACTTCTGGCTCATATCCTGGCAATAATTGTCCATTATTTTCTGTATAGCTTATTTTCCCTGTTTTTAAAGACGTGATTAGGTCATAAAATCCTTTGACAACTTTTCTTCCTATGGGTTCATTCTTTCTTTTTCTTTCAGAAACTTGACTGGGAGATTTTGGTGTTTGTAAAGAAACAGGTCCTGATTTTTTTCTATTTTTTTTCTTTAAAAATAAGCTTTCAAATTTTGTGTCTTTATAGAGCTTGGCAAAATTTAAAGACCCAGTTACATTGTGTGTATTTGCATTCTGAATTAAATTTCCAACCCTTTCTACAATTGTAGCGTCTTGAGAAGTAGCTTTCCAATCAAAATCTGCAGTATAGGCATAGTCTACACCAATAAAACTTAAATATGGTATTTTATTGAGTGGTATTTTATACGTTGAATTTAATTTTTGGCTGTATTGAGTGGGTCTTCCTACATTAAAGAAATTATTAAAAATCTCTAAATCATCTCCATTACCAAAAGCATCATAAATATAACTATTGGATGCATTAAAGTTAATTGCTAATGATTTTGTAAAATTAAACGCCAATGCATAATCCCAATCAAATAAAAACCTTCGCTGCTTTAATGTTGGCTGAGGGCTTAATCCTTCAACCAGGTTTCTTGATCGTTGTTCATTAAAACTTCTATTGATTCTGGAATTAATGGCAAGACTTGTTGGCACTGGATTAAAATTAATATCTCTTATTAATTGTAGGTACTTGCTTTTAAACAGCTCTTTTTTCTTGAATGGTTCTAAGAACTTAGGCTTAAATGTAAAGTTATAGGATGCTGCTGCCATCACTTTTTGATTCAATGCTCCTTCTATATTGTAATCTCTATGTGACTCTTCGTTAAAAGAATAAGAAACTGATAGGTTTTCTACGTCGTAAAATTTTGGTTTTTTTGATGACTCTGGATTTCTGTTTTTTCTTACGTTCATAAAACTAATACTTGAACGCTTTGTATAGTTTCTTGAAACATCTGTTCCTCTAGGTAGGTTAGAAGGAAGGTTTGCTGCTTCTACTGCTGCAAGTTCTACGTCTTGGTACTGAGGGTCAAATTTTGGATCTATAAATTGCTCTCCAACACTATAATTCATTGGTAATTCTATGCCCCATTTCTTAGGCATCATTTTACCTAAATTAATACTAGTAGAAATATCATATTCTTTAGTTTCATCTAAAGATCGCTGACTTACTCTGTCTTCTACATTTCCAAATCCAACGGTTTGCATCCTACCCGTCATAGAAAGAGTAGCTACATCAGCAAAATTTGCATCTGCACTTATAACTGCAGCCCAACCACCATCATTATCAAACCCTGCAGAGCGAAGCTCATTAAACCAAATTTCTGCACTTTTTTCTAAAGGACTGTTATTTCTAACACCTAACATAATAGTTCTAATCTGAGACAGTGTTGGGTTTCCTTTAACCCTAAGAACCAACTCTCCCGAGTCACTACTAGAAGCTGTAAATAACTCATTAATTGGTGCATTTGCTACATCTCTAGCTAATTTTATTTTTCCTAATTTTTCTAAAGTTGCATCTAGATTATTAGCTTCTGGCCAAACATCTAATGGAGCTAAACTTCCGTAGGTAGATATTTTTAAAGGAATTTCTATCTGATAAAAGTTATCGTTTAAATCTGTTCCTAATCGAATAATTGCTGTTAATTCATCATCGTCAACACCATTTACAATAACTGGCTCGGCATGTAAGAACATTTTTAATTCTTTATACCTTCGTAAATCAACACTAATGTTTTTATAGATAGCTCTTACTTTATCTTGAGGAAGATTTGTTACTTTTAAAGTTACCGATTGTTCATTTTGCTGTTGAACAGTTGTACTTCCTTGCAAACGTTCTCTTTCTATTCCTGGAGGCAATACGTATCTACCTTCATTTTGTTCTATATTCACTACTCCAACTTCAAAATCGTTTAAATCTTGTTGTTCTAATGGTAGATCTGGAGTAATTTCCGGGTCTAAAGTTCTGGTATATCTTCTCCAATCACCTCTAACTAAGTCTAATTCTCCAAAACGAAGAATTACTGGCATTTTAAAATTGGTCATAAACATTCTAATAAAACGAATGCTATTAAAATCTGAAATATTATTAATGGGTATTCCGCTTCTAATTGGAATTCTAAATTGATACCATTTAGCCGTTTGAGCCTCTCCATTTTTAAGAGTTACCTGTGTCTCTTTTTGATCAACAATATAGTTTTGACCAACCACCAAGTCTGAACTGTTTAAGGATACTTTATATTCAAAAAAGCTTTCAACCGTATTCATGGTTTGATCCTTATTAATATCTTCTACATCTGGATATGTTGTTGATGAGGTTGGAAAAGATTCTGAAGATTGATTTAATGTTGGTGAATTTCCTTGAGTATTATTAAATAGCTTATATCTGGAGATAATTGAGGCATCTGTAGCATCAAAATCTCCACCTCTATAGTATCTATAATTATCTGAGGCAGGATCTTCTAGTGCTGCCAATGAAGGAAATTTTATTCTTTCCTCTTCATCTGTTAATCCGTCTAAACCAATATCTTGTTTTGTTCTTGAAGCATCTTCTTGATCGAAAGCATAAATTATTGATGGATTTGTTGGAACTTTTCCCCAAATAGTGGAGGTTGTGTTGGAAGATAAATCATCTAATGGCAATCCATTTTCATACATTTTCCGATTATCTTTTAAGATATCTTCAGAAATGTTTCCTAGATTTATATAAAGGTCTCCCACCTGATTTTGAAGATCTTGCGGATTCATACCTGATGGTAAACCTTCTTCATTGGTAATAGAATAATTAGTGTAAGGGTCCATAACCCAAAACTGAATATACTCTACATTAGCTTGTTCAAAATTATTAGTTGTTAAGGGACGCATAATTCCTGCCCAACGATCTTGAGGGCTCTCAAGCATTGCTGGATTTGTAATATCTGTTGGTTCTTCAAAATTATAAGGGCCACGTTCACTGGGGAAATACGCTAAATCTAAGGTTCTTATCAAAGACTGTTGTGTAACATCTAATTCTTGATTTGGAAACAACTCATCAAAATTAACCTGTCTTGTTTCTGCTCTGGAGAGCGCATCTGCATCTATATTTCCTGGAGTATCTCCAGCACCATAAAAAATAGGGTCTATGGTATACCAAGCCAATCTAGATCGTTGATCATTATAACTTATATCACTACTTAAGTTTCCGTTAAAATTTGGAAATGTTGGAGTATCTGGAGTACTTGCTGTATACCATTGCAAGGGAGTTAATAAACTAATAGGAATTTGAGAAGCTTCAAAATCGTCTATATAGGCAGTTGCAGAACCAGCAACATCTATTCCTTTTGGTGAACCTGGAATTAGATAAGCCATATCTGCTCTCACAGATAAATTTGAAGGCACATCTGTATCTACAAAAGGTAACTTGTTGGCTAATTTGGTAAAAAAGGGCATTTCTGTTGAAAAATCTATGTTCATACCCAACATAGTGTTGTTAATTGGCTCACCACCAAAATTTACTTTTGGTGTTAAGGGTCTTTCATTTACATTTAAAATAGTGGCTCCTAAAATAAAGTTTTCGTTAAAATTGTGTTCAACATCTACTCCCATAAATGTTTTTCTTTGCTGATTAAACACCGCATTATTTTCTGTTGAAACATTGATTGGAATTCCAGATGATTGCAACCCTGGATCTAGTATTTGAACACGACCAGCCATGTAATCTACCACATAATCAACTCCTTCAACCAATTGTCTTCCTCCTGCTGTAACAGTTACAGAGCCCCTTGGGACATTGTATGCGTTTAGTGGAATACCGCCACTTTGTTCAGATTTAAAATACCCTTTCAACAAAAACTTATCTTTATTCTGATGGTTGTTTTTTACATTAATTTTTGTGTCTAAATACAGCTCGTCAAATACATATAAATCTATATCTGATGAAACATTTAAAGAGGATTCTAATCCGTTTCCAAAAGGTTCTGCTTGAGGAAAAATAACGTATCCGTTTTGAGAATTAATAGTAATTCCTTCTACATAATCAAAATATCCGTCTGGAGTTTGGTATTGAGTTTGATCTAATCTATCTAAATTGAATACTTGCAAAAGTGGTTTGGTAGCTACATCTGTACTTTGAGCATTTTGAAGTGTATTAGAAGAAATTCCGGTTTGATCGTCTCTGTATTGAAGCTCAAAACGAAAGCCATCTGGAGATAATGGAGATGCTCCTAAAGCGTAAATGTTTTTCATCATTAGATTCCATGTAGGAAATGCTTCTTCAGTACCTGCAACAGTTCTCTTGGTGGTTAGAATTTCACTTCTTAGCAACTTAACTGCCAAGTTTTCTGGAGATGAAATTCCATCATTTGAAAACTCTCCAACTTTAAAGGATGTCTCTCCGTTGGAAGCACCTACCACAGTATATTCGAAAGAAACAGCTAAAACCTCTCCATCATTTAATCTTCTGTTTAATGAAATAAATCCTAATCTAGAGTTTAATGTATATTCGTTGGGTTGTAATTTTCTTGCGTTTTGCAACAAACTATAATCAGAACCCTGACTCATGCCATAGGTGCCAGAAAGATAATTATCTACAGTTGCTATATCTCTTATTTGCGGGCTGGTTAGGGCGTTAGAAATATTATTAGACTGGTTTGTTGGCAATGCAACTCCGTTTACGGTAGGAGCACTTAATGATGGTGTTACCAGGCCATTTAGGCTAACATAGTTATCTGCTACTGGTTCTGCAATATCTGCTAAAGCAACAATACTTCTAAAATCTTCTACAGAAGCGTTTCTATTGGTAATCCAAATTTCAATTCTTGTAATGTTAACCGGACTACTTATTAGTGGATAATTTTGTAAAGATCTAGCATAGTTTTCTCTAAAGTATTGCGATAAAAAAAAGTGCCTATCGTTGTCATAATCTGTAGCTCTTAATTCAAATTCTTGAATAGAAGAACCTCCTTCTGCAGTTACAGTAGTACTCTCAGAATTCTGTTGAGAAAAGACCGCTGTAATATTTGTTTTCCCAAATTGAAGTTTGGTCTTTAATCCAAAAAGGCTTTGTGCTCCATTAATTAAAGAGTTTTTTATTGGCATTGAAATATTACCTGCTTCAATTCCTTGTATAATACCATCTTCACCATATTTAACATCAGAAAGTGATGGTGGTATAAATTCTACCTTAATTAAGTTTTGAAAATCGAAAGTAGATTGCGTGTCATAATTAGCGGTAAACTTTAAACGCTTTCCAACTTGAGCTTGAATTCCTGCATTTATTTGCTGATCAAAATCAAGTGTAAAACTACTCCTGTTTTGTTCCGATAATTGTGGATTTTCAGTATTTTGATAAATGAAGCCAAGTTTTAAATTGATATTTCCTGTTGGTGTTATTTTTATTTCGTTTCCTCCAAAAATGGTTTCAAAGAATTTAGAATTTACATAATAAGTAGGTAGTAAATCTTTCTTATCTGAGGAGTTTTTACTTTTTTGCGCTGCAACCTTGCTCTTAAAGTACTCCAACATATCTCTTCGTAATCGATATTTTTCATACTCTTTAGGAGTCATGTAAATTGGAGTTTTAATATAATAATCACCAACTTTTTCTACAAAAACATATGTATCTAGAACTTTATCATAAATCACTTCTATTTTAGAAGGATAGTTTAACAGCATTTTACCTGTTCGCAAATGATTAAAATTATATTTTAATTCAAGAGTATCTTTGGCAACAAGAACAGAGTCTTTATTTTCTGGACTTGTTTGCGCAATTAGTGTAGTCGCAAAGCAAGCAAAAAATAAAAAAAATACAATGTGTTTTTGAAACTGATTCAATTGACTATAAATTCTTTAGTGCTTTTTTAATTAACAGTTCTACTGTTTCATTTGGAGAATCTTTAAGAATAACTGCAATTGCTTTTTCAGATTGCTTTCTGTTAAACCCTAAAACTTCTAATGCAGATAACGCTTCTTCTTTGTTAGTATTGTTTGTGTTTAGGGAAAGTTCATCAATATCAAAGGTTTTTAAGATTTTATCCTTTAAATCTACAATAACACGCTGTGCTGTTTTTAAGCCAATACCTTTCACAGATTGTATTAAGGTAACATTTTCTGAAGCTATTGCGTTTTGTACTTCTTCTGAACTCATAGATGACAACATTGTTCTGGCAATACTTGGCCCAACTCCAGATACAGAAATCAATAATTTAAATACTTCTCTTTCGGTTTTGCTGAAAAATCCAAAAAGTGTGTGAGCATCCTCTCTTACAGAAAGATGGGCAAATAATCGCACATTCTCATCGTCTGAAAGTGCCGAAAAAGTTTGTAGTGAAATGTGTAACATATAACCAACTCCAGCACAATCTACAACAACATATGTTGGGTTTTTTTCTACAAGTCTTCCTCTAATTTGTGTAATCATATTCTTGTTTCTTCTTGTAATGTAATAAATAATTTATTCCTTTCGTTGTTTTTGTTGAGCATCTACAACCGCAACTGCCGCCATATTCACCATTTCATCTACACTTGCTCCTAATTGGATAATATGTGCAGGCTTTTTAAACCCAAGAATAATAGGCCCAACAGACTCAGAACCATCAATTTGTTTCAATAATTTATAGGTAATGTTCGCAGATTCTAAGTTAGGGAATATAAGAACATTTACTTTCTTTCCATTTAATTTAGAAAAAGGAAATTCTTTAGCAAGCATTTCTGGATTTAAAGCAAAATCTGCTTGTAATTCTCCGTCTATATTAACATTAGGAAAATGCCTGTGAATATAAGAGACTGCATCCTGAATTTTTCTTGAACTATCTGAGTTAGATGATCCAAAGTTAGAAAAAGAAAGCATTGCAATATTTGGTTTCATCCCAAACATTTTAGCAATCTTATACGTCATTTGAGAAATCTTAGCTAGATCTTTTGCTGATGGATTTATGTTAATGGTTGTATCTGCCAAAAACATAGGCCCTTGTTTTGTTAGCATTAAATTGGTGGCAGCAATTCTTGAGACTCCCTTGTCTTTACCAATTAACTCAATCATTGGCTTCACAACCGTAGGGTAAGGTCTAGAGTATCCTGTTATTAAAGAATCTGCTTCACCTTCATTTACCATCATTGCTGCGAAGTAATTTCGTTCTCGCATTAACTTTTTTGCTTGATGTAAACTAATCCCTTTACGTTGTCTAGTTTCCCAATATTTGGTAGCAAAATAATCTCTACGTTCTGTTTCTTCGTCTGTTTTAGGATCATAAATTGGAACCTCTGCTGTAAAGCCTAGCTCTTCTTTTAAGGCTAAAATAACATCTTTTCTACCTAATAAAATTGGATGACCTATTTTTTCCTCGTGTACTCTTTGTGCAGCTTTCAAAACATCTAAATGATCTGCTTCTGCAAAAACAATACTCTTTGGGCTTCTTTTGGCTCTGTTGTGTAGCAGTCTAATTTCTTTACTTCCAATACCAGACCTGTCCATTAATTGTTCTCTATACTTATCCCAATCTTCAATAGGCTCTAAAGCAACACCAGACTCAATGGCTGCTTTGGCAATTGCTGGAGGAATTTCATAAATTAGTCTTGGATCAAATGGTTTTGGAATAATATATTCTTTCCCAAAAGACAAGCTTACTTCATCATAGACAATGTTTACTTGTTCTGGAACCGATTGCTTGGCTAAATCTGCTAATGCATTTACAGCAGCCATTTTCATTTCTTCATTAATTTTTGTGGCTCTAACATCTAGAGCTCCTCTAAAAATAAAAGGGAAGCCTAGTACATTGTTAACCTGGTTAGGATGATCTGATCTTCCTGTAGCCATAATAATATCATCTCTGGTAGCACAAGCAACATCATATGAAATCTCTGGTACTGGATTTGCCATGGCAAAAACTATTGGATCTTTTGTCATAGAAAGCAGCATCTCTGGAGTAACTACATCTCCTTTAGACAAGCCTATAAATACATCTGCATTTTGCATGGCTTCTTCTAGAGTATTGATATCTTTTGCTGTAGCAAACTCTTGTTTTTGAGACGTTAAATTATCTCTATCTTTTCTGATAACTCCTTTGCTATCACACATAACAATATTCTCATTCTTTGCCCCTAATCTAAGGTATAATCGAGTACATGATATTGCTGCTGCCCCAGCTCCGTTTACAACTATCTGAACTTTAGAAATATCTTTTTGAGTAATTTCTAAGGCATTTTTAAGCGCTGCTGCAGAAATTATAGCAGTACCGTGCTGATCATCATGCATCACAGGAATATCTAATTCTTCTACGAGCCTTCTTTCAATTTCAAAAGCTTCAGGAGCTTTAATATCTTCTAAGTTTATTCCACCAAAAGTAGGTGATATCGCCTTTACTGTTTCTACAAACTTATCTACATCTGTTGCATCTATCTCAATATCAAAGACATCTATGTCTGCAAATATTTTAAATAATAAACCTTTTCCTTCCATTACAGGCTTTGAAGCCAAAGGACCAATATCTCCCAAACCTAAAACAGCTGTCCCATTTGTAATAACTGCTACTAAGTTTCCTTTAGCAGTATACTTGTATGCGTTATTCTTATCTTTTACAATTTCTAAGCAAGGTTCTGCAACTCCTGGAGAATACGCCAAAGCCAAATCATGTTGGGTAGCATATTTTTTAGTAGGTACAACCTCTATTTTTCCTGGTTTTGGCTTTGCATGGTATAGCAAAGCTTCATGCCTTTTTCTAGAATCACTCATCTAATCATTTTTTGTTTGAGACTTACAAATATAGCCTTTATCAAAGAAAAGAGGTCTATAGAATATTAAGACTTTATTGTATCTTGTTTAACAAAAATTATAGTTCTTGATAGGTTGGTATCCTATATGTTTGCTATTATAAAACCAATAGATTTTGATATGAAAAAAATCACCCTATGTACGCTCTTATTGTGTTGCTTTTCATCTTTTGCTCAGATTACTGGAAGAATTACAGACACAAAACAAAACCCACTATCTTTTGTGAGTGTTTACCTAGATAAAACAGTAGCTGGAACGACCTCTAATGACAATGGAAATTATGAGTTAAATATTAAAAAAACTGGTGACTATAGTGTTGTTTTTCAGTTTTTAGGATATAAAACTATCAAAAAAACAGTTTCTATTGCTAGTTTTCCTTTTCAATTAGATGTTATTTTAGAAGATGAACAAATAATTTTAGATGAAATTTCTATTTCAGCAAAAGACAATCCTGCCAATAAAATTATTAGAAATGCTATTGATAGTAAAGATAAAAATACAGATAACTTTAGAGAATTTACAACCAATTTCTATTCTAGAGGTTTATTTAAAGTAAAAGAGGCTCCAGAAAAAATTCTTGGGCAGAGCTTAGGTGATTTAGGAGGAGGATTAGATTCTACAAGAACCGGAATCATTTATTTATCTGAAACGGTTTCAGAGATAACTTTTCAAAAAAAGCCTAGAAATTTTAAAGAAAAAATTATTGCTTCAAAGGTTAGTGGTTCAAATAACGGAATTAGTTTTAACAGAGCTGAACAAGCTAATTTTGATTTTTATGGAAACACTGTTTTTGTAGCGGAAAGTAATTTGGTTTCTCCAATTTCTGATGTTGCTTTTGGGTATTACACATTTATACTAGAAGGTTCTTTTTATTATAAAAACGGACGGTTAATTAATAAGGTAAGGGTGCTTCCTAAAAGAGATAATGATAGAGTTTTTAGTGGTTTTATATATATCGTTGAAGATGATTGGGCCATTTATGGTATAGATTTAATTGCTACTGGAAAGCAAGTTGGTATTCCAATTATTGATGAATTAAAATTCAAACAAAATTACAATTATTCAGAAACAAATAATGCTTGGATTAAAATTTCACAAACCATCGATTTTAAGTTTGGACTCTTTGGCTTTAATATTGATGGGCGGTTTTCCGCAGGATATTCTAACTATAATTTTAACCCTGAATTTACAAAAAAAACATTTACAAAAGAGGTCTTATCATTTGAAAAGGGTGCTACAGAAAAAGACACTGTTTTTTGGAATCTATTAAGGCCCGTACCTCTAACACTAGAAGAAACTGAAGACTATACCTTAAAAGACAGTATTAAAGTGGTAAGAAAGTCTAAGAAATATTTAGATTCTGTTGATGTAAAACGAAATAAATTTAACTTACTATCGCCTATTACAGGTTATACGTATAGTAATTCATATAAGAAATGGTCCGTATCTTTTAATTCTCCTCTAGCAAGTTTAGCCTATAATACTGTTAAAGGATGGAACGTATTTACAGGTGTTAGATATTTTAAACGTTTAAATGATAAAGGAAAATGGATTAACACCGGTGTTACTCTTAATTATGGCATCTCAGAAAAGAAAATCCGACCTGTATTTTTTTTTACTAAAAAATGGAACAGCCTAGAGAGACCTAGGTTTTCTATTTCTGGCGGAATTACGACTCCTCAATTTAATAACAGAAACCCTATTTCTAGGCTTAATAATACAGTCTATTCTTTAGTTAGAAAAGAAAACTACTTAAAAATATACGAACAAACATTTGGTAAAATTGAGTATTCTCAAGAAGTAACCAACGGTTTTTCTATGTCTGGCTCTCTAGAATACGCCAATAGAAAACCGTTGTTTAATACTACAGACTATGTTACTTTAGGAAGAAATATTGCATTTCAATCTAACAATCCTTTAGATCCTACAGGTTTTACAGCTCCATTTGTACAACATAATATTGCCAGCTTAAACATTGGCGCAAAGATTGTTTTTGATCAAAAATACTTGTCATATCCAGACAGAAAATTTGCAATTGGTAACTCTAAATACCCAGCTGTATCTATTAACTATCGTAAAAATTTCGGAGCAAGTTCTAGTGAGTTTAATTCTGATTTATTTACTGCTAATCTTCGCCAATTTGTTTCTTTAGGAAACTTTGGTGATTTTAGATACAATGTGCGTTCTGGAATTTTCTTACAACAGAAAGACATTCCATTTATGGATTATTTACATGCTAATGGAAATCAAGTAAAATTAGCTCCCTCTAACAAAATGACTAGCTTTGGATTGCTAAATTACTACCAATTTAGCACCAACGATAAATATGCTGAGGCTCATCTAGAACATAACTTTAAAGGTTTTTTATTAGGTAAAATTCCATTAATTAACAAACTAAATTTTCATTTGGTTACCGGAGCAAAAGGCTTGTTTACAGGAGAAAGAAAACCCTATGCTGAATATTCTATTGGATTAGATAATATAGGGGTTGGAAAATGGCGATTTTTACGGGTAGATTACGTAAAATCTAATTTTAACGGAACAAAAGGAGATGGTTTCTTATTTGGTATTACCTTCTAATTAAAATATCCGTTATCTTTGACTTTATGAACTTAAAAGTGCTTTTTTTTGGAATATCAACAGACCTGGTAGGTGCAACAAGCATGGTTTTTTCTATTTCTCCAAACACAACTATTTTAGAGTTTAAGACACAGTTACAAGAACAATATCCTCAATTGACCGATATTAATTCATACGCAATAGCTGTAAATGAGAGCTACGCGCGTAACGAAACTGTCTTAAAAGAAAATGATATAGTTGCTATTATTCCACCAGTAAGCGGAGGGTAAAGTATCATAATGTAAAAAATAGAATTACTAATTCATTTTTTCATTAGATCATGTATAATTATCGGAGATACTTCTTATCTACATAGAAAGTTCCAAAGGGAAGAATTGATGCCAATAAAATAACTGAAAAATTCTTTATACTCCATTTCATCTCAGATTTCAATAAAAAAGCTACTACTAAATATCCTACAAATAACAATCCGTGTGGCATACCTAAAAGCTTTACATATTGAGGGTCATTCATCCAATACTTAATAGGGACGGCTACAAAGAGTAATAATAAATAAGAGGTTCCTTCTAAAAAACTAACAACTCTAAAAAAGGTTTTCATGATAATTGATGTCAAAAATTATTATTGCAAAGATACGTGCTAGATTTCCTATTTTTGTAGAACTATGGGCAATACTTATATTAAAATTACTTCAGAAAAATTACGTTTAGACGAATGTTACGAATTTGTAACAGATGATTCTTGTGGTGGAATTGTAGCTTTTGTAGGAACTGTAAGAAATACTACCCAGAGCAAAGAAGTAACTCAGTTAGATTTTTCTACTTATAAACCCATGGCAATTAAAGAAATGAACCATATTGCAGAAATTGCTCTAGAAAAGTTTGCCATTAAAAAAATAGCCATTCATCATGCAGAAGGTATGTTACAAATTGGTGATATTCCGGTAATTATAACCGTTGCTGCTCCGCATAGGAAAGCCGCTTTTGAGGCCTGTGAGTTTGCTATTGATACTCTAAAAGAATCTGTTCCTATTTGGAAAAAAGAACATTTTTCTGATGGTGAGGTTTGGGTAAATGCACATCCATAATTAATAAGAAAGTGAAAATGATTTAATGATTAAATAATCTCCATTTTCTTTAATAAGAAAGAAGCATTCATATTTTTACACACTCCTTTTTTAAAGAGATAATCAAAATATAATTCATCATTACTAATTTCTGCATCAAAATAATAGTTCTTAATTTCTGAAAAATCAGTGGCTAGCTCACATAAACTCACATCGTGTGTCGCAATAATTCCTGTAGATTTAGATGATACTAATTTTTCAATAAATTTCTTCGATCCAATAGCTTTGTCTTTGCTATTGGTGCCTTTTAAGATTTCATCTAAAATGATAAAGTAATCATCCTTATCTATGGTATCTACAATAAATTTTAATCGTTTTAATTCTGAATAAAAATACGATTCATCATCAGCCAAAGAATCTGATGTTCTCATACTTGTAATTAATTTAACAGGACTATATATATATGATTTGGCACAAACAGGCAATCCAACATTTGCCATTACAATAGACAGAGAGACTGTTCGTAAAAAAGTGCTCTTTCCTGCCATATTTGCTCCTGTGACAATAAAAAATTCTTGATCGTAAATCTTTAAATCATTATCAATTCTTTTCTCTGAATTTAATAACGGATGTCCTAATCCAACAGCCTTTATAATGGCATCTTGTTTTTGAACTTTTGGAAACGTATATTCTGGATGATTATACTGGAAGTTTGCCAATGAATTTTGTGCATCAAAGAAAGCAATGACTTCAAACCATTTTTTTACCGTGTGTTTATAGTTAGTAATCCAGATTTCTACCTTAACTGCATTTCTGAGATCCCATAAGAAAAATGCATTTCCAACAAAGGCTATTAATAAATTATTTCGTTGATCAAACGCATCTAAAATTTTAGAAAATTGTTTAAAAATTACAGAAGCTTGTAACTTTTCTGATTGAATAATTTGTTGCTTTTCTTGCAACTTTGCTGATGAAAACTTTCTGTTTTCTATTTCCTGCAATAGCAAATAATACTGCTTAAAAGTAGCTTTAGCCTTATCTGCCTGTACATATATTTCTTGAGTTTTTTTAAAGAAAAGAGCGGTAATTCCTAAGCCTATAAAAACCCAGAGAATTAGAATACTAAATGGAATAATTGCAAAAGAAACCAATGCTATTAATACAATACTTATTAGTGAAAAAACAGTGGGTAACTTTGAAATTATTGTTGAAAAAACTGCAGAATAGTTCTGAATAAAATCTAGAATTTCCTTTGTTGAATACCTTGTTGTAACCAAACTTGCTAGTGCAGAAAAATGCTGCCTCCAGGCTACTTTCTGTGATAATTCTTTTAGTACCTCTTGTTTTTTATCAATAGAAAGAATATGATTTTCAGTAATTGTTTTCGCTAATTCTTTTGCTCCCTGCTGTGTTGAAGTTCTATTGATGTATTGAAAGAAAGAACCTTTTCCAAACAAATCAATATCATTGCTATAAACATGAGTAGGATCTATAAACTCCTCTCCTGTTTTTAGAAATGAAAAATTACCTTCCAAGACTCTAATTTCTGTCTCATTTATTTTAATCTTAGTGATTAAAAGTATTTTTGATTCTTTAGCATCTAAATACTTTATTAATAAAATACCGAAAACAATAACTCCAACTGCTCCAATAACTCCAACAATTCTAAGGGTATCAAACAAAAAATAAATTCCTGCAGAAGTGAGTACAAAAACAATCAACCGTAAAATACTGAGATTGGCTAACTTGTTTTTTGTTTCCTTTAATTCTGTCTCTAAGCGTTGTTTCTCTTCTGTATAAAAATGCACTAGTTTCTTCATTAATAACTTCGTATTCCTCCTGTTAAATTTAAGACATCCAATGTTGGATATTTTGCTTTTAATTTTTTAGTTGCCAGATAACTATTAACTCCTTTTTGGCATACCATCACATAGGTTTTTAGCGGATTAATAGTAAAAGTACTGGCATCAAATTCTTCTATTGGTATAGTTTGAGATACTTTAAAAGGTACTTTTAAATTAGGTACTACAGCAATTAATTCTAAACTTAAACTACGCTCAGTGTCTAACAATCTTACTTTTAATGCTGCTGGTGATATTTGCCAATCTGGATTTTGTGTTCCACAAGCAGCATCAAAATAGGTTTCTATTTTAAATAATGATGCTATTTGTTCTTTCTCTATTATAGATGAGATTTTCATCTTTAATTGCCTATTTTGAAGTGCATTGTATACTAACAATTTATTTGCTAATGGTTTTCCAATACCTGTAATAATTTTTAAGACTTCATTTACTTGTGCTGTAGCAATCATTCCTACAATTGCATTAAGTATTCCGGCTTCTTCACAATTGGGAACATCTGTATTCATTACAGGAAATGCATCTCTTAAATTTGCTGAATAACTCCCGTCTTCTTGTAAAAGATTAAAGCTACTTACATAGCCATCAAATTTATATAAAGAACCATATACTAGTGGCTTTCCTTCTAAAACACACACATCATTTAATAGGTATTTTGTAGGCAAGCTATCGGTTCCGTCTACAATGATATCATAATCAGAAATTAACATACTTGCATTCTCTTTTGTAAGTGCTTGTGTTGAAAAACTTACCTGGGTAAAAGGCGCCCTTTGTTGAATGAAATTTGATAAACATTCAGATTTATAGTGATCAACGTCATCTAACGAATAAAAAACTTGCCTATGTAAATTAGTAATAGCTACCGTGTCAAAATCTATCAAATGAAGCTTCCCTATTCCGCTTGAAGCTAAATACACAGCAATAGGGCTTCCCAAACCTCCGCAACCTACTACCAAGACTTTTGCGTCTTGGAGTTTTTGTTGTCCTAATTCACTTATCTCCGATAAAGTGATTTGACGTTTGAATAGATCTGATTTAGAAATTATAGACATCTTTTAATTTAATTCATTTTTTGCAGCAGCATATTCTTCAGGTGTATTTATGTTTCTAATCAATTCATCATCAACTTCAACAATTTCTACTTCAGAGTTAATCAACATTTTACGCGGGCAAGAATACCCCTGTGCTAGATATTGTAATAAAACCGGATATGCTTTTGGTTCGTAAATAGTAATTAATGGTTCTGGAAATTGTTTTCCTTTTCCTTTAATAGCAGTAGCAACTTTGGCTGGATTTCTTTTTTCTAATAATAACTTCACCAAGTGTTCATCTACAAATGGCAAGTCGGTTGCTAACACCATCCAAGCAGAATTTGGATCTTTTTGAAAGGCAGAACATATTCCGCCGAACGGTCCTAAGTTGAAAAATGTATCGTGAATTTCTTCAAGGATTTCATCAGTATTTGCATTGTTCCTTTGAACAGAATAATAGGTTTTCAGCCCCACATTTTCTAATAGTTCTTTTACAACCAGTTTTTGTGATTTTCCGTGATAATTTAATTCAGATTTATCTGTTCCCATTCTAGTGCTTTTCCCTCCAGTTAAAACCAATCCTTTAATTGTTGGGACTGTCTCTGAAATGAGTTTATAAATATGATTGGTAATTTTTTCAACATCATTAATTTGGTAACAAGGTATTTCTCTCCAATTAGGAAATGCATCTTTTAAAGATTGAAATGGTTCTATGTCTTGAGTAAGTTTTACGAAAAACTGAACCTCAGAAATCTGATCTATTCGTTTGTTGATGGAGGCTTCCTTTTCTGGATCTAAAAAAATAATTTGTTTCTCACCTGCATAATGATTTCCATTAATAAATAGATAATCGAACTGAGAAAATTGAATGCGTTGCAAATACTCATTTATAGGACTAGATGTTGTAATACTTAAATTACCATCGTGATGAAATGTAAAATCTGTCAATAGATTTGCTGTGACATCTTTGGCATGAGAAGCATCAAAATAGGCAAGATTGTAATGCGATAAACTTTGAGAAACTTCTAGAACCAAATTAGAAATAATACTGCATTTTGTTCCTAGAATAGCTATTTCATTTGGAGCAAATTTCCCATTTTTTCTTCTAACTAAGTTTGTATGTTTTTGATGATTAGCCATTTTTTATATCTGATTTCCCTCCTGTTTTTTCCAACAATTTCACTTCTTTAATAATCATCTCTTGACTAATGCTTTTACACATATCATAAATAGTTAAACAGGTTATATTTGCTCCTGTTAAGGCTTCCATTTCAACACCTGTTTTACCTTCAATGATTACTTTACAGTAAACTTCAATATGTTCATCGTCTACAATATTAATATCTATATCTACTCCATTAATCAATAAAGGATGACACATCGGAATAAGTTCAGCTGTTTTTTTTACAGCCTGAATTCCAGCTATAATGGCAGTTTGAAAAACTGGTCCTTTTTTAGTGATTAACTCATCATTTGTAAAATGAGAAATCACTTCTTTCCCTAAAAACATGCTTGCTTTTGCAATGGCGGTTCTTTTGGTAATTTTCTTATCAGAAACGTTTACCATTTTAGGATTATTTTTTTGGTTAAGATGATTAAAACTGCTCATTATCTATATCTTATTACTGGGTAATTTTCGCCTTTTTTAAAGGTAGTTTGTTTTCTTGGAAGTTCAATAAACCCATCTGCCTCTACCAAACTTGCTAAGTCTCCAGAACCATTTCCTTTTACTGGAAATGCAACTAAATGCCCAAATTTAATATCAACTCTTACTTGTAAAAAGTACGTCAATTGAGGTTTAAAAGAAACGTCTTCTCCAAGGATCACTGTTTCTTCTTTTAACTCAAATCTAACTGATTTTGCAAACCATGGATAAAAGTACACCAAACAATTTACATAGGTTGAAATTGGATTTCCAGGGAATCCAAATACCTTACAATTATTTGTTTTCCCGAAGAAAAAAGGTTTCCCAGGTCTTTGTGCCACTCTATGAAAAAGTTTTTCAACCCCCAATTCTTCAAAAACCTCAGGCAAAAAATCAAATTTTCCTTTACTTACTGCACCGCTAAACAATAAGACATCATACTCTTTTAAAAAGGTTTCAATTTTTTGTTTGAGGAGTTCTTTATTGTCTGTGATATGAGCGGTTTTAGCTTGAATGTTTAGTCTTTCTAGCAAAGAAACCAGCGTAAATGCATTGCTTCTTCTAATCTGATGTGCTAATGGAATTTCATCAACCTCAACCAGTTCGTCTCCAGTAGAAACAATCATCACATTCGGCATTTTAGCAACTTTTACCGTAGGTTTTCCAACCGTAGCAAGCACTCCTATTTCTGCCGCAGAAATAATGCTATTTTTTGAAATTAGTAAATCTCCTTGAGCTCTGTCTTTTCCTTTTGAATGAATATTTTTACCTAGTTCTAGAATCTGTACACTAATTGTTGCAATTCCATTTTCAATAACCACATCTTCATAACGAATTACAGTATCTGTATTTTCTGGCAAAACAGCTCCAGTCATTACTTCCATGCAATTAGAAGCTACTTTCATTGTTTTCTGTTCTGCACCTGCAGCCTGAACTCCTTCAATAAAAAATGCTCTAGTTCCTTGATCAAAAAAACGATGATTAACGGCTATTCCATCCATAGATACTCTGTTAAATGGTGGAAAATCTCTGTCTGCAAGAATATCTTCTTTTAAAGTACGGCCTACAGATTTTAAAAATGGAATTTCTTCTACTCCAAAATCTTGAGTGTTATTTAAAATAGTTTGTAAAGCTTCTTGTACTGAAATCATAGATTTCTGTTGATTTATTTTTTTGGTTGTTTGTTTAAATTTATCATAGATGCTTTACTAAGTTAGAAAGTACATTAATTCATTCTCACATTATATTAACCACCGATTGTACTCATGCTTTCGGAAACATTTCCTTCTTTTCTATTGGCTTCAGCTATAAAACCATTTGCTGGTTTTTCTTTTACCAGTTTTAAGAAGAGTTCTTTTAATTGGTCATTACTGGCTCCGTTTCTCAAGAAATCTCTGATATTAAAAACACCATCATCAAACAAACAGTTTTTAAATGTTCCTATGGGTGTAATTCTAATTCTATTGCAATCTCCGCAAATAGTTCTGGTAAAAGCTGGAATAATCCCTACGGTTCCTTTGTGCCCGTCTACTCTAAAATTCTTTGAGGTTGAAGATTTTTCAGAAATAATAGGCTTCGCATCAAATTTGGTTTTTATCTCTTCTAAAATTCGAGTATAATTCCAGTTTTCTTTCATCTCTCGCTGACCTTTTCCATTAAAAGGCATTTCTTCAATAAAACGAACAGCCACATTATTATTTTTTGTTAAGGCTACAAAATCAACAATTTCGTCTGTATTAAATCCTGGCTGAACAACAACATTTAGTTTTAAATTCAAACTACTTTTTTCTAATGCTTTAAACGTTTCATACACTTCTGGAAACACATCTCGTCTGGTAATTTTATTAAACTTCTCTTTCTGTAAGCTATCTATACTTAAATTAATGTGTTTTATTTTATCCATCTTTTCCAAGACCGGAATATGCTTAGAAATCATAGCGCCATTAGTGGTAATATTAATAGCTTCTAATAAATCATTAAAAGAAAGCATTTCTAAAAATCCAACAAAATCTTTTCTTACAAAAGGCTCTCCTCCTGTTAACCTAATTTTTGTGACACCCAATTCTGTTAGCACACGAATAATTCGATACATTTCTTTGAACGTTAATAAATCTGCACGAGGAGCAATTTCTATTCCGTGAGCAGGCATACAGTACTGACAACGTAAATTACAACGGTCTGTAACCGCTAAACGAACATAGTCCATTTGTCTTCCAAAACTATCTATCAATTGTTGCTGCATGTTCAACTGGTTTATATCAACCTTTTTTAAATTTAACTTGGTAATTTCTTGTGTAACAATCCAAAAATAAATGCCCCTAAAATAGCTCCTAATAACACAACTAAAATACTAACCGCTCCATGACCAATTAATACAAAAATTGGTCCGGGGCAAGCTCCTGCTAAGGCCCATCCTAAGCCAAAAATACTCCCTCCTACAAAGGTTCTAATAAATCCTTTTTTCTTGGGTTTTACAGTAATTTTATTTCCTTGAAAGTCTTTAATAATGCCTCTTTTAAATAACTGCATTAGTACAATTCCTATAGCTACAGCAGAACCTATAACCCCGTACATATGAAATGATTGAAACTTAAACATTTCATAAATTCTATACCAAGAAACCACTTCAGACTTGCTTAAAATGATTCCAAATATAATTCCGATAATTAAAAATTTTAGATGCTTCATAAGTTAAAAGAGTAAAGGGAATAAAAACCAAACCATTAGTAAACCTCCTGCAAAGAAACCAATAACAGCTACTAAAGAAGGTAATTGTAAATTACTCAATCCAGTAATTGCATGTCCGGAGGTGCATCCTCCTGCATAACGAGTTCCAAATCCAATACACAATCCGGCAACTAACAAGATTAAAATTCCTTTGAGTGATCCCAAATTAGCTACACTAAAAATTTCTGCGGGTAAATAATCACTTCCTGCATTAGCAAAACCAAGTGCTGCCAATTCTTTTACTGTTTCTGGATTTAAAGCAATAGCATTTGAAGACATTAAATATTGACTAGAAATAACCCCTCCTATGATAATACCAAGTACAAAAACTAAACTCCATTTTCTTGCCTTCCAGTCAGTTTTAAAATAGTCTGAAAAATTTCCTGCACCACCTATGGTACAAAAAGTTTCTAAATTGGTAGAAACTCCAAAGGCTCTACCGTAATAGAACATTAAAAATAGCACAAAAGCAATTGCAGGACCTGCAACATACCATGGCCAAGGTTGTAAAATAAATTCCATAATTATGATTTTATTTGTTTGTGAATATATTGCATAATTTGAGCTGTAGCGCCAATATTTTCTTTAATATAAGAGTCGTTTATTACACCCATTTCCTTTCTAAAATTCACATCATTTTTTAATTTATTAAAGGTACTCGAAAATGCTGATTGATTGCCAACAGAAATACATCCACCTAAGTTCACTAAATCTAAAGCTTCTTTAAACTTATTGTATACTGGACCGATAACAACAGGAATACCAAATGTGGCTGGTTCTAAAATGTTGTGCAACCCTGTTTTAAAACCTCCTCCTACATAAGTAGCGTCTGCGTACGCATATGTTTTGGTAAGTAATCCTATAGTATCAAAAATAAAAACCGTGTATTCTGATAGATTTTCTCCGTCTTTTTCAGAATATAAAATAGTTTCTTTTTCAAGAGAATCTTTTAGTTTTTGAATTGATTTTGCATCTATGGTATGTGGTGCAATAATAAATTTTTCGCCTTTAGATTTATTAATATAGCTTACGAAGAGTTCTTCGTCTTCTTTCCAAGTACTCCCGGCAACAACAGTGTACTGATTATTTTTAAATGCTGAAATATATGACAATGAATTGTCTTGCTCTAAAATTTTTGCAACACGGTCAAAGCGCGTATCGCCACTTAAAGAAATATTCTTACAATTTATAGATTCTAGTAAATTCTTTGAAGATGAGTCTTGCACAAAAAAATGATGAAATGCTGTTAAAGATTTTCGCATCCATTTTCCTGTAGGTTTAAAAAAAACTTGATCTTCTCTAAAAATACCAGACACCAAAATTGTTGGAATAGATTGTTTTTTTAGCTGCTGTAGTAAATTAGGCCAAAATTCATATTTAACAATAATGGCAATTTCTGGATGAACTATTGCTACAAATCGTTTCATGTTTGCTTTAGTATCAAAAGGCAAATAGCAAATAATGTCTGCCAAATTAGAATTCTTTCTAATTTCATATCCAGAAGGTGAAAAAAAAGTAACTATAATTTTATGATCTTGATAGCGCTTTTTAACGGCTTCTATAATTGGTATCGCCTGTTCAAATTCACCCAATGAAGCTACATGAAACCATACCGTTTGATCTTCTTTTTTAATTGAAGAAAGCTTTTGAAAAGTTTCTTTCCTTCCGCTTACAAATAATTTCATTTTTGGATTAAACAATGCATACGTTCTTAAAAAGAAAAAAGTAAGATGCGCTGTAAAATTATAGATAAAATTCATCTTTGTAAATGTACAAAATAGCGCATAAAAAAAACGTCCAAACTATGTTTGGACGTTTTATATTTTTATGCATTATTTCTTATGCCTCGAAAGGAACAATAGAAACATATGATCTGTTATCTTTTTTCTTTCTAAAAGCAACAACTCCATCAACTTTAGCATGTAATGTATGGTCTTTTCCCATATATACATTTTCGCCTGGGTTGTGAGTAGTTCCTCTTTGACGAACAATAATATTACCAGCTATTGCTGCTTGTCCTCCAAAAATTTTAACTCCTAGTCTTTTCGATTCTGATTCTCTACCATTCTTCGAACTACCTACTCCTTTTTTATGTGCCATGATCTTATGGTTTTAAAATTGAAATTTTTATTTACTTAATGCATCAATTAATTCAGCCTTTTTTAAAGAAGTATATCCTGAGATACCTTTTTCTTTTGCTAAAGCTTTTAATTGAGCTACGGTCATAGAACTTACATCGGTAGATGTTGTTTCTTTAACTTCAGCTTTTGGAGCTTCTACTGCTTTTTCTTCCTTTTTAGGAGCAGCTGCTTTTTTTGCTGGAGCTTTCTTTGCGCCCGATGCAGCGATACTCTCAATTTGAATTTCGCTTAAAAACTGACGATGTCCGTTTTTCTTTTTGTAACCTTTTCTTCTTTTCTTTTTGAAGACAATTACTTTATCACCTTTAAGATGACCTAAAATTTTGGCCGTTACTGCGGCTCCTTCTATAGCTGGGGCGCCAATAGTTACATTTTTACCATCTTCTACAAGCATTACCTTATCGAAAGTTATTTTAGAACCTTCTGCTTCTTTTAAACGGTGAACGTATACTTTTTGGTCTTTTGCTACTTTAAACTGCTGCCCTGCTATCTCTACAATTGCGTACATACTGTTGTGTTTGTTATTAGCTTTTTGATTAAAATTCTGCTTTTCATTGCTGAAAATGCGGGTGCAAATATACTCTTTTTTTAAAATAAAGCAATAGCTAGTAGTCAAAAAAACAGTGAATTATAAAAGAAGAAAAACTTTAGTTATTAGGGATTGTAAAGGATAGTCCTTATTTTTGGTCAAATTGTTTTTTAACTTTTCTTTTTTAACTGTAACAAAAGACAATAGTTGTCGTCAAACAATAGATTTACATAACCTAAAATTTAATCAATGAAAAGAATTATTTTAACACTGGCTTCAGTGTTTTTAGTAGCATTTTCTTCAAATGCACAAAAAGTGGAATTTGAAGAATATGATTTGAATAATGGCATGCATGTTATTTTGCATCAAGATAATGCTGCTCCTGTAGTAACAACATCTGTAATGTATCATGTTGGAGCTAAAGACGAACAGCCAGACAGAACTGGAATGGCTCACTTCTTTGAACATCTACTGTTTGAAGGAACAAAAAACATTAAAAAAGGTGAGTGGTTTAAATTAGTTTCGTCTAATGGCGGAAAGAACAATGCCAACACAACTGATGACAGAACTTATTACTATGAAGTATTCCCTTCAAATAAACTAGAACTAGGTTTATGGTTAGAGTCCGAAAGGTTATTACATCCAATTATAAAACAAGAGGGTGTTGATACCCAAAATGAGGTAGTAAAAGAAGAAAAAAGATTACGTGTAGACAACCAGCCTTATGGACGTTTTTTAGAATATGTTAAGCAAAATATGTTTAAAAAACATCCTTATAAGGGAACTACTATTGGTAAAATGGCTCATTTAGATGATGCTACATTAGAAGAATTTTTAGCATTTAATAAAAAGTTCTATGTTCCTAACAATGCAACATTAGTTGTTGCTGGCGATATTGATATTGCATCTGCAAAGAAATTAATTGAAGATTATTTTGGACCTATTCCAAGAGGAAAAGATATTGAAAGAAGTTTTCCAAAAGAAGATCCTATTACAGAAGCCATTTCAGCGAAAGGATATGATTCAAATATTCAAATACCAGCAATTATGGCGGCCTATAGAACTCCTTCAATGAAGACAAGAGACTCTAGAGTATTAGACATGATTTCTAGTTATTTTAGTAGTGGCAAAAGTTCTATCCTTTATAAAAAATTAGTTGATACTAAAAAAATGGCTCTGCAAGTTGGTGCTATCAACTTAAGTCAAGAAGACTACGGAACCTATATCTTATTTGGATTACCACAGGGTGAAACTAAATTAGCTGATATTATCTCAGAAATAGATGAAGAAGTGCTAAAAATGCAAACAGATTTAATTTCTGAAAAAGCATATCAAAAACTTCAAAATCAGTTTGAAAACAATTATGTAGACTCTAATTCTAGTGTTGAGGGAATTGCAAACTCACTCGCCAGATATAACGTTTTATATGGCGATACAAATCTCATCAACACTGAAATTGATATTTATAGATCTATCACCAGAGAAGAAATTAGAGATGTAGCCAAAAAATATTTAAATCCTAACCAACGATTGATTTTAGAGTATTTACCTGAATCAGCAAAACAATAATTAAAAGACATAAAAGATTATGAAAACAAAAATTTTATCGTTCGTAGCCATTTTAGCAATGTCTTTTGCTGCCAGTGCTCAAATTGACCGAAGTAAAATGCCTGAACCAGGACCGGCTCCAAAAGTTAAACTTGGAGAATCTAAAAGATTTACTTTAAAAAACGGATTAACTGTAATTATGGTTGAAAATCACAAGCTTCCAAGAGCTTCTATTAATTTAACCATAGACAACCCTCCTTCTTTTGAAGGTGATAAAGCAGGGGTTTCCTCTATGATGGGAAGTTTATTAGGAAGAGGTACTGCCAATATTTCTAAAGATGAATTTAATGAAAGAGTAGATTATTTAGGAGCCTACCTCGGTTTTTCAAGTGGAGGCGCTTATGGAGCTTCTTTAAAAAAATATTTTCCTGAAATTTTAGAATTGATGGCTGATGGAGTTAAAAACTCTCAATTTACTCAAGAAGAATTTGACAAAGAGCAGAAAATTACTTTAGACGGTATTAAGAGTAATGAAAAAAGCGTGACTTCGGCTGCAAGAAGAGTAGAAGATGCTTTAACATTTGGTAAAAATCATCCTTATGGAGAGTTTATCACAAAAGAAACTGTTAACAATATTACACTTAAAGATGTAGAAAAAAGATACAATAGTTATTACAAGCCAAATAATGCATATTTAATTATCATTGGAGATATTAACCCAAAGAAAATTAAAAAAATGGTGAAAACCCTTTTTAGTGATTGGAAGTCTGGAAATATACCCGAGTATAACATGCCTAAAGTTAACAATGTTGAAACTACAGAAATTGATTTTATTAATATGGACAATGCTGTACAATCTGAAATTGCAGTTGTTAATAGTTTAGATCTTACTTTGGGAGATAAAGATTACTATGCAGCATTATTGGCTAATCAGATTCTTGGAGGAGGAGGAACTGCAAGGTTATTCCAAAATTTACGTGAAGACAAAGCATATACCTATGGTTCTTACTCTAGAGTAAGACAAAGCAGATATGTTGGTACTTTTAAGGCTACTGCAAGTGTTCGTAATATGGTAACGGATAGTTCTGTTGTAGAAATGCAGAAAGAAATTAATAAGATTCGTTATCAAAAAGTATCTGAACAAGATTTAAAAGATGCTAAAGAACTATACATTGGTAATTTTGTTATGGATGTTCAAAAACCAGCAACAGCTGCTAGATATGCCTTAAATAGAGAGTTGTACAATCTTCCTGAGAATTATTACGAAACCTACCTAGAGAAAATTAATGCTGTGACTATAGACGACGTTCAAAATGCAGCGATTAAATACTTTAAAGGCGATAAAGCAAGAATTATCGTTACTGGAAAAGGTATTGAGGTTCTTAAAAACTTAGAGAAAAACTCTGATTACAAAATTAACTATTTTGATAAGTATGGTAATCCTTCAGAGAAACCTGAAATGACATTACCAATACCTGATGGAATGACAGCAACAGATGTTGTAAACAAGTACTTTGAAGCAATTGGAGGGAAGGAAAAAGCAATGGCTGTAAAAACCACAATGATGGTTTCTAACGCAACTATTCAGGGAACTCCATTAGTTATGACAACCAAAGCATCTGCTCCGAACAAAACTTTAATGACAATTTCTGTGATGGGTAACACAATGCAGAAAGTAGTTTTTGATGGAGAAAAAGGATACCAAGAAGCACAAGGCAGAAAAACGGATATGAAACCTGAGGAAATTACTGAAGGAAAAGAGGCAAATGCTATCTTTAACGATTTAAATTACACTTCTGGAAAACTAACAAGAATTGAGCCTATAGATGGTAAAAATACGATTGTTTTAAAAATCGGTAATGAAGAGATTTTTTATGATATGACATCTGGCTTAAAAGTAAAAGCAATAAAAACAGTAAAAACACCAGACGGAAAAGAAGTAAAAGTTCCTACTACATTTGGAGATTATAAAGCTGTAAACGGGATTATGTTTCCGCATTCTATTGAAATAAAATCGGGTCCAATGACTTTAAATTTCAAAATCGTAGAAATTAAAATCAATGAAGGTGTAGAAGACAAAGATTTCGAATAATTTTCTTCAAAACACAACAATCATAAAAGGCTGCAGTTTTATAAACTGTGGCTTTTTTATTTTACTTTATTTACAATATAGATTCCTGTTAGAATAATTACACCAGCTAATAACTGAAGATAACTTACTTTTTCTCCATCTATAAAGCCCCAAATAATTGCAACTATTGGAATTAAATACGCAACTGAAGTAGAAAAAACAGGCGTAGATATTTGTATTAACTTATTAAACATAATTTTTGCTAAACCTGTGCCTACAATCGAAAGAACAATTAAATACATGATTGACGTATTTGTTGTAGGAGTAAATTCTACTGAGATAAAAAAACCTGAAAACAACAGTATCAAAAATACAGGAATAATCAATAAAATAAAGTGCCCTGCAGTAATACTCATCGCAGGAATATCTGATAAATATTTTTTAATAATATTTACATTAAAAGCATATCCTAAAGAAGCTGTAAGAACAAAAATTGCATACCAATAATTCTGATTGGGATTTAAAGAAGAACTTTCTAAAATTAACAAGGTTGTTCCCACAAGACCAATAAGTACTCCAACTAATTGAATTCTCTTAAATACAACTCCAAAAAACAAGGTCGCTACAATCAAAGCATTTAAAGAAGTCATAGAATTTAAGATAGAAGCAACAGAACTATCTATTCCTGTAATAGCAAACGCAAAAAAGAACGCTGGAAATAATGTGCCAAGCAATGAACTAACAACAATGTATTTCCAATGGTGTTTTTGAATTTTTTTTAGACTCTTAAACCCTATAGAAAGAATGAATATCCCTGCAATAAATGTTCTTAAAGCTCCTAACTGAACTGGAGTTAAACCAATTAAGGATTTTTTAATTAGTATAAAAGAGCTTCCCCACACCATTGCTAAAACAATCAGATAGATCCATTTTTTGTGATCGTTATTCATTCTCTATTTTTAAATATTAGGCAAAAATGAAACAATTCTTAAGATATAAATCATTAATTACATAAATTTGTATGATCAAACAATCACAAAAAGCAATCATGAACAAAAAAGCAATTTTTCTATTACTTGCAATTAGCGCTCTTTTAATTATATCTTGTTCTGTTAATGATGAAAAGGGAAAAACTAAAGACATAAAAAGTGATGTTCTTCAAATTGCTAAAATGGAGACTGTTTCTCTTGCTATTTCTGGGATGACCTGCCAAATTGGTTGTGCTAAAGCAATTCAATCTAAACTTTCAAAAAAAGAAGGTGTTGCAGCTGCAGTAGTAGTTTTTACAGATAGTATTGCCACCATTACATTTGATAGCAATAAAACCTCTGCAGAAAATCTAAGCTCTTTTATTACTGGAATTGCGGGGGGTAATCTTTATACCGCTTCTGAAATTAGATTAAATGAATAATCATAATTTAAACTCATTATAAAGAAAAGGCTTCTAAGCACAGAAGTCATTTTTAGTTGTTTTTGATTTATCTTTGCAGAAATATTCAGTCAGATGAAAAATCGATTTCCAACGATCGTTAAAATCACGTTAGTAAGTCTTTATTTAATCTTTTTAGCCGGATCAATTGTAAGAATGACTGGCTCTGGAATGGGTTGTCCAGATTGGCCAAAATGTTTTGGGTATTATATTCCGCCAACTTCTGAAGAACAAATTACCTGGCAGCCAAATTCAACCTATGAAGAAGGCATGATTATCATTAAAGACGAAGTGCTGTTTGTAGCTGAACAAGAAGTAAAAACTGCTTCAGTTTTTAATGAAAAAAACTGGGAAGAATACACCAAACACGAGTATGCAACATTTAATAAATTTCATACCTGGGTAGAATATATTAATCGCTTAGTAACGGTAGTTTCTGGTTTTATTTTTCTGTTTTTATTGGCTGGTTCACTCAAGTTTAGAAAGGAAAATAAGTGGATTCCCATTATTTCGTTCACTGCTTTTTTCTTAATGCTTGTGGAAGCCGTTTTAGGAAAAATGGTGGTTGATAGCAATTTAAAACCTACGATGATTACCATTCATATGGTCATTGGTTTATTAATCATTGGATTAGTTTTACGACTATTATTTATCATTCGAAAAGAAAAAACAAGCTATAAATATCATGCATTGTTCAATAAGCTTTTAATTATTTCTGTAGTTTTTTCTTTAATTCAAATAGCAATGGGAACCCAGGTGCGTCAGTTTATTGATGAACAGGTGAAATTATTTGGTTTTGAAAATAAAGAATATAGTTTAATGAATCCTAGTTTTAAATTCTATTTTCACAGATCATTTACCATTGCAATCATTTTGGTAAATTTTGGATTATTTTACCTAAACCAACTACATAAATTAGGTTATAAGTTAGTAAGCTGGATTCTTGTATTGCTGTTTTTAGAAACCATTACTGGAATTTTAATGTACTACGCAGAATTTCCATTAGGAACGCAAGCTATTCATTTGCTATCTGGCGCTTTGTTATTTGGTGTGCAGTTTTACTTATGGCAGCAGAGTAGAAAAAATCTATTAGTTAATGATTAATTGAGGCAATGAATCAGTCTCTACCAAGGTGTTAGTAAAAGCTATTTTTTCTTTAAAGTAACTTTAAAAAAATCTTTGAGGCTTGAGATTTACTTAGCCCACCGTAATAACTTGGATTTGATTCAAAAGCTTCAATTCCTCCAAAGATATAACCAACAGATACCTCCAAATTTCTAAACTTAGACATATCTAATAATTCTGTTTCTGTTAATTTATAAAAAATTATTTTATGCTTATTGAATTTGCATAGAGGGTAGATAAAAAACAGGGCATATGTTTCAATAAATAGGCCCTGTTATAGATATTTTCTCTTTCATAAGAAATTTTGTAGATATTTTATTAAAATATCACTGGGCAATTTACATAACATAAAAAAAAATAAACTGAGTATTTATACTCATTTTAAAAAACAGGTATAAATACCTATTTTTTCCATTGTAGTGTTTCCATTAAATGAAGAATATCTTTCTTAATATGATGCACCGCAGGCAAAAGAGAATCGTAATTTGGTTTTGTATTAAAATATAAGGCTCCTTTTATAAAATGATCTGTACTATCTGTGATGTGAAATTGAATTTGAGAAGCTGCATTACCTGTGATGTCGTGAAGAGTTCCAAATACCTTATTTTGATCATTTATATAGTCATTTGATGAAATTTTTGCTGCCCTTGATGTGTGTTTAAAGACTAGTTTTTCTGATTCTATTAATAATTCTCTTAGATTATCATCAATTTTTCTGTAAGTTATATCTATAGAAGCTTTCAATTTTGGATATTCTATCTTAAGCCAATTTTTAGGAGCGTCCTTAACTACTGCACTTTCAGAAACCTCAAATACATAAGGTCTTTGCAAAGTCAATTCTTGATATATTGTTGTATCATATTCTAAATTCAAAAAAGCTTTAGGCTTTGGTAACGTTTCTTCTGAACAAGAAGCAAAGGAAATAAAAATAATACTAAAAAGTAGTCTACGCATTGTGTCTTGTAACTTTTAATTGTTTGATGCGCTTTCTATCTAACGCCTCTATGGTAAACGTATAAATATCAAAATTTATTTTTTCCCCTATTTTTGGAAACTTTCCTGAGAGCTCTAGAATAAACCCTGCTATTGTTTCTGATTCTCCTTTATAATCCTCAAACTTTTCTTCGTTAGTATCTTCTAAAACTTTACAAAAATCTTTAATTGTAATTTTACCGTCAAAAATATAATTATTAGCATCTATTTTTGAATACGAAAGATCATCGGTGTCAAACTCGTCATTAATTTCTCCAACAATTTCTTCTATAACATCTTCTAAGGTAACTAGACCGCTAGTCCCTCCATATTCGTCTACAACAATTGCTAAGTGGTTTTTTCTTTCTCTAAACTCTCCTAGAAGGTCGTCTAGTTTTTTATTTTCAGGAACAAAAAATGGGGTTCTAAGTAATTCTTGCCACTTAAAATTTTTATGATCTAAATACCCCAATAAATCTTTTGAATATAAAATACCTACAATATTATCTATAGAACCTTTGTAAACCGGATTTCTAGAATATCCATGCTTTAAAATTTTAGTTAAAACTTCATCATAAGGCTCTGTCTCAGATAACGCAAAAATATCTATTCTAGGCTTCATTATCTGAACAGTTTCTGTGGCTCCAAAACTGACGATTCCTTCTAAAATTTTTTGTTCCTCTTTGGTAGTAGCTCCTTCTGAGGTAAGCTCTAATGCTTTTGATAATATTTCTACTGAAAAATTAGAGTTTTTACTCCCTAGTCTTTTCTCAATAATTTTAGTTAAATTAATTAAAGGATAGCTTAAAGGTGTTAAAACAATTGTTAATAACTGAAGTGGTTTACTCATAAAATTACAAAACTTTAAGGCTCTTCTTGAAGCATATACTTTGGGTAAAACTTCTCCAAAAAGAAGAATAAGAAACGTAACTAAAATTACTTCAATTGAAAATTTCACAATGCCGGAAGGAATTGTAAATCCTATTATTTTTAATGATAGGTTTTGATCTTTTAAAAACACTCCTCCTAAAGACGCAAAAATTAATACAATAAGTATGTTTAAGAAATTATTGGCTATAAGAATTGTTGCTAATAATTTTCTTGGTTTTTGCAATAGGGTTACTACAGGGTTACTTTCTTTTGTTTGCTCAGAAATTTTAATAATATCTGTTTTAGAAAGTGAAAAAAAAGCTACTTCTGTACCAGATATTAAAGCGGAAAAAAAAAGTAATAAAAAAAGAAAAAAGATTGCTACCATAGACATGCTGTCTATTTGAGACATATACTGTAAAAAAAGTTCGGGATCTGAATCCAAATAATAGAATTTATTAATTTTTAAAATGGCAAATCGTCGTCAATAGGTGTATTCTTAGGCTGTGCCGTTATTTCTGAAGGAGTTTCGTTACTAGAGGTGGCCGGAGCTCCAGTTTCTTTTTTAGTAGATAAAAAAGTCATGTTAGCTACATGTATTTCTGTTGTATACCGTTTTATACCTTCTTGCTCCCATTGGCGAGTTTTAATGCGTCCCTCACAGTAAACTTTGTCTCCTTTAGATAAATATTTTTCGCATATTTCGGCAAGTTTATTTCTAACAACTAAGGTATGCCATTCTGTATTGGTAACTTTTTGTCCGGTTTGTTTACTAGTATAACTTTCATTGGTTGCTATGGGAAAACGACCAATAGAATTTCCTCCTTCAAAATAGTTCATCTTTACCTCATCTCCTAAATGACCTATTAGTATAACTTTATTGATTGTGCCAGACATTACTATTTATTAATTGTTATATCAAATGTACTAAAAAATTTCCTTCAATTTTGGCTTGTATTCTTTCAAGAAGTTGGCAATTAAAACAGGCACAGGAAATAATTCTATTTCTTGCCAATTGATCAATGCTTTTTGATGATGATCTGTACTTAGTACCCAAAATTTTGTAAATAAATGTTGATGAGAGAGCTTGTGTATAATTGAAATTTCATTAAATAATTGAATACTAGCATTCATTGGCACAAGAGTTTGAAAATCTGTAGAATCTACTAATTCATCTAAAGTAACCTCTGTTGCTGTTTCAATTAGAGGAAATTGATAGAGTCCTTGCCAAATTCCTTTACCTTTTCGCTCTTCGAAAATTGTTTTATTCTCTTTAGTAACCACAACAATATAATTAAAATATTTCTTTTTTACCTTCAGTTTTTTTTCCTTAACAGGGAGCTCTTTGACCAGTTTTTTGTCAAAAGCCAAACAACTTGAACTAATTGGACAATGATGACAGTCTGGGTTTTGTGGTTTGCATTGCAAAGCCCCAAAGTCCATAATTGCTTGATTATATACCCCAGGCTGAGTCTTGTCTAGCAAAGATTGCGCTAGGTTCTTAAACTCTTTAATTCCTTGGGTGCTATTTATGGGAGTAGCTATTTGAAAATACCTAGCTAAAACCCTATAAACATTACCATCGACAACAGCTGTAGGTTCATTAAAGCATATAGATGCAATTGCTGAAGCTGTATAATCACCAATTCCTTTTAGCTTAATTAACTCTTTGTAGGTTGTTGGAAATGCACCATTTAACTCTGTTGAAATGTATTTAGCAGTAAAGTGTAAGTTCCTAGCCCTAGAATAATACCCCAATCCTTGCCACATTTTTAAGACCTTACTTTCTTCTGCATTTGCAAGATCTTCAACTGTTGGAAAAACAGTTGAAAAAGCCAGGTAATAACTCATTCCTTGAGCTACTCTTGTTTGCTGTAACATGATTTCAGATAGCCAAACCAAATAAGGGTCTTTAGTTTTACGCCATGGTAAATCTCTTTTTATCTGTAAATACCAGTAAATTAATATGTTAGAAAAACTCATTGAAAATCTTTACAGTTGCAATATTACGTCTTAAAATTGATTTATTTTTAACTGTTTCCTTTTACGGAATAGATTAATTATCATATATTTGCCAGCGAATTTTTAGGAAAAAAATATAAATTATAGTAACATGACGAAAGCAGATATTGTATCGAAAATCTCGGACAAATCAGGAATTGAGAAAGCAGATGTATTAGCAACAGTAGAGGCATTTATGACAGAGGTTAAAGGTGCTTTAGAACAAGGAGAAAATGTTTATTTAAGAGGTTTTGGTAGCTTTATTATCAAAACAAGAGCTGAAAAAACAGGAAGAAATATTTCTAAAAACACTACTATCAAAATTCCAGCTCATAATATTCCAGCTTTTAAACCAGCAAAAACTTTTACTGAAGGAGTAAAAAGCAAAGTGGTAGTAAAGTAATTATACAAATCTAAATCGAAAGATTTATAAAAAATTAGACAATTATGCCAAGTGGTAAAAAAAGAAAGAGATCAAAGATCTCAACACACAAACGCAAGAAAAGAGCTAGAGCAAACAGACACAAGAAGAAGTAAGGTCTAAGCCTTACTTTTTCTGTATTGCTTTAAAACAAAATACGTTCATTGAAATAGAGGTATTTATTCTGCATCAGGCAGAAGCCTCGTATGGTATTAAAACAAAATACCTGTTTAAATTAATCCATTATCTGTCATTATTGACATTTAGTATAAAACCATTTCAGTATGAAAACAGAATTAATAATTCGTTCAAATTCATCTGATATTGATTTTGCCTTATTAAAAGATGGAAAACTTATAGAATTAAATAAAGAAACAACTGATAATAAATTTTCTGTTGGCGA
>Ga0209504_1000233_pt1 | contig 52235 bp, 45 predicted proteins | sample COGITO_mtgs_1005_FD_184791 | JGI IMG/M metagenome (GOLD analysis project Ga0209504, IMG submission 184791) | Pelagic marine microbial communities from North Sea - COGITO_mtgs_100511 (SPAdes) (version 2) | ecosystem: Environmental > Aquatic > Marine > Epipelagic ... | reverse complement strand
TACATTAAAAACACTCAATTATCAATCTGGAGATTCTGCTGGAATAAAAACAGTTACTGTAGAAGTTGATGGAGAGTATGCTTTTGGATGGCTAAAAGGAGAAAACGGTGTTCATAGATTGGTAAGGATTTCACCCTTTGATAGCAATGCAAAAAGACATACATCTTTTGCTTCTGTTTATGTATATCCGGTTGCTGATGATTCTATTGAAATAGAAATAAACCCTGCAGATATAGAAATCACTACAGCTAGATCTAGTGGTGCTGGTGGCCAAAATGTAAATAAAGTTGAAACAAAAGTTCAATTGACTCACAAACCAAGTGGAATTCAAATTTCTTGTTCTAACTCTCGTTCACAACATGATAATAGAGCAACTGCTATGAAAATGTTAAAGTCTCAATTGTATGAAATTGAACTTCAAAAGCAACAAGAGGCTAGAAACGATATTGAAGCTGGTAAAATGAAAAATGAATGGGGAAGTCAAATTAGAAACTATGTTATGCACCCTTATAAATTAGTTAAAGATGTTAGAACGGCTTATGAGACTGGAAATGTAGATGCAGTAATGGATGGTAATATCAATGCGTTTTTAAAAGCATTTTTAATGTCTCACGGACAAAAAAATACAAATTCACAGTTATAAATAAATCAGGTATAAACGAATGTATCCATGATAAAAATATACCATAACCCTAGATGTAGGAAATCTAGAGAAGGACTTCAAATTCTTCAAGAAAGTGGACAAGAATTTAAAATTATAGACTATTTAAAAAAAGGGGTTTCTTTTGATGAGTTAAAGTCAATTATAGATTTATTAGCTATTACTCCTATTAAATTAATTCGTAAAAATGAAGCCATTTGGAAAGAACATTACAAAGGAAAAGAATTAAGTAATGATGAAATTATTTTTTCAATGATAGAACACCTCAAGCTCATTGAGAGACCCATTGTTATCAATAAAGAAAAGGCTATCATTGGTAGACCTCCAGAAAATATAAAACAGATACTTTAAATCTTTTTGTTTAACAGAATATTAACTACCATTAATTAAACTTAGTAAGACATTTACAATCGAAGACTAAATTATCGATTCTAATGTATAAAACTAGTGTACTTTTTGTAATTTTTATGATTACACTTTTGAATGTTTTTGCGCAAAAGCCTGAAACTTCTCAAATTACCATTACAGGTATTATTATAGACTCTAACACAAAAGAACCTCTAGAATATGCTACAGTAATTTTAAAAGATGCTAAGACAAGACAACTAAGCGGAGGAATTACAGATTCTAAAGGAAGTTTTAGTATTAAAACAAATCCTGGAACTTATGACGTAAGTTTTGAGTTTATTTCTTTTAAGACTATTACCATGCCCAATAAAGTTATTGATTCATCAATAGATTTTGGAACTATTAAACTTTCAGAAGACTCTAATACATTAGATGAAGTTGTAATTATTGCAGAAAAATCAACTGTAGAAATACGCTTAGATAAAAGAATCTACAATGTAGGGAAAGACATGACTGTAAGAGGAGGTTCTGCCTCTGATGTTTTAGATAATGTTCCCTCAGTTGATGTTGATGTAGAAGGCAATGTAAGTTTAAGAGGAAATGAAAATGTTAGAATATTAATTGATGGAAAACCCTCTGCTTTGGTTGGTTTAAGCGGAACAGATGCCCTACGTCAATTACCTGCAGATGCCATTGAAAGAGTAGAAGTAATTACATCACCATCTGCTAGATATGATGCCGAAGGTACTGCTGGTATTTTAAATATTATCCTCAGAAAAGGTGTAGCTACTGGATTAAACGGTTCTATAAACACCACCATAGGAAGTCCAACTCAATATAGAGTGGCATCAAACATTAATCTTAGAACAAAAAAGATTAATTTTTTTACCAACCTAGGCTACCGAAACAGTACAGGACCTGGTAAATTTCTAACCAATCTTTCAAGTCTAGAAAACGGAGCTGTAACAAGTCTCAGAATTGAAGATAGAGCATTTGAAAGAAATAGAAATGGCTATAATATTAATCTAGGCTTAGAATATTTTATAAGTAAAAAGAGTTCTATTACTGGGACTTATTTTTATAGAGATTCAGACAATAAAAATTTGTCAACTAATAACATTAGCATCTTTGATGCAGCTGGTTTATTAGGTGCATCTGATATTCGTATTCAAGATGAAGATGAGATAGATACAACATCTCAATTTGCTTTAAACTATACCAACAATATTAATAGTAGTGGTCATAAATTAACTGTTGATTTTCAATACAGTGATAGTCAGGAAATAGAAACAGCCTTCATTAATGACTCGTTAGCTTTAGAAAACAATATAACAACAGAAGACTCCAAAAACACGCTCATACAGTCAGATTATGTCTTACCTATTGGTGAAAACACCCAATTTGAAATAGGATATCGAGGAGAGTTTCAAGACCTAACCTCTGATTTTTTGGTGACAAGAACTCCTACACTTGATTTTGACCCTTCAAATAACCTTGTTTTTAAACAAAATGTAAATGCTATTTACTCACAATTTGGTAGTAAAATAAACAAGTTTTCTTATTTACTAGGATTAAGAACAGAGATTACTGATGTAAAAGTTAGACTCACAAATACCAATGAAAATTTTGATTACAAATACACAGAATTATTTCCTACCATTAATATTGGATTTGAAAGAACAGAAGATCAAAGTTTTACAGTTGGCTACAGCAGAAGACTAAGAAGGCCAAGGTTTTGGTATTTAAATCCTTTTGAATCTAGAAGTAGTCAGAATGTGATTTATAAGGGGAATCCTGGATTAACTCCTACATTTACCAATTCTTTTGATCTAGGCTATCTTCAAAAAATTGGTAAATTAACCTTAAACTCATCAATCTATTTCCAAAATTCAATAAATTCTATCCTAAGAGTTAGTAGAGATGAAATTAGACTCTTAGATGGAGTAAACCAGGTCATAACAATCAGAGAGCCTATTAATCTAGCTTCAGAAGATAGATTTGGTTTTGAGCTAACTGCAAATTATAATCCATCAAAAAAAGTACGATTATCTGGAAGTTTTAATGTTTTTCAACAAGAATCTAAAGGTCTTTATGCCTACAATAAATTCATAATAGATGAAATAACTGGAGCTATTAGTGCTACTCCTGAGACACAAGATTTAGGAAACACAAACAATAGTTGGTTTACAAGGTTTAATGCAACTTTTTCACTCCCTTGGAAGATTCAAATGCAAAATAGACTGTCTTACAGAGGACCTAGAAATACGGCTCAAAGTGAGTCAGAAGGCATTTTTTCTGCCAATATAGCCTTAAGTAAAGATGTTTTTAAAGAAAAAGGTTCGTTAGTATTAAACGTAAGTGATGTGTTTAATTCTAGAAAAAGAAAATCAACAAATTACAATCCTAGTATAGAGAACCCTACCAGTATTAGTTATCAAGAATCGCAATGGAGAGTTCGTCAAGTATCGTTAAACTTTACCTATAGATTTAATCAAAAAAAGAAACAACAACGAGATAGAAGAGGTGGTGAAGACTTTGAAGGTGGTGAAGATTTTGGTACACCATAGAGTTATTCGTTGAGAAGATACTACATAAAAAAAGGCTCACTAGATAGTGAGCCTTTTTTTATGTGTTTGTATAGTGAAAAACTACTTTCCTTCTGCAGCTTTTTTTGCTTCTCTTTTTAATTTGAAGTTTTCCCAGATAGTACCACCAATCCAGTAAGGAACTACAAAAGTTAATAAGAATATCAACAACCAGAAACCAGCTGTAAAAATAAACATGAATAAAACCAATCCTGAAAACTGAGAAAAATCTAACATTTTATAGTATATCTTTAATTTATAATGCAAAAATAACGGATAATTTTAATTGAAACTAACATTTTACTAAATATTTCCACAAGAAAATACTCGTAAATGTTACTAACTGATTGTTGCGGATTTCGTAATTTTGTAATATCATCGTAAAAGCACTAATCATGAAGTTTAGAATAGAGAAAGATACCATGGGTTCTGTTGAGGTTCCTGCTGATAAGTACTGGGGAGCACAAACCGAGAGATCTAGAAATAATTTTAAAATTGGTTCAGCTGCTTCAATGCCTCTAGAAATAGTCTATGGCTTTGCATATCTTAAAAAAGCTGCTGCATTTACAAATGCCAAATTGGGTGTTTTAACAAAAGAAAAACGTGATTTAATAGCATTGGTGTGTGATGAAATTTTAGCTGGCAAGTTAGACGATCAGTTTCCATTAGTAATATGGCAAACAGGTTCGGGAACTCAATCTAATATGAATGTAAATGAAGTAATAGCTAATAGAGCCCATGAAATTGCTGGAAAAGTAATTGGAGAAGGAGAAAAAACCATTCAACCAAATGATGATGTTAACAAGTCTCAATCATCTAACGATACATTTCCAACTGGAATGCATATCGCTTGTTATCAAAAAATCATAAAAACAACCATCCCTGGCATAGAACAATTAAGAAACACCTTACAAAAAAAATCAGAAGACTTCAGAAGTGTTGTTAAAATTGGTCGTACTCATTTAATGGATGCCACTCCCCTAACCTTAGGTCAAGAATTTTCTGGATATGTAGCCCAATTAAACTTTGCCTTAAAAGCATTGCGTAATTCTCTAGAACACTTAAGTCAATTAGCTTTAGGAGGAACGGCAGTAGGAACCGGTTTAAACACACCAAAAGGATACGATGTTTTAGTGGCTAAATATATTGCAGAATTCACAGAAATGCCATTTATAACTGCTGAAAACAAATTTGAAGCCTTGGCTGCTCATGACGCCTTAGTAGAGACGCACGGTGCTTTAAAACAAGTGGCTGTTTCTTTAAATAAAATTGCCAATGATATTCGTATGATGGCATCTGGGCCTAGATCTGGAATTGGAGAAATTACGATCCCAGCAAACGAGCCTGGAAGTTCTATCATGCCTGGAAAAGTAAATCCAACTCAAGCTGAGGCAATTACTATGGTTTGCGCACAAGTCATGGGAAATGATGTTGCTGTTACCATAGGGGGCACACAAGGCCATTATGAGTTGAATGTTTTTAAACCAATGATGGCTGCTAATGTCATACAATCTGCGCAACTAATTGGTGATGCTTGTGTTTCATTTGATGTAAATTGTGTTGCAGGGATAGCACCAAATCATACAAGAATTAAAGAATTGTTAAACAATTCTTTAATGCTAGTTACTGCCTTAAATACTAAAATTGGATATTATAAAGCTGCTGAAATTGCAACTACAGCACATGCCAATGGAACTACATTAAAAGAAGAAGCTGTCCGTTTAGGCTACGTTACACCAGAACAATACGATGAATGGGTTAGACCAGAAGATATGACAGGAAGTTTAAAATAAGATGTATTTCTAAAAGTACCTTTCTTTAAAAATTTTAAGATGATGCTTTTGATGCCCAGATATTAGAAATCCAATAGCTCTTACAGAGATAATATTTCCTGAAGCGCTTCCTTTTCTTAGTAGAACTTCTTCCGAAAAGCTTTTGTATAAAGATATTGAACTAGCTCTAACTGTTTTAAATTCATCTAATAATTCTTGAAGTTCTCTAGAAGTGGCAGACACATTTTTATTATAAAAATCATGATCAAAACCTTGTAATTCTGTTGAATCATTTCTGGCAAAACGCAAGGCTCTGTAATTAAATATTCGCTCTGTATCTATCACATGAACTAATATCTCTTTAAATGTCCATTTTTCCTCAGCATAAACATATAATTCTTTTTCTTTTGGAATTGTAGCAACAAACTGTTCTAGATGATTTCCAGTTTCTATTAAATTTTCAATAATAGATCTACCATTGGTTACTAAATCATCAATATATTTCTTAAAATAAGAATGGTATTCATCCGGTAACAACATAGAGTTTTCTTTTTTTAATGTAAGTTTGTTTAGCGAATGTAATCAAACAATATGACAACCTTATTTATCAATATCAAAGAACTTATTCAAGTAAGAGATATATCTGTAGAAAAAGTTTCTGGAAAAGATATGAGTATTTTACCCACAATTAAAAATGCCTTTATGATGATTGAAAATGAAATTATCATAAATTTTGGACCTATGGAGAAGCTAGGCAACACAAAAGCCGATTCAATTATTGATGTAACAGGAAGATTAATTTTGCCAACTTGGTGTGATAGTCATACCCATCTTGTTTTTGCTGATACCAGAGAAGAAGAATTTGTAGACAGAATTAATGGCCTAAGCTATGAGCAAATTGCTCAAAGAGGGGGTGGGATTTTAAACTCAGCAACTAAACTACAAAACAAGCCCGAAGAAGAACTTTATAATGATGCAGCAAAAAGATTAGAAGAACTTATAAAAAGTGGGACAGGATCCATAGAAATTAAGTCGGGTTATGGATTAACACTGGAAAGTGAACTAAAAATGCTTCGTGTTATTAAAAAATTGAAAGAAAATTTTCCGCTCCCAATAAAAGCAACTTTTTTAGGAGCCCATGCGATACCGAATCTATTTAAAGAAAAAAGAGAAGCCTATATAAAATTAATTATAGATGAGATGCTTCCTGTAATAGCAGCAGAAAAGCTTGCGGATTATATCGATGTTTTTTGTGAAAAAGGTTATTACACTCCAGAAGAAACAAATCAAATTTTAAAAGCAGGTTTACAGTATGGTTTAATCCCTAAGATTCATGTAAATCAATTTAATTCCATTGGGGGAATTAAAGTAGGTATCGAAAATAATGCGTTGTCTTTAGATCATTTAGAAGTTTTAACTAATGAAGATTTAGCACATTTAAAAGATTCAGATACTATACCCGTTTCACTGCCATCTTGTTCTTTCTTTTTAGGAATTCCCTATACAAATGCCAGAAAAATTATGGAGGCTAATGTACCTTTAGCGCTTGCTTCTGATTACAACCCTGGCTCAACACCCTCAGGAAACATGAATTTTGTTGTTTCTTTAGCTTGTATTAAAATGAAAATGACACCAGAAGAGGCCATAAATGCTGCGACTATTAATGGAGCTTATGCTTTAAACTTATCTCATAAAGTAGGAAGTATCTCAAAAGGCAAACTAGCTAACTTTATAATTACAAAACCTATAAAGTCTTACAGTTATATACCTTATAGTTTTACTAATAACTGTATTGAAAATATCTTTTTAAAGGGTGTAAAGTATTATTAAAAAAACTATTTTTTTGGCTTTATAAAGCTTATTATTTTTTTAAATAAGGTGGTTTCTGGTTCATCGTTCTCATGATACCCATTCCCATAAGTTTCACTATAACCATAGCCGTAGCCATAGCCATAGCCATAGCCATAACCATGATTATTTTTAAGTTTGAGGTCATTAAAAATATAACTAATATTAGAAACCTCTTTATTTGTATACTTAACATCTATCATAGTATTCATTCCTCTCTGTGTATAATCTTGACGAATGACATAACAAATTGCATCAGAATATTTAAATAACTCTAATGCGTCAGAAACTAGTCCAATTGGAGGAGTATCTATCACTATATAATCATACTCTTTTTCTAATTCTTGTATAAATCGATCACAATTTTCACTTAATAATAACTCTGATGGATTTGGTGGTATTGGTCCAGATAGTATAATATCTAAATTAGGTATTTTCGTTTTCTTTGTGATCTCTGAAATTGTTTTTTGATTGATTAAATAATTGACAACACCAATATCATTATTAAGGTCAAAATCATTAAAAATTTTCGGTTTTCTTAAATCCATTCCAATTAAGATAGTTTTTTTACCACTTAAAGCAAAAACTGTTGCCATATTAATTGAGATCATTGTTTTACCTTCTCCACTTACAGAAGATGTTAAAAGAAGTGTCTTTGCTCTTTTCCCAACAGTCTTATCAGTATTGTTTTTAAACAAAAATTGAATATTAGATCGCAATGCCCTAAAGGATTCAGCTATAACAGACTTTGGACTATCAAAAACAATTAAATTATTCATTCCTTTAATTCTGCCTACAGCTCCTAGAAGTGGAATATTATATTGTTTTTCTATTTCATCAATAGTTCTAACTTTGTTATCTACAAGTTCTCTAATAATGATATAAAATAATGGTAAAACAATCCCAAGCATGATCCCCACTAAATAATTAAAAGTAGGGTTTGGGTAAATTGGTTGTTGACCTAAATCTACAGCGGTATCTATTACTTTTACATCTGAAACACTTGCTTCAACCGCAGCATTAGCTTCATATTTTTTCTGTTTAAAGTAACTATAGTAAAATTCAGAGAATTCATATTCTTTTTGGTATTTTAAAAGACCTTGCTCTTTCTCTGGTAAAAGTTTAAGTTTATTTTCGAAAGAAGCTAACTCTTTTGCTAATTTATCTAAATCTCTTTTAAGAGAAATTCTATTATTTGATATATTTTCATATAAATTTAATTTTATCTGTTCTATTTTATTTACTAATTTTTGATAATCAGGATGAATTGATTTTACCTTATCTTTTAAAAACTCTAATTTGGTAGATTCTAAAATAAGTTCATCTATTATAAATGATGTTTTTATATCAGCTATTTCTATAAATGCTGGAACTGGAACTGGACTTTTATAAATGGTATTTGACCTTATATAAGCCTCCAAAATATTAAGTTCTTCTAGGTTTCTTTCTATTTTTTTAAAATTTAAAGTAAGATCATTTGTTTGTGTAAACAAAAGGCTTCCTTCTGATGAGAGATTATAAATGTTATTTTCTTTTTTAAATTCACCTAATTGATTCTGAATATTTTTTAATTTATCTGCCTCTATTTTAAATAAATTTTCTATATACTTTACAGTCTTTGTTGCATAAAGAGTCTTCTGTTCTTGCTTATCTATAGATAAGACTTTTACCGATTCATTTAAATAATCGACAATTCTATTTTTACTTTTTCCTGTCAATTCTAATTCTAGAAGTGAAGCGCCCTCAATAACGTTTTTCACTTTCATGTTTCTCAAGGAGGAAACAGTTGAATTGTAGTTTTTGAACCTAATATAGAATACTTGATTAGGTGCTATTTCAGATAGAGTAGAAAAAATATTAAGGTCTAAAAATGAAGTCTTTACATTAGAGCTGTCAAAATCATTTTGATTGAAAAAAAATGTTTCTGAATAATTTTCATCAGTTGTTTCATGTTTTTGTGAGGTGTCATTATCTGAGTAACGAACTAATTTATTTGGACCTTCAAAATTAAACTCGGTAGATATTCTAAATTGTCTATTTTCTAATGTTTCTATTTTTAGTAGTTGATTGTATAATTGAAAATTACTATCATTAAGTTTTACCTTGAATGGAGTTTTTCCATATACATCTTCAAACCTGTAGTTACCTTCTTTTAAATAATCAATATAAAATTGAAGTTTTGACACTACTTTTTCGTTATGTGTTCTAGACTTGAGTATGATGTTTACCGTTTCTATTATATCACTAGCACCACCCCAGTTAAAAGTTAAGCTTGTTCCAGAAGAAAACAATGGGTTTGTTTCTTCTTTAACAGATATCATGGTTTTTAAACTATATAGTTTTGCTCTGTAACCGTTTATAAATCTGGCAACTATTAACGAGAGTAAAATGGTTGCAAAAAATAATTTCCAATAGCCAAGAATTTTGAAAAGATAATATTTGGGATCTAAAGAGTTTTGCTGATCTCCATTCCTAGAACTTTGTTTAAGATTTGTATCCATATAACTATAACCCTCTTAAAATTAATACAGTAGTAGTTAATAATGATATTAAAGAAACTATACCCGTGATAGATCCCAATCCTGCAGTTAAAGATTTTTGACGTAAAGCTTTGATATTTATGTAGTCATTATTTTGAATGAAAAAAATCTCAGAATTTAATGCATTTATAGACGTTAGATCAATTGTTAATTTTTTATTTCCATTAGGGGAAATTCTTATCACCTCTACATTTTTTTTATCACCACTAATTGGAATATCTCCAGAAAATGTAATAGCATCTAGTATACTAAGTTGATTTTGATAGACAACTTTTGGCCCAGGTGAATTGATCTCTCCCATAATAGTGTATTTGATTCCATCTAATTTAACAGAAACAAAGTAACTATCTTCTTTCATGAAATAATTAGCAAATTTCTCTTCAATCTTTACTCTAACTTCCTTGGTAGTATAGCCTAAAACATTTATTTCGCCCAGTATAGGCATTCTAATATTTCCGTTTACATCTATACTATATATTACTGGTGATGAAGTGTTTTCTGAGAGCGAGCCGCTAGATTTGAGAAAAACAGCAACTAAGTTAACATTATCAGATGTTACATCTATAGAAATATTATCACCTACTTGAAGTTTGTAGGGATTCGTATTTATTTTATGAATTTCTTTGTTTTCTTTAGGAGTACCGCTAAGGTATATAAGGTCTTTAGTGGGAACACAAGACGAAAATAAAAATATAAGTACTAGAAAAAGGGGTATTTTTCTCATGAGGTTAGGGTATAATATTTACAAATATAAATTTAATAAGTGGAATCTTATAAATATTCTATTAATTTCGTTTTTTTAAATCAAAAAACAAATTGTTACATAAAATTACATCCTTTCTGAGTTTCCTTTTTAAATCAAGAAATAAACATAGTGTTCATTCTCCTTTTGTATTTAATTTAATTACAAAATGCTTTCATAAAAAAGCACCCATAGCTAATTTAAAAATCTTCTTAAACTATAAAAAAGAACTTTCATTAAATACTTCAATACTTAAAGTTACCGATTTTGGTGCTGGCTCAAGAGTCTTTTCATCTAACAAAAGAAAGGTTTCAAAGATTGCCAAGCATGCAGGAATTTCAAACAAAAGAGCTAGATTATTAATTAATTTAATACAATACTTTAAACCAGAGAATATATTAGAAATTGGTACTTCACTTGGCTTAAGTACTGCGGCACTAGCTTCTTCAAATAAAAAATCAAAAATAACAACACTAGAAGGGTGTAAAGAGACTGCAAGTATTGCCAAGAATATGTTTGAAAAATATCATTTTAATAATGTGACATTACTAACTGGAAGTTTTGATACTACTTTACCCAAAATCTTTAAAAATACTATCTATGATTTTATTTACTTTGACGGAAATCATACCAGAATAGCTACTTTAGAATACTTTGAATCTAGTCTATCATCAATAAATAATAATTCCGTTTTATTATTTGACGATATACATTGGAATAAAGAAATGGAACTAGCATGGGAAGATATTAAAAATCATCCTCAAGTAACAGTTACTATAGATACTTATCAATGGGGTTTTGTATTCTTTAGAAAAGAACAACAAAAAGAACATTTTATAATTCGTCTGTAACGAACAGATTAAATGACGTTTCATCTTAAAAAAAACAACGCTGTTCTCCTATGATTTATTAATAGTATTTTTTTTTGTTATTTATCTTGTATTAATTAGCAGGCTTTTAAAAAATGCAAAACTAAAAAGCCCCAAATTAGATGTAAAAAAATGGTTGCTTTCGGAGTCATTATTTATTACTGGGTTTCTGATTTTTTCTCTTATGATGATAAGATTATTAGTGAAGTCGTTTCAAGATTAAAAATGTTTTAACATTCATCATATGACTTTATATTTTTTAATCTTAAATTTACGCTATGAAGATTTATACAAAAACTGGTGATAAAGGAACAACTTCCTTGTTTGGAGGCACAAGAGTTTCAAAAGATCACCTAAGAATAGAATCTTATGGAACAGTAGATGAACTAAACTCTTATGTTGGTCTGATCAAAGATCAAGCGATTGATGAGTCTACAAAAAATGTTCTTATAAAAATTCAGCACGACTTATTTACGCTTGGTTCAATGCTAGCAACACCAATAAATAAGGAAACCCTTAAAAATGGAAAAGAACGCTTAAATATTCCAAAAATAACGGCCACATCTGTAACATATTTAGAAAGCAACATAGATGAAATGAATTCTAAGCTCCCTCAAATGACTCACTTTATACTTCCTGGCGGACACACAACGGTGTCATTTTGTCATATTGCCAGATGTGTTTGTAGAAGAGCAGAGCGTTTATCTGTTTCATTACATGAACAAGAAACTATAAACTTAGACATATTAACCTATCTTAACAGACTTTCTGACTATCTTTTCGTGCTGGCACGGAAGTTGTCACAAGATTTAAGAGTTCAGGAAGTTAAGTGGATTCCTGAGAAATTATAACTAAGTTCTTTTTTTATTGATATATATTTCAAAAAAAACTTGATTTTTTCAGTAAAAAAATTACTTTTGCAGAAAATTAAATCCTATAGAAATGTATTGGACTTTAGAACTAGCATCTTATTTAGCAGATGCACCATGGCCGGCAACAAAAGATGAGTTAATAGATTATGCTATTAGAACAGGAGCTCCTCTAGAAGTAGCAGAGAATTTACAAGAGATTGAAGATGAAGGTGACTCTTATGATTCTATCATTGAAATTTGGCCAGACTATCCAACCGAAGAAGATTATCTTTGGAATGAAGACGAGTATTAAAAAACAAAACCAAACAAATAAAAAAAGTCTCTAATGAGGCTTTTTTTTTGTTTACTTTTAAAGTCTTTTATCTTTATAAATAAAAGAAAAATAAAACATAGCGTAAAGAATGAGTATCTTAAATTCAGTAATTAAAATATTTGTTGGTGATAAACAACAAAAAGATCTAAAAATACTTCAACCAATTGTAGAAAAAGTAACTGCTTTTAATTCTTCATTATCAGAATTAACCAATGACGAATTGAGAGCTAAAACAGCTGAATTCAAACAAAGGATAGCAGAAAGAACCAATACTTTTAGTGATCAAATAATAGCTTTAGAAAAAGAAGCTAAAGAAGCTGAAATAGACAGGCAAGAAGCTATTTTTTCTGAAATAGACAATTTAAAAAACGATGCTTATGAGGCTTCAGAAGAAGTTTTAAATGAAATTATGCCAGAAGCTTTTGCTGTGGTAAAAGAAACGGCAAAACGTTTTGTAAATAATGAAGAAATTGAAGTTACGGCAACTCCTTTTGACAGAGAGCTTTCTGCTACTAGAGAACATGTTGTTTTAGAGGGTGATAAAGCTTTCTGGCAACACTCTTGGGATGCTGCAGGAAAACCAGTTACTTGGGATATGATTCATTACGATGTTCAATTAATTGGAGGTTCTGTTCTGCATCAAGGTAAAATTGCAGAGATGATGACAGGGGAAGGAAAAACATTGGTTTCTACACTGCCTGTTTATTTGAATGCTTTAACTGGAAAAGGAGTTCACCTAGTAACTGTAAATGACTACTTAGCAAAAAGAGATAGAGCCTGGATGGCTCCAATGTTTGAATTTCACGGACTAAGTACAGATTGTATAGATTTTCATCAACCAAACTCAGAAGAAAGAAGAAAAGCTTATAACGCAGACATCACTTACGGTACCAATAACGAATTTGGTTTTGACTATTTACGTGATAATATGGCTAGTTCTAAAGAAGATCTCGTACAAAGAGCTCCTAACTATGCAATTATTGATGAAGTAGACTCTGTACTAATTGATGACGCTAGAACTCCATTAATCATATCTGGGCCAGTTCCTCAAGGAGATAGACATGAGTTTAACGAACTAAAACCATTGGTGAGTGATTTGGTTGCTCAGCAAAATAAATATTTAGTTGGAGTCTTAGCAGAAGCTAAAAAATTAATCTCAGAAGGAAATACCAAAGACGGTGGATTTCTGCTTTTACGAGTATTTAGAGGAATTCCAAAAAACAAAGCGCTTATTAAGTTTCTATCTCAAGAAGGTGTTAAGCTACTGTTGCAAAAGACAGAAAACACCTACATGGCAGATAATAATAAACTAATGCCAGAAGTAGATGCCGAATTGTGGTATGTTATTGAAGAAAAAAATAATTCTATTGATTTATCTGACAAAGGTATCGCAGCTTTATCTACCAATACTAGTGATGAAGATTTCTTTGTATTACCAGATTTAGGCGTAGAAATTGGGACTATAGATACTACCGAAAAAACTTCAGAAGAAAAAGCAGCATTAAAAGAAAAACTATATAAAGACTTTAGTATTAAAAGTGAACGTATTCATACTATGAATCAATTGCTAAAAGCCTACAGTTTATTTGAGAAGGATGTAGAATATGTTGTGGTAGAAAACAAAGTAATGATTGTAGATGAGCAAACGGGTCGTATTATGGACGGTCGTCGTTATTCAGACGGCCTACATCAGGCTATTGAAGCAAAAGAAAATGTAAAAATTGAAGATGCTACTCAAACTTTTGCAACAGTTACCTTACAAAACTACTTTAGAATGTATCGTAAGTTATCGGGTATGACTGGTACTGCAATTACTGAAGCAGGAGAACTTTGGGAAATTTATAAGTTAGATGTGGTAGAAATTCCTACCAACAGGCCTCTTTTAAGAGACGATAAACAAGATTTTATTTACAAAACTACTCGAGAAAAGTACAATGCTGTAATTGAAGATGTTGTTCAGCTAGTGGCTCAAGGAAGACCCGTTTTAGTTGGTACAACCTCTGTTGAAATTTCTGAATTGTTAGGTAGAATGTTACAAATGCGAAAGATTAAGCATAATATTCTCAATGCAAAATTACACAAACGCGAAGCAGATGTTGTTGCAGAAGCTGGTAATCCGGGTATTGTAACTATTGCCACCAATATGGCAGGACGTGGAACAGATATAAAACTTTCCGATGAAGTAAAAGCATCTGGTGGTTTGGCAATTATTGGTACAGAAAGACATGATTCTAGAAGAGTAGATAGACAATTACGTGGTAGAGCTGGTAGACAAGGAGATGTTGGGTCTTCTCAATTTTATGTTGCTCTAGACGATAACCTAATGCGTTTATTTGGTTCTGAAAGAATTGCTAAAATGATGGACAGAATGGGATTAAAAGAAGGTGAAGTAATACAGCATTCTATGATTTCGAAGTCTATTGAAAGAGCGCAAAAAAAGGTAGAAGAAAACAACTTTGGTATTAGAAAACGCTTGTTAGAATATGATGATATTATGAACGCACAACGTGAGTTTGTATACCAACGAAGAAGACATGCTTTAGACGGAAACCGTCTACAGATAGATATTGCAAACATGATTTTTGAAACCTGTGAAGCTATTGTAAATATAAACAAAGCGGCTAAAGATTTTCAGAATTTCGAATTTGAGTTAATTAGGTTTACCTCTATGACTTCTCCTTTCAGTGAAGATGAATTTAATACTTTAACGGAACAAGAGTTAGCAAATAAGTTATACGATATTATTACGCAGCATTACAAAGATAAAGTTGAAAGAAACGCTTTGCTAACCTATCCTGTAATTAAAAATGTATACGAAAACGAAGGAGACAGATATGAACGTATTGTTGTTCCGTTTTCAGACGGTATAAAAACGTTACAAGTTGTTACCAATTTAAAGGAAGCATACGATACAAAAGGAAAATCATTAGCTACAGATTTTGAAAAAAATATTTCCTTAGCTATTATTGATGAAAACTGGAAAGATCATCTTCGTCAGATGGATGATTTAAAGCAATCTGTTCAGAATGCATCGTATGAGCAAAAAGACCCTTTATTAATTTACAAGTTTGAAGCCTTTGAATTGTTTAAAGTAACTATTGATAAAATAAATCGTGAGGTACTGTCTTTCTTGTTTAAAGGAGAATTGCCAAACCAAGCAAATGATCAAATTTCGGAAGAGCGTAAGAAAACAGGTCAGAAATTAAACTTGAGTAAGGCGGCTGTTCAAAATACTACAGAACAAGCCATCAGTAATTCTCGTCAACAGCCAACAGAACCCGTTGAAACTATTGTAAGAGAGCAACCTAAAATTGGTAGAAATGAGCGTGTTACTATTAAAAATATAATGAGTGGCCAAGAAAAAGTTGTCAAGTTTAAGCAAGCAATCCCTCTAATAGAAAGAGGAGAATGGGTGTTGACTAAAAATTAAGATTTCTAAAAATAAAAAAGCCACTTTTTAAAGTGGCTTTTTTTTTAGTATAAGTTTAAAAAATTACAATCCTTGAAAATCAGAATCCATTTTTAAATACTCTAAAAATTCTTGTTTTGTTTCTTTTTCTTTAAATTTTCCGCCAAACTCTGCAGTTACAGTACTGCTATCAATATCTTTAATTCCTCTAGAGTTTACACATAAATGTTTGGCATCTATTACACAAGCTACATCATCTGTTCCTAGAGCTTCTTGCATTGCTTGCACTACCTGCATTGTTAAACGCTCTTGTACTTGAGGTCTTTTTGCAAAATATTCTACAATACGATTCATTTTAGACAAGCCAATAACTTTTCCGTCTGAAATATAAGCAACATGTGCTCTTCCAACAATGGGTAATAAGTGATGTTCGCAGGTAGAATAAACAACGATATTCCTCTCTACTAACATTTCACCGTAATTATAGTTGTTTTCAAATGTAGAAGCGCTTGGCTTATTTGCAGGATTTAATCCCATGAAAAGTTCATTAACAAAAGATTTAGCTACTCTTTTTGGTGTACCTTTTAAACTATCATCTTCTAGATCCATTCCTAAAGTGATTAAAATATCTTTAACACTTTCTTGAATTCTTGCTATTTTTTCAGCATCTGAAATATCAAATGCATCGGGGCGTAATGGAGTTATAGCAGAAGTACCAACGTGGTTATCTCCTATTTCTTCTATTCTATCATCATTTATTTTCATCAGTTACTTTCTGGTTATTAAAATTAATTTGCAAATTTACTACTTTAAGCAATAAGTTTATTGCATTTTATCAATCAATTCTTCTAAAGTGCAAACTGTTTGAGAACCGTTGTTCATATCTTTTAGCGTAAACTTATTCTGTTGAATTTCAGAAATCACAAACGAAATTTCACGAGTAGAAACATATTTCCATTGTTTCTTTTGCTGTTTGTTACTTGTAGCTGTATCTGGATATATCTCAGTTTTAATTCCTGCATTTCGCAAAGTTTTCACCGCTTTTAATTGAATTAAGGCATCTTCTTTAGTGAAATTTAAAAATAACAGTTTAGGTTTTGGTAGTGCTACAGAATTAAACAAACCAAGTTCTTCCAATACCAAATAGATTCTATCTAGACCAAATGATATTCCTACCCCACTTACATCTTTTAGACCAAAAATACCCGTTAAATCGTCATATCTTCCGCCGCCACCTATAGAACCCATTTCCACTCCTTTTGGTGCTGAAACTTCAAAAATTGCACCTGTATAATAGTTTAAACCTCTAGCCAATGTTACATCTATTTCTAAAGAAGCAGATTGCAATCCTAATTCATGAATAGTATTGGTTACAAAACGTAGCTCTTCAACTCCTTTTGATCCTTCTTCAGATGCAGACAACAAGGTTTCTAAAATAGCCAATTGGTCTGTATTTGATCCTGATAACTTAAAAAGAGGAGTTACTTTATCTATTGCTTCTGGAGAAATTCCTTTCTCTAACATTTCTTCTTGAACGCCAGTGGCTCCAATTTTATCTAACTTATCTAGGGCAACTGTAAAATCTATCAACTTATCTTGAGCACCAATAACCTCAGCTATTCCAGACAAAATTTTTCTGTTGTTTATTTTTATAGTAGTACCTGTTAGTTTTAAACTGGTAAAAATGGTGTCGTATAATTGAATAAAATCTACTTCTTGTAATAAAGATTTACTTCCAACAACATCTGCATCGCATTGAAAAAACTCACGAAAACGCCCTTTCTGAGGACGATCTGCTCTCCAAACTGGCTGTATTTGATACCGTTTAAAAGGAAATGTAATTTCATTTTGGTGTTGAACTACATATCTTGCAAAAGGCACTGTTAAATCATAACGCAATGCTTTCTCAGAGATTTGTGAAGTTAGTTTTAGACTATCTTTTTGTTCTAAAAGATTGCTAGCTGCTTTTTTTAAATAATCTCCAGAATTTAGAATTTTAAAAATTAAGCGATCTCCTTCCTCTCCATATTTACCCATTAGGGTAGATGAATTCTCAAAACTAGGAGTTTCAATGGGTTGAAAACCAAAGGTTTCAAAAGCAGTTTTCATCGTATTTATGATGTACGTGCGATTGGCTACTTCTGTAGATGAAAAATCTCTGGTTCCTTTTGGAATGCTTGGTTTCATAAAAACAATATTCAGTTAACTATTAACAGCTAATCATAGTACATGCAGCTTCAATTGCAAATATCCGAAAAATCTTGGGAAGTACTATTCTGTACTATTTGTTTTATTTTTTCTTTGTAGCGAATAAATACTCGCATTTAATTCAAAACCCAACAAAAGTATGATAGCATTTAACCAAATAAATAACATTAAAATTAAAAGTGTTCCTATAGAGCCATACAATTCATTGTATTGTGCAAACTCGTTAACATAATATCCAAAAAGATAAAAAGTAAGAATAGATAATATGGTAGTAAAAATGGTTCCTGGAGAGAAAAATCTAGAATATTTTCCGCTTTTTGTTCCATATTTATACAAAATGGAAACAATGGTAAAAATCATCACTAGAAATAATAGCCCTCTTCCAAATTGCAGCCATAAAGTTTCATCATCTATCCAGCCTTTATTAGTAAATGCATCTAGTAATAACTGGTAGAAACCTGTTAAAGCAACTGTAATTACTAAGAATAAAGCCATTAATAAAGAAACAAACATAGATAAGAAGTAGGCTCTAAATACATTTCGAATCTCTTTTACATGATATGAATATTCAAAGCCACCAAAGATGGCATTAACACCGTTTGTCATTAAAAAAATAGACACTAAAAAACCAAAAGATAATAGCCCGGCTTGTTTGTTTCCTATAATATCTAATAAAACGGTATCTACAGCATCAAAAGTTTTGGGTGGTAAAATTTCTGATATTAAAGTCATTAATCCTTCCTGAAAACCATCTATAGGAATGTATGGAATTAATGTTAATACAAATAGCATAAAAGGAAAAATAGCCATAAAAAAGCTGTAAGCAATTCCACCAGCTCTGGTGGTTAATGCTCCTTCTACAATACCAATAATGTACATTTCTAAAACATCATAGAGCGACATACCTTTAAGACCTGGAATTTTTATTTTCTTCCCAAATCTAACTAGTACATTAAGTACTGGTATTTTTTCTAGGTTGTCTTCTATTTCTTTACTCAATGGTGTTTTTATGTTTATCTAATAATAGCGTCATTAATTTATGATATGACTAAACGAAGTACATATGCATTTCTATTTTACAATAAATTTTTCTGTGAAATAACTACCACCTATTTTACCCCCAATACGTATAATATACATTCCGGTAGAAACTTGAGACATATCTAATCTAACCACATAAGAATCAACAGACGATTTTACAATTTTTTTGAATTTTAATTGCTGACCTTTTAAATTGTAAATCGCAATATATGCAGGACCATCATAAGCTGTGGTAAGAACAGCCTCATATTGCTTGTCTCCTTTGTCTAAAATAGTAAGCTTGGAATTATTTAAAGGTGAAAAGTCTGAGGTATTCAGTATCGTCTCTGTATTAACTGTATAATCTTCTGTCTCTCCATAGTTGGAAGGAACACATGCATCTTCAGGTACTGGATCATCCCAGTTGGTCTTAGCTCTCATTGTAAAACTACCCAGGTTAGAAGATGCTGGTATAGTTACATCTATTGTCTCTGTATATGAACCTCCTGTTTCACCTGGTGCAATTACAAAATTATTAACTATTTTTTCGTCAGCTGTAAAATCGTTGTCATTGTTAAAGTCTATCCATACCGTTACATTTTGATTTCCGTAACCAGTAGTAATTGTTAATGGGTATGTATTTCCAGGAATTAGATTGGCAGTCAGGTTGGTAAAATCTCCATATCCCTCACATCCTGATACATTGTTAATATCTGCAATTGAAAAAAGTTGAATTCCGTCTCCTAAAGAACAGTTCATCGTAGGAGCACATATCTTGTTTTCAACCTCAGTTGTGACCGTATTATTGCTGTTAAACTGGTCTCCACCGAGGATAACCGATGCCTCAATAGAATATACTACCAATGACGAAAGATCTGCAGTCTGAGAAAAATTGTATACAAGGGTTTCGTTTGGATTCACTATTTCTGCTACTGTTTCTAAAACTGGTACTCCACCGTCTATCGCATATTGTATTTCAAAGAAACTTTGAGTATCTGCTCCATAATTTTTGATGGTTACAGAAACCTCTTCGTCTGAAAGACCGATGCCGCTCTCTGGTGAATCAAAACTCACTATTCCTATATCATTATTAAATAAGTGACGAACCTCCTGATTCTTTTCATCATTAATAGAATATTGGTCTGTATCTAAAATAACCTTAACTCTTATGTTGTAGGTCTGTCCTTGAGTCGATAGATCAAGTGTTTGATCAAATCTATATTCTGCTACTTCACCAACATTAATTGTTTCAGAAAAAGTTTCTGTTGCTACTAAATCTCCGTCTAAATAAAGTTCAATTGGGAAGTCTGATTGATTTTCTGTACCTAAATTCCTAATCTTTACTTCAATGGGTTCTGAATTGGTAAAAATATCATTTTCTAAATTTATAATATCTGCTACAGATAGGTCATTTTCAAATCCTGCTGACAACCTAAAAGACCCAATACGTGATTGCCATTCGTTGGTTAGTTTAAAATATTCTGCGGTATGCCAAAAAGTAAATCCATTAGGGTCCATGGTTAGGTGAGAATAATCTCCAAATCTATTGGAATATGTTTGAACTCCAACACCATCTACTATTACCATTTCTGTTTGAGTCATTTCTCCTAGAGGATCACTTTCATATCTTCCAGTATAAGAGATTCCAACTGGTAATGTAGGACTACCAATATTAAAACCAAGACCAATATTTCCTTGAATATCGATAGCGGAAGAACCCATAAATCTACTATTTCCATCATCAGGAGCGTAAGTACCCTCTTGATATACAGTCCATGCATCTGTCGTATTATTTCTTAATTCAACCCAGCGAATTCCAGCAGTGTCATTACCATCTACATCTACATTAAATGTGATTACCCAAGAGTTGTGGTTTTCAAACATTCTGTAATTAGCTGCGTAAGAAATAACACCACCAATCATATCTATCTTCTGACCCGTTTCTGGTTGCACTAGGTCTCCAGAACCAAAAGGAGCAAATACAGAATCAAATGCATTTAATGGAACTTCTATAGGATCTGATATTGTTGAGTTTGTTGCCGAAACCCAATCTATGTTTACTTCCCATATTTTTAAATGATCAAATGTAACTGATTCGTCCCAACCGTCGTCTTGAAGGTATGTTATATAACCTGGTGAATTTTCAGGATAGTCCGAACCTAGCATATTAGATGTAGCAAGACTTTTTACTGTTCCAGGATTAAAGACAAGACCTGGAGGAGAAAACCCAACAATTTGAGGGTCTTCCCCACCATTTAAAATAACATCTCTTTCCAACACATAAACAACTTCTCCAGATTTGTTAGCCGTAAGATAATATCCATCATGCCAAACTGAATAATGGGGATAATCTGGAAAGTTATCAAATACAAATTCATACACAAAATAAGCTCCTGTTGGGTCTGAAGTTTCAGACACCCCAAGAACTAAGGAATTGTTTGCTGATCCAAACTGACTAACAAAAAAGCGATCGGCTAGATGATCATACATAATAATTGGATCTCCTCCGTTGGTTCCATTTCCTAGGAAAGATCCTAAAGCGGTTGGGCCAACCAATAAATTACCTGATTTATCAAATATCTTCAATACTGAGTTTACAGCATTGATATAATGGTTTGGGCCAACAGCTCCACTAGGATCTGGTGGTGTTGCTCCACCTGATTCATTAATTGAAATTCCATCAAAATTTTGCTCTAGCATGTATGATGGGGTATCTTTCCCTTTTTTAGCCTGTCTCATAGGATCATTACCATCAAGCGGTAATCCGGTAAGATCAAGTTTTTCATTAGCTCTTATATTATTGGGAATAATCTTTATTTCATTGATTCTGTATTGTCGCTCCTCTAAACTTGCAAAGTCTTTTAAAGGAATTGTCTTCCCTACAAACCTTCCTTGAGATACTGAGGAGGCATTTTCTTGTGCATGATTCTGAAGTGAAAGACAAAGAAATAATAGTACAAGAGGAAATAATTTTTTCATAGCTTTTTGGGATTATAAAAATTTATAAATTTAAATCACCAAATTACGAAAATGTTTCAGTAAAAAGCTTTCGTTTTTTTATTCTTTTCGTAATTAAATAACGATACTATAGTGTTAATTATTTCTCAAATATTTGAAAATAAAAACTTTAAGACTATTAAAAAATCAAAAGTTTAAAAAGTAATGATAAGACACTATAAAATTGTTATGAGTTTGTCTTCTATTTCTTTACTCATTTTCTAAAAAGCTTTTAAACTTAAATCCATATTGTACACCGAGTGAGTTAAGGCTCCCGAAGAAATAAAATCTACACCACATTCTGCATATTTTTTAATGGTTTTTTCATTAATACCCCCAGATGATTCTGTAAAACATTTGCCATTGATTAAACGAACAGCTGCCTTAGTATCTTCAAACGAGAAGTTATCAATTAAAATTCTGTAGACACCTTCGTTTGTTAAAATTTCTTCAATTTCTTTTATACTTCTCGCTTCTACAATAACTTTAATCTCTAAGTTTTTCTCTTCTAAATAAGCCTTTGTTTTTGTGATGGCCTCAGAAATGCCACCTGCAAAATCTATATGGTTGTCTTTAATCATAATCATATCATACAATGCAAACCGGTGGTTTACACCTCCTCCAATCTTTACGGCCCACTTTTCTAGAGCTCTAATTCCAGGAGTGGTTTTTCTAGTATCTAAAATTTTGGTGTTGGTTCCTTGCAGTAAATCAACAAAAAAAGCTGTTTTAGTTGCAATGGCGCTCATGCGTTGCATGGCATTTAATACAAAACGTTCTGCTTGAAGGATAGATTGAGATTTTCCGGAGACATGAAAAACTACGTCACCATGGTGTACTTTAGCGCCATCATTAATAAACATTTCTAGGTGTAAGTCTGAATCAAAATATTCAAATACTTTTTTAGCAAAAGCAACTCCTGCAATAATACCAGTATCTTTTACCAATAACTTCGCTTTTCCTTGAGTATTTGATGGAATACAAGACAAAGAAGTATGATCTCCATGACCAACATCTTCTCTAAACCCATTTTTAATAATAAGGTTTAATTCGTTTTCAAATTGTTCTGGAGAAATCATGTTTTGGTATTCTTAATGCTAAAATACGATTAAATGAGAAAAATGATGACAATATTTGTAATTTTGAAAAATGAAAATAAAACTGCTTGTTATTGGCAAAACAGATGATAAAAATCTAGTACAACTGATAGAAAACTATCAGAAACGGTTGCAACATTATATTGGTTTTCAGCTAGAGGTGATTCTTGACATTAAAAATGTGAAGAATTTGAGCGAAATTCAACAAAAAGAAAAAGAAGGCGAACTCATTCTTTCTAAACTTCAGAATACAGATCAATTAATTTTGTTAGATGAAAAAGGAAAAGAATTTCGATCATTAGATTTTGCTAATTTTTTACAAAAAAAAATGAATTCTGGAATTAAACAAATGGTTTTAGTAATTGGTGGACCTTATGGGTTTTCTGAAACTGTTTATAAAAAAGCAATGGGAAAAATATCATTATCTAAAATGACTTTTTCCCATCAAATGATTCGTTTATTTATTGTTGAACAATTATATAGAGGTTTTACCATTCTAAAAAATGAACCTTACCATCACGAGTAGCTATTCTCCTATTTTTTGAGCTGCATTATAGATAAGAATAATCTCCATAATCAATACTGGTACCAATAAAAAAGAGGATAAAGGAGAAAAAATAATACTAATAAACATAGCTCCATTTACAATCTTTAAAATTCCAATAATTTGCGCAAAAGAACCTAAATAATCTTTTAGTTTCATTACCCCAATTCCAAGAATTAACTCAGCGGTACCAAACAAAATCAAAATTATAACACTAGATAGAAGTTCTGTTGTATAATCACCAAGGTTAAAAACAGAAAAAGAAATCGTTATCAGTACTATTAAAAGCTCAATAATAAAATATACATAAGAAACTGAGACAATTATTTTATTATTTAAAATAGTTCCAAGCTTCTTATATCCGTTTAGAAAGAAAAACAAAGAAATTAGAAATGGAATTCCCCATCCTATTCTCAAAAACAATCCATTGTTATAAAAATCTCCATCAGAAATTAATATAAATTCTATAATCATTCCAATTACGGAAGTAATTGAAACAAAGATTCCTGAAATCCAACTTACTCTTAGTACACTTTTATCAGAAGCTGAAAGTTGAATTTTATTTTCTTTATGAATACTTTCTTCAAAGAAAGTTCCTGCATCTATCTCTAAAGCCTCTAAGATCGTTTTCACTGTAAAACTTCTGGGTGTTACATCTCCAGCTTCAATTCGCTGTATGGTTCTTACATTGATATTACATATCTCTACCAATTCTTCTTGAGTTAAGCCTTTTTGTTTTCTTAACTCTAAGATCTTTTTACCTAAACCTGGTTGTTTCATCGTAAATACATTTTTAAATTCCATACAATGTTACGTGTGTTTGTGTTTTACTCAAATTATTATGACTTACATTTACCCGACATTTAAACGACAAGTCAATATTAACAAGGGATTGCTATTTATAATTATCAAATGCAAAATAGTTGTTTTTTTGATTTTTTTTACTTTTTATTCCATAAAACAACCAAGTTTATTTCCTTACTTTTACCAAATAATACTGAATTCTAATCAGAAATAATGAAATTAGTCTTTGCCACCAACAATCTTCACAAGCTAAAAGAAGTACAAGAAATGCTATCCAATACTATAGAAGTATTGTCTTTAAAAGATATTGGTTGTTTTGAAGATGTTGAAGAAACTGAAACTACCTTAGAAGGCAATGCCAGACTAAAAGCAGCTCATATTACTAACAACTATGGATATAATTGTTTTGCAGATGATACCGGTTTAGAAGTAGACGCATTAAATGGAAAACCTGGTGTGTTTTCTGCTAGATATGGTGGAGAACATGGTAATTCTGAAAAGAACATGCAAAAGCTTCTCAAAGAACTTCATGGAAAAGCAAACAGAAAAGCACAATTTAGAACAGCTGTTGCGTTAAATTTAGAAAATAAGCAGTATCTTTTTGAAGGAATTTGTGAAGGAGAAATTTTAGAAAAAAAAACAGGAACTGGAGGTTTTGGTTATGATCCCATTTTTAAACCAACAGAAGCCTCTGCATCATTTGCTGAGATGAATTCTGAAGAAAAAAACAAAATTTCTCACAGAGGAATTGCCATTCAAAAATTAGTTGATTTCTTATTAAATTTATAAAACAACCTAATGAAAAAAATTACCCTACTTTTAATTAGCCTGCTATGTTTACATAGTTGTGATAAAAAAACAGCAGAGACCAATATGAATACAAAACAATTGCGTCATGTAGTCTTATTTAAATTTAAAAAAGAAGCGCCACCGGCAGCTATTAAAAAAATAGAAGATGCATTTATAGGGTTGCCTACTAAAATTAAAACGATTAAAAGTTTTGAATGGGGCTTAAATAATAGTCCTGAAGATTTAGACAAAGGACTTACTCATTGTTTTTTTGTTACTTTTAATAGTGAAAAAGACAGAGATGAATACCTACCTCATCCTGCACATCAAGAATTTGTAGCTATTTTAAAACCCCATTTAGAAGATGCTGTGGTTGTAGACTACTGGGCTAAATAAAATAGTTAAAACTATAGTTTTCTATCTAACATGAAACAAAAATCATACACAAAACAATTTAGTACACTTTTTTTTGTGTTGGTTTTATTAGTACTTATCAATATTAGTTTTGGGTCTGTTTCTATTCCTTTTCACGAAATACTAGACATCTTATTAGGCGGTAATAGCAGTAAATCTAGTTGGGATGTAATCATTCTTCATTTTAGGCTTCCAAAAGCAATTACAGCAATTTTAGTAGGTTCTGGATTGGCCATCGCTGGTTTGTTAATGCAAACTCTATTTAGAAACCCCTTGGCAGGGCCTTTTGTATTAGGCATCTCTTCTGGAGCTAGCTTGGGAGTGGCTCTCTTAATTTTGGGTTCTGGCATCTTTGGAGGGGTTTTAGCAACGATTGCTTTTTCTAGTTGGGGTTTAGCCATTGCCTCAAGTATAGGTGCAGCACTTGTATTGCTGGCTGTGTTAGTAACGGCTACGAAGGTGAGAAATACCATGAGTATTTTAATTATTGGTCTTATGTTTGGTACGGTTACTTCAGCTATTATAAGCGTATTAACTTTTTTTAGTGATGCCGAAAAAATTCAGCAATTTATATTCTGGGGTTTTGGAAATTTAGGAAATCTATCTTGGACCGAAATATTGGTTTTTTTTATCATATACCTCATAGCGGTGCTAAACTTACTGTTTATCATAAAACCATTGAATACTTTTCTATTAGGTGAAAACTACTCTAAAAGCTTGGGAATTAATATTAAAAGAAGTAGAAACATCATTTTATTGATTACCAGCTTATTAACGGGGGTAATTACAGCCTTTGCTGGGCCAATTGCTTTTATTGGTTTGGCGGTTCCTCACATTACTAAATTGGTTTTTAAAACATCTGATCATAAAATATTACTTCCTGCTGTGGCCGTTTTAGGAGGTATTACCTTGCTGTTTTGTGATGTTATTGCTCAATTACCAACTAGTGAATTTACACTACCCATAAACGCCGTAACCTCGTTATTTGGGGCTCCTGTAGTTATTTGGCTACTTGTAAGAAAAAAGAAAATATATTTATGAGTAATGCCACCAAAAATAGTATTGAAACTAAGAATTTACATGTTGGGTATCAACAAAAAAATTCTGTGAACCTTATTCAACAAAATATTTCTATTCAATTAGCCAAAGGAAAATTTGTTGGTATTTTAGGAAAAAATGGCATTGGTAAATCTACCCTATTAAGAACACTTACCGGGGTGCAAGAGGCTATTTCTGGAGACGTTATTATTAATGGAAAAAACATTAAATCCTATAATTATAGAGAATTATCTACCATTATTAGTTTGGTGCTCACAGAACAATTACCAGACAGTCAGCTCACTGTTTTTGATTTGGTGGCTCTAGGAAGACAACCCTATACTAACTGGGTGGGAAAACTAGAGAAAAAAGATCTTGAAAAAATTAGATGGGCATTAGAGCAAACAGAAACAACAGCATTAGCTCACAGATATTTTTATGAATTAAGTGACGGACAATTACAACGAGTATTAATTGCAAGAGCCTTGGCACAAGATACTCAGATTATTATGCTAGATGAACCCACAGCTCATTTAGACATGCATCATACCATTAAAATTTTTCAATTGTTAAAAAAGCTTTCGCAAGAAACCAACAAGACTATTATTATGACCACCCATGAGGTAAATTTAGCCATTAAGGGTGCTGATCAACTTATTTTATTAACTGAAAAAGATGTGGTCGCAGGTAAAAAGGAAGCATTAATTGCAAACAATTCTTTTGATACCTTATTTTCTTCAGAAATTGTTAACTTTAACGCAACTTTAGAACAATTTATTATCACTAAAAAATCATAATTTTTACTTTTGAATTTACTAAAACAGTATCCAAATATTAAAACCCAAACAATAATCTTTAGATCTATGAAAAAAATACTTTTTGCAGCAAGCTTTTTTGCTTTTACTGCTACTGTTTCTTCACAAAACACAACAGATGCCTCTGTAAAATATGCAACTTCTATTACTGCTAAAGAAATAGGAAATCACCTATTTACATATGCTTCCGATGAATTTGAAGGGCGAAATACAGGAGAACCTGGTCAGAAAATGGCTGTTGAATATTTAAAGAATTTTTATGTGAGCCAAGGAATCATTTCACCTATTGGCGGAGATGACTACTACCAAGAAGTTCCTGCTGCATACATGAGTAAGTTAAGTAGACGAGGAGAAATAAAAGATTCTGAAAATGTACTTGCTTTTATTAAAGGGTCTGAAAAACCAGATGAAATTATTGTAATTTCTGCACATCTAGACCACGTTGGAATGAACAAAGACGGAGAGGTTTTTAATGGAGCAGATGATGATGGTTCTGGTACAGTAGCTGTCTTAGAAATAGCAGAAGCGTTTAAAAAGGCTGTAGATGAAGGAAATGGTCCAAAAAGATCTATTTTATTTTTACATGTAACTGGTGAAGAAAAAGGATTGTTAGGCTCTCGCTATTATACTGAAAATCCTATTTTTCCTATAGCAAATACCATTGTTAATTTAAATATTGATATGATTGGTAGAATAGATAAAAGACACAAAGGAAACCCTAAGTATATCTATTTAATTGGTTCCGATAAATTAAGTACAGAATTGCATGAAATTTCTGAGCAAATGAATACAAAATATACTTCTTTAGAATTAGATTATAAATACAATGACGAGAATGATCCTAACAGATTTTACTACAGATCAGATCATTATAATTTTGCAAAGTTAAACGTACCTATTATCTTCTACTTTAATGGAACCCACGTAGATTATCATAAAGAAACAGATACGCCAGACAAAATTAATTATGAACAATTAGAAACCAGAACTCGCTTGGTTTTTCACACAGCTTGGGAATTGGCTAATAGAGAAAATAGGATTGTAGCTGATAAGCTTGAAAAAGTGGAGAAAACTGAATAATTACAGCTATTCACAAGAATTTTAAAAGTCAACTCAAATGAGTTGGCTTTTTTTAATGCATTATTTTAAAAAGCAATTCTTTTAAGATATCTCTATTAGACTGGTTTGCTCCTACTCCTTTGCTTTTTACATCAGCATCGCGTAACAAAGAAATAATTTGTGCCACCTTACGCATCGGATAGTTTTTAGCAGCTGTGATATAATCTACCACAAAAAAACTACGAATTCCTAAGGCTTTAGCTACGTGATCTCTAGACTTGTTTTGCAATCCGTGATATATTAACAGCTGGGTAAAATAACTATTTAGCAAAGAGATGGTCATCACCAATGGATTGCCTTTTGGGTTTTGTGCAAAATACTGGATGATCTGATTGACTTTTAAAACTTGCTTCTCTCCCACTGCTTTTCGCAATTCAAAATTATTATAGTCTTTAGAGATGCCAATATTGTCTTCTATATGCTGGGGTGTAATAATAGTTTGTGGTGGCAATATGGTAATAAGCTTCTGTAACTCATTGTTAATCTTACTTAGATCAGTTCCTAAAAATTCTACCAACATTTGAGCTGCTTTAGGTTCTACCTGGTAGTTTTTACCTCCTAGCACCCTTCGTATCCAGTCTGATACCTGGTTTTCATACAAGCGTTTGCTTTCATATACCAGACCTGATGAACGTATTGCTTTAAATACAGCCTTGCGCTTGTCTATCTTATTGTATTTGTAGTTTAGCACCAAGACCGTAGACGGTTGTGGATTTTTAGCATACGCTGCTAATTTGTCTATGGTTCTGCTTAAATATTGTGCTTCTTTTATAATAATCACCTGCTTTTCTGCCATCATAGGGAAACGCTTTGCGGCCCCTACAATATCTTCTACTTCTACATCACGACCATACATGACCGTTTGATTGAATTCTTTTTCTTCTTCCTGTAAAATATTTTCCTGAATAAAATCAGAAATCTTATCTATATAATACGGCTCTTCTCCCGTTAATAAGTAGATGGGCTTTACCCTTCCACTTTTAATATCAGAAACAATTTCATTTATTTCATTCATAAAATATACTATAACAAGCTATGTAAACAATCTAATTACTTTTTGGATGATCATTTCTGTCATCTACCAAACAATTAGCCTAGTTTTTATTACATTTAACCCATGCAAGAACTGAATTTTCCATCCTATGCATTCAAACTCAAATCTAGCGAAAATAAGACACTTATTTTTGATATTATTAGAAAAAAATATGTGGTCTTAACACCAGAAGAATGGGTACGTCAACATGTGCTTTGGTTCTTACTAGAAGAAAAGAACTATCCTGCATCTTTAATTGCTGTAGAAAAGCAACTCAAAATACACAACAGAACTAAAAGAACCGATATAGTGGTGTATAATACCCAAGGCACTCCAGAGGTATTAATAGAATGCAAAGCACCCAGTGTAAAAATAACACAGGACGCCTTTGACCAGATTGCACGCTATAACCTCACCGCCAACGCATCCTATTTAATGGTAACCAATGGCCTATCACATTTCTTTTGTCAGATAGATACTGAAAATGAAACCTATGTTTTTTTAAAGGACATTCCGGCGTATTAGAATAATAATGGCTATTAAATTTTATTACTACACACTTTAATACTATTATTAATTTTTCAAATTGTTCTATTTTGGCTTATTTCTATGAATGTTTTGAATTAAGACGAGACGGTACAGATGGCACAGACAGGGTTGTAATGATTAATAGATAATATTTAAAAATATACAACTACTCATCATCATCATCATGTAATGAGCGATACCGATCTCTCATCATCTCAGCATATAGTTCTAAAGAATTAATGTCTATTGAATCAAATAACCTTTCATGTACTTCCTCTTTTTTGAACATTTTAATTTGAACTTTATTTTGATTTGAATCTTCTCTTTTAGTACTAGATGTGTTTCTCTGTACGTGTTTTGCTATTTCTTTTAGATAAGTCTTCTGGTCCATTGTGCAAGTTATAATAATTAATTATTTAATATATTACAACAAGAAGAGATGTGGATGACTCGTTTGTTTTGGAGAGCTCCCGCATTCTAAACCACCGTGCTTCGAGTAAGTCGGTTGGTACGTATTGCTACGTTCCTGATGCACTGCAAATATAAGAATATAGTTGTAACCAATGCTTTATTGAGAACAAGAAAACAACAAGTATGGTTATTTAGATACGCTGATCTCTGGGGCTACTCTTTTTCTATGCTCAAGCTAATTAAGACGCCATGTCCACTTGTAGGCGCTTCGCTTGTAAATACTGCAAATCGAGCATTATTTTCAGAGTTATTTGTACTGTCATCAAAAACAACATCAAAAATAAATTCATCTTCAAGTGTGAGTTTGTAAAAAGTTTCTGTAACAAATCCTGTTCTACGTTTTTCAACATCAAGATTCCAATCCATATTTCCACTGTAAAGAGTATCATTGCGAGTAAAGCTATACGCAACATTGTTTTCATTAAAGTTAAAATATCCCAGTGCTCCTTCTTCTGTTAAGTTTGATGAAGGATTAAAGCCCGTTGGAAAAAATTCACCATAGAGAGAGAAAATTTCCGTTACGTTCCAAACTCCTTCAAGAGAATCTTCGGCTTGCAATTCATCGTCAACACATGACGTAAAGTGCATACAGGTGACTACAAAAATTAAAAACGTAAGAATGCTGTTTTTTAGGGACATAGCGTATTTATTTTAGGTTAAATAAAAAATAATATCTTTTTCAAAGATATACAACAAAAACATATTTACAAACCTTATTTAGATTTAATTTAAATAGTAAAGTGTGAAGAGTGAAAAAATATTAAAAATACCCTTGATGATCTTTTGATGTTAGGATACAACTAACAAGGGAGTATGCACTAATCATATTGGCATGATTCAACAGTAAAGCAATAACCTACAGTAAGTTACTTCCAATAATACTTATGTTTTTTTGAGGATATACCTGAGTATTAGAAAGCAAAATGAACTATTAAGAAGCATAATCTAAATAGCATCTAAGAAGCTATAATTTGTGGTTTTTTTGGTAAATAACTTAATTAAAATCTTCTTCTAATAAGTCTAAAACAAGCTTGCCAATTTTGTGCTCAGTTTATTTTGTGATCTAATGAAGTCTTTTGTGTTTTTTTTATACCAGATAGATGCTGAAAATGAAACCTATGTTTTTTTGAAGGATATTCCAGAGTATTAGAGGACATCATGAAGTTCGATTATTGATATATCATTATTATTTTTAATTTTATTTGTAGGGTTATTGGTTATAGACCTCTGGGCAGAGAGCACAAAATACTGAATTTCCTAAGCGGGAGGCTAGAAAAAAACAATGATTATTATCGGCGTCTTCACAGTAAAAAACCTCAACTTATTGATAATCACTAATGCTACTCTTTTTACAATATTAATGAATATTGTAAATTCAAAGTTTAATATTTTAATAATAAAGAAACCTACAACTTTAGCACATATTTAGCAATGAGATCAATTAAGATATCCTAGATTTGTAATCTTGAAAATAGCCATCGTCATACTAAACTGGAACGGGAAAAAATTGCTAGAACAATTTTTACCGTCTATTGTTAATTTTAGTTCAGAATTAGCAGAAATCTATGTGGCAGATAATGCCAGTACAGATAGTTCTTTAGCGTATATAAAAGAATACTTCCCTTTAGTACAGATTGTAGAAAACACCACCAATGGTGGTTATGCTAAGGGCTATAATGATGCATTAAAAAGTATTGATGCAGATATTTATTGTTTGATAAACTCTGATATTGAGGTTACCCAAAATTGGATCTCTCCTATTTTAGAGGTGTTTAAGAAAGAAAAAAATACCGCTATTATTCAGCCAAAAATACTAGATTTTAAAGCCAAAGATACTTTTGAATATGCAGGTGCTGGTGGTGGCTTTATAGATTTATATGGCTACCCGTATTGCAGAGGTCGTGTTTTTAATCATCTAGAGCAAGACACCAAACAGTTTAATGATGTTGCCGAAATTTTTTGGGCATCTGGTGCTTGTTTTTTCATACGATCTAAAGTATATCATCAATTAAATGGTTTTGATGAAGATTATTTTGCACATCAAGAAGAAGTAGATTTGTGTTGGAGAGCCCAAAATGAAGGTTTTGATGTAAAATATGTTGGAGGCGCTACTGTGTATCATGTTGGAGGCGCTACTCTTCAAGAAACCAATCCTCAAAAAACATTCTTAAACTTTAGAAATAGTTTGCTTAACGTTATTAAAAATGTACCCAAACAATGGTTTTTGTTGGTTGTTTTTTCACGTTTACTATTAGATGGTATTGCTGGTATTAAGTTTTTGGTAGAACTTAGACCAATTCATACTTGGGCCATTATAAAAGCTCATTTAAGTGTGTATCGAAATTTTTATAAATTTTTACAGAAGAGAAAGAATTTACAGAAAAAATATGAATACAACCTGCACACTAGTGTTGTTTGGCAATATTTTGTATTGGGAAGAAAAAAATTTAAAAATCTTCGTTAAAAATTACAAAATATCTAGAGATCCCTTTCCTTCTCTAATGACCACTGGTTCTTGCGCTGTAAGATCTATAATTGTAGAGGCATAATTATCTCCAAAACCACCATCTATTACTCCATCTACTAAATGATGCCATTTTTCAAAAATTAACTCAGGGTCTGTTGTATATTCTAACACATCATCTTCATCATAGATTGAAGTAGATATGATTGGGTTTCCTAAGGCCTCTACAATGGCTCTAGCTATGGTATTGTCTGGAACACGAATACCTACTGTTTTTTTCTTTTTAAATACTTTTGGTAGTGATTTACTACCCGGTAGTATAAATGTGTAAGGCCCTGGAAGTGCTCTTTTAAGCAACTTATACGTTGGTGTGTCTATTTGCTTCACATAATCAGATAAGTGACTTAAATCATTACAAATAAATGAAAAATTGGCTTTTTCTAGCTTTATGCCTTTTATTCTAGCAATTTTCTCAACGGCTTTGGTATTGGTAATATCGCAACCCAAACCATAAACGGTGTCTGTTGGATATATTACCAGCCCTCCTTTTTTTAGAACATCAACTACTTTATTGATTTCTGTAGGGTTAGGATTGTCTTTATATATTTTTATAAAAAATGCCATAAAATAACAATTCGATACATCAAATTAAATCTGTAACTAAATGTCTGTTTTTGGAAGGAGTTAATTTTTATCTACCAACCTAAAACCTTCTCCATGAATATTTAAAATTTCTACACCCTCATCTTTCTTCAAATATTTACGAAGTTTAGCAATATAAACATCCATACTTCTAGATGTAAAATAATTGTCATCTCTCCAAATCTTAGTCAATGCAAGTTCCCTTGGCATTAAATCATTTTTATGCAGTGCTAGCATACGAAGAAGTTTACTTTCTTTAGGTGATAATTTTTGTGGTTCATTTTCTCCTACAGACAAATGACGTAATTTAGAATTGAAGAAAAAACCGCCAATAATAAACTCAAACTGTTCATTTTCTGCTGCTGAATCTGATTCTTTTCTTTGCAAAATTGCTTTAATCTTAAAGAGCAACACTTCAGAATCAAAAGGTTTATTTAAATAGTCATCTGCACCAACCTGGTAGCCTCTTAAAACATCTTCTTTAAGCGTTTTTGCTGTTAAAAAGATAATGGGTATTTCTTTGTTGTTAGAACGAATATCTTGTGCCAAAGAAAAACCATCTTTACGCGGCATCATGACGTCTAGAATACAAAGATCAAAATCATTGTTTTTAAACATAATTAAGCCTTCAATACCGTCTTTTGCATGTGTTACATTGTAATCGTTTAATGCTAAATAATCTTTTAAAACCGTTCCAAAATTTGGATCGTCTTCTACTAATAAAATCTTTTTACTTCCCATGTTTGTTTATTTATATTAATGGTAACTTAATTGTAAATGTGCTTCCTTTTCCTTTTTCACTATCTACAAAAACCGTTCCGTGATGTGTATCTACTATTTCTTTAACGTAAGCCAAACCTAAACCGTGACCTTTAGTGTTGTGAATATTTCCTTTTTGCTCTCTATAAAATTTATCAAAAATTTGTTTTTGAACATTTTTTGCCATTCCTATTCCTTGGTCTTCAATTTTAATCAGTAAGTTTTTGTTAGTGCTTTCTGTATAGACATCAATTTTTGGCTTTTCATCAGAATATTTTAATGCGTTTTCTAAAATATTAACCAATACATTGGTCATATGAAATTGATTGACCAAAGTTTCTGATTGAATTGCTTGAAAATGTGTTGAAATTGAACCTTGCTTGTCTATGGCAAGAAGACTTACATGAGAAATTGCATCATCTATAACATCATGCATGTCTGAAGCTTCGGTATTAATTTCAATTTGGTTTTTTTCTAACCTAGAGATTCGTAAAACATTTTCTACCTGACCATGCATCCGTTTATTTTCTTCTCGAATCATTTTTATATAACGAAGTACTTTCTCTTGATCATTAATAATCTTTGGATTTTTAATAGAATCTAATGCAAGGTTTATAGTTGCAATAGGTGTTTTAAACTCATGGGTCATATTATTGATGAAATCAGTTTTAATTTCTGATATTTTCTTCTGTTTTACCAATTGATATAACGAACTTGAAAAAGCAACTATAATTATAAAAATAAAGAATAATGATAACAGTAAAATATTAGAAATATCTGATAAGATATGTTTGTTTTTATCTGGAAAATCTATGTATAAAGTAAAGTTGCTAATACCTTCATTATTTATAAACAAAGGATAACTTTGGCTTATTACCGGGTTTACAGTGTAGTAACCAGATTTTAACTTAGTGGCTAGGTCATTATTATAAACACCGTATTTATAATCTATATTAATATTATTTCTTTCTAATTCTTCTTTTAATGTTGCGTTTAATTCTCTGTTGTTTATTCGTTCTTCTATAGGAAATGTTTTTTTGTAATCTTTAAAAACATCTGATAGTAATTTTCTATCTACCTCCTCTACTCTGTCTATTGTTGAAATTTTATTTACGTTAAATACATCCTTAAATTCATTATTACCAACAACAAAAGTTCCTTTAAAAACATCTCTTTTTTTTGTAAATCTTTTTACAACGATGCTGTCATTATCATAAAAGCCATTTTTGTCTAAAATATCCAATGCTGGAATCTTAAAATCTTCTTCTATAATGGTTGTTCCAAAAGAAAAACGACTCTTACTACTAGTGTCTATTTGTTGAATTAAAAAGTTTTTGATTTGCGCTTTGTTTAAAAACCTTTTGGTCTTTATGAAACTTTCAATTTTATTATAAAAAAGGTCTTCTTCTTTTATTTCTAAACGTTCAGAAACTCTAGCCAATGCTTTTGTAACATCTCCTTTAAATTGATTTTCTTTACTTTCTATCGCATTATTTATCCAATATAACTGAACGGAGACTATTCCAATAAGTGAAATACTCATTAATACTACAATAAGGACAAATATTTTCTTTCCCATTGGTCAAAAATAGACTTATAAAGTAGGTTATTTTTTTATTTTAACTTAGATTAACAATACAACTTGCTTATTTAAGCAAATTTTAACATAAAATGAAGATTATCCTAAATAAAAAGCAACTTTTTTGTTAAAATATTAAATATATTTTTAGTTTTTAACAATGTTTCATCTTTTTCAATATTTTGAATAGTATAATTTGATAATAAGTTTCTCTTGGTGTCTGACCATTGATTTTTAATGATATCCTTCACCTGTTTTTTAGTAACAGCATCTCTTTCCATGACTCTTTTAATCCTAGTATCTTCGGGCGCATTTACTGAAATAATTATATTGCAAATTAAATCACCATTGGTTTCAAAAAGAATGGCATTTTCATAGATTATTAATATATTTTCTTTTTGACTTGCAATAAAGTTTCTAAAATGCTCTTTTACGGCTGGGTGAACAATGTTATTTAAAGATTTTAATAACTCAGGTTCTTTAAAAACTAATGAAGATATATACTTTCTATTTAAGGTGTTGTCTTGGTAACTTTTTTCACCAAATACTGCAATAATATTCTCTTTTAGACTTGGCAAGGTATTTATAAGTAATTTAGCCTCTTTATCTGCATGGTAATAAGCGGTATTATCTAAAGCACAAATGGTTTTAGCTACCAAAGATTTTCCACTACCAATGCCCCCTGTTATTCCAACTATCATACTATTTATTTATTATGAAATCTATTTTAAGAGGAGTTATTCTTGCATTTTTTATCATAAAAGAAGTTTCTACAATTTTTGGAATTAAATAAGACAAGTTATTTTCTTTAGACATATTGTAATCACACTCAATCAAAAAAGATGAGGGCGAAATTTTATTAAAGTTAGAAAGCGCTATCCTGTAGGTGATTTTTACCAACTTAGGAAATGTATTAATGGTTTTACCTGGCGGTAGATTTAATACCTTAAAAGGAAGCTCTACCGTACCTTCTGTAAACTTCTCTATTGCTGCAGAAATTTCTATATTCTCTAGTTGAATGTTCACATTAGACTCAGATACAAATTCTTTAACTGCTATTAATTCATTAATTGAGGCACTGAGTTCTTTCTTTTGAAGAAGTTTTGTAGAGACAAAACTAATAGTATCTAGTATAGATTCTGGACCTGTTACTATTATTGAATCTGGAGAAATACTAATAGGCTCATTTAATTCATAACCGTCTGCAAAGGTAAAATCAGACACGAGTTTTACGGGTACTTTTTTAATCTTTAACAATCCTAAATTAAAAGCAATTGAATCATGTATAAAATGATCTATTTGAACCCCTGTTTTCATTTGTTTTTGAAGCGCCAATTTTTGCTTGGAAACTAATAAATAATAATCTGTTAAAGATTTATAATAAATATTAGATGCGTTAATTTCTAATTTATTTGGTGAAATTTTTGCTGAAATTAATTTAAATCCTGTTGTTTTAATATGAATTTTTATAAAATCTAAAGGAGTCTCCTGTAATAATTTATCATCTGGAAGATTCTTATAGCTTATTGGAAAAGCTATGGTACCGTCATATTCTTTTGACAATTTGGTCATAAACCAAAAAACAACAGAAAGAAGTGTGAATAAAATGAATGAATAATTCATTTTATTGTTTCCATTATTTTTTTGATTCATTTCTAATTGTATTTGTTTGCAAGCTAATTAAACTAAAACCAAAGACAAAATTAACTACAAAAAAAAGCGAGCTGTATATGAGCTCACTTTTTTATAATGATGTTATAATGATTATTTTTTTGCTGGTACAGTAGTATATTTCTTGCTTAATTCTACAGAAATTGCTGCCTGTTCAAACTTAATTTTTCCAGCACCTGTCTCTATAGTAACTGTGGTATCTTTGTCATTTATATCAACTAACTTCCCGTGTATACCACTAGAAGTAACAACTTTTGATCCTTTTTTTAACTCTGTTATAAACTTTTTTTCTTTTTTGCGTTTTCTGTTTTGTGGCAATATCATGAAAAGATAAAAAACAACCAAAAGAGCTAACATAGGAAGCATCATACCTCCAAATCCTTCAGATGGAGATGCTTGTAAAAATAACGTAGTTAAAATCATTAATTTTTCTTAAGTGGTTTGATTCTTTTTCTAATTTCCTCATCTGTGTAAACCCTTGGAATTACTGACCCCTTTAACCTTAATACTTCTCTACCACGTGCAGTATTGGTAATTAAAGTTAATGTTTTGGCTTGTCTGTTTGGCTTGCCAGCTGTGTTGAAATTAGCTAATACTTCAGCAGAATCTCCTGGTTTAATTGGTGTTTTTGGCCAAACTGGAACCGTACAACCACAAGAAGGTTGAACGTTAGAAATTACAAGATCTGTTTTTCCAGAATTAGTAACTATAAATTTTGCTTCAACAATCTCTCCTTCGTTTACAGTTCCAAAATCATATTCTGTAATATCAAATTGTATTTCAGCAGAACCCTTACTAATTTCTACATCTCTTTTTTTAGCAGTAATTATATTTTCTTTCTTAACCTTTCCTGAAGCATTACCTTCTTTACAGGAGTTAAAAAAAACTAGTGATAATACTAGTAGTGATGATGTTACTATTTTATTCATAATTGTAAAGTTTTTTGTAAAAATAATAAATTATAATAATCCTCGTCCAACTTTGACGAATTTTTTGTCTTTATCAAACTCTCTAGAGAGTTTGTCTAACACTCCATTTACAAAGTAACCACTTTTTTCTGAAGAATAGTCTTTAGCAATCTCTATATATTCATTTATGGTAACTTTAGTAGGTATCATTGGAAAATTCAAAAACTCACAGGCTCCCATTTTTATTAATATCATGTCCATATCTGCAATCCTATCTGATTCCCAATTTGGAGTATGAATTTTAATATCATTTTCAAAAGTATGATGATTTAGTATTACTTTTTTAAATAATTCTGACACAAAATCTAGATCATCTTGGTTTTTATAGAGACTCCCTAAAGAGAAAGTACTAGTTGCTTTTTGCTTTTTGAGTGACCTAAGCACCCATGTGTTTACAAATGGTATATCATCTACCCAGGTAATATTTTCATCTTCAAAATACTCTGCAAGTTTTGTATTTGGAGCAACGATCTCTCTAAAAAAATCAATTACAAAACTTTTATCTAAATTAAAGGAGTCTTCTTCTGTGGTTAGGTAGTCAGAAAACAATGCACTCTTTTGTAGCTTGTCCCAAATAATTTTCACATATTCATCATCTTTAGACCAATTGATTAGATGTTGAGACTCTATATGAAGAGAAATAGAAGTGCTTTCTGCTATTTTTTTTATGAGTTTATTTTCTACAAATTTTCTATTTGGAGATAAATCTTCCTTTGTAGCTAAATATTTTTTCTTTGAAATTTCCTGTTTTTGTTCAGCTAGCTTTTGAACCTCAACTAGAAGTTGAAGAAGCAAAACATATAAATCAAACATTTTTTTAATGCTAAATTTTATAAATTTTTCTTCTTTCACGATATCGTCATCATGAGATTTAATCATCGCATATACTGACTGCATTACCTTAACTCGAATATGTCTTCTGTTGATCATTTAAAGAACTTATTTTTTAATAAAAAAAGCGAAAGATAAAAATCAGTCGCTTTGCAAAAATATAATTATTTCTTCAAGTGCATTAAGAGTTTCTCTCTTTTTTACGTTTATCTATTCTATTTTGTGCAATATTGAATGCAGCTCTGTGTGTAGTGATGTTTTCTTTTTCTGAAAGTTTAAATATTTCTAAGGTTGTATTGTAAATATTTTCAGTTTTTCTAATGCTTTCCTCTTTAGTATACCCTTCTAATTCACCATATACATTTATAATACCTCCTGCATTTATTAAAAAATCTGGAGCATAAGCAATTCCTTTTTCTTTAAGAATTCTACCATGCTTTACTTCATCTGCTAACTGATTATTAGCAGCACCTGCGATAACCTTTGTATTTAATTGATGAATAGTTTCATCATTAATAGTAGCACCTAATGCACAAGGAGCATAAATATCTAGGTCTAGATTGTATATATCATTTCCTAAAATAACATTGGTATGGTACTTTTTAGACAACTCCTCTAAACGCGCTTCATTAATATCATTAATAATTACTTGAGCTCCTTCCTCTGTTATATATTTAACCAATGTTTCCCCTACATGTCCAACTCCTTGAACCAGTATTTTTTTTCCTTCTAAGCTTTCTGTACCAAATTTATAATTAGCCGCTGCTTTCATTCCCATATAAACACCATAGGCAGTTACTGGTGAAGGATTTCCAGAACCTCCTTTAGATTCGGATATTCCAGTAACATGAGGAGTTACTTCTCTTATAATGTCCATATCTCTGGTTTCCATTCCAACATCTTCTGCGGTAATATACCTTCCACTCAAAGAATTTACAAACTCGCCAAACCTTCTCATTAAACGATCATTCTTTTGTGTTTTTGCATCACCAATAATTACGGCTTTACCTCCACCTAGATTTAATCCTGTAATTGCAGACTTATAAGTCATCCCTCTAGACAAACGCAAAACATCATTTAAAGCATGCCATTCACTTTGGTATGTCCACATTCTTGTACCACCTAAAGCAGGTCCTAAAACTGTATTGTGTATACCAATTATTGCTTTTAAACCTGTATCTTCGTCGTTGCAAAAAACAATTTGTTCGTGACCATCAAAAGAGAGTTGTCCAAACACAGGATCTTTCTTCATTAAGTTAGTATCAATAATTTTAGATGTCATAAGTGTCTATTCGTTTTAATTGTGAGAGTCTTGTATAATTCATAAAAAACAAAGGTCAAAAATACGATATCTTCAAATAACAACAAATTAATTGCTCTTAAATTATATATATTTTAATTTTAAAATACTGCAAGAAAAATAATAATGAAATCCTTAAGATATTTAGACAAGTATTTTGTAAAGTACAAATGGAGACTATTATTAGGTGTTTTCATTACAATTTTATCTAAAATATTAGCACTTCAGATACCAAGAATTATAGGGAAATCGCTAAATTCTGTGGAGCAGTATATGAAAGGCACTATTTTAGATAAATCTTTTGTAGAAGAGCAATTATTGTGGAATATATTAATTATATTAGGTGTTGCAGTTTTAGCCGGATTATTAACCTTTGTAATGCGGCAAATGATTATTGTCACGTCTAGATTAATTGAGTTTGATTTAAAAAATGAGATTTATGAACAATATCAAAAACTATCTATAAATTTTTATAAAAAAAACAGAACTGGAGATTTAATGAATCGTATCAGTGAAGACGTTTCTAAGGTTAGAATGTATTTTGGCCCTGCTGTGATGTATTCTATGAATATGATTTTTTTATTCATTGTTGGTTTTACTCAAATGGTTAAGATAGATCCTGAACTAACCATGTATACATTAATTCCTTTTCCAATCTTATCTATTTCTATATTTTACATAAGTAAGGTTATCAATAAAAGAAGCACTGTAGTTCAAGAATATTTATCTAAACTAACCACATACAGTCAAGAATTTTTCTCTGGTATTAATGTTGTAAAATCATATGGAATAGAACCAATGGTGATTGCTGGGTTTGATGAATTAGCAGACAAAAGCAAAGAAAAAAACATCAGTTTATACAAAGTACAAGCACTATTTTTCCCTTTAATGATCTTATTAATAGGGATTAGTAATTTAACAGTTATCTATATTGGAGGAAAACAATACATTAATGGAGAAATACCTATTGGAGTTATTGCAGAGTTTATCTTATATGTAAACATGTTAACTTGGCCGGTTGCTGTGGTAGGTTGGGTAACTTCTATGGTACAACAAGCAGACGCATCTCAAAAAAGAATTAATGAATTTCTTCAAGAAGAACCAGAAATACAAAACAATAGTACTAAAACATTCAACTGCGAGGGAAATATTGAATTTAAGAACGTTAGTATTACCTATGATGATACAAGAATAGAGGCATTAAAGAACATAAGTTTTTCCGTAAAAAAAGGAGAAACAGTTGCTTTTCTTGGTAAAACTGGTGCAGGAAAATCTAGCATTGTAAATTTAGTTTCTAGACTGTATGATGTAAATAGTGGTCTTATTACAATTGATGCCATACCAATTAAAGAAATTAATTTAACAGACTTAAGAAAGGCGATTGGTTTTGTACCCCAAGATCCGTTTTTATTTTCAGACTCTATTTCTAGTAATATTAAATTTGGGTACAATAAAGCAACAACTCAAGAAATCATAAACGCTGCAAAAAAAGCAGTTGTTCATCAAAATATTGTAGATTTTAAAGATGGCTATAATACCATACTAGGAGAACGAGGTGTTACTTTATCTGGGGGGCAGAAACAACGAGTTTCTATTGCTAGAGCTATTATAAAAAATCCTCAAATATTAATTTTTGATGATTGCTTGTCTGCAGTAGATACAGAAACCGAAGAAAGAATTTTAACAAATTTAGAAGACCTTTCTAAAAACAAGACCACATTTATTATTAGCCACAGAGTATCGTCAGCAAAAAATGCCGATAAAATTATCATACTAGATGGTGGAGAAATAATTCAGCAAGGTTCTCATAATCAACTAATAAATCAAAAAGGCTACTACAAAGAGCTCTATGAACAACAACTTTTAGAAAAAGAAAACTAGCTGGATATTTTGCCAAGTAAATTATTTTATTAGATTTGTTACTTTATATTTAATCAAAAAAATAGATTTTAAGAATTATGGGTGATAGAGTTGAGCAAGAAGAAATATTTTCACAAGTATTAAGAGCAGGAAGAAGAACATACTTTTTTGATGTTAGAGCTACCAAAGCAGACGATTATTATCTAACCGTTACAGAAAGCAAAAAGTTTACACACGATGATGGAACTTTTCATTATCAAAAACATAAAATCTATTTATATAAAGAAGATTTTAGTGAATTTAAAGAAATGCTAACAAAAGCTACAGACTATATCTTACATGAAAAAGGAGCTGAGGTAATTAGTGAACGTCATCAAAAAGACTACAAAAAAGAAGAACAAGATCAAGAATCAACTGAAGAAAAAAACACCGAGAGTTTCACAGATGTGAATTTCGATGATATTTAACAACTGATATTCAAATTCAATTTTCAAGAAAGAACATCTATTTAATTAGATGGTTTTTTTTATAGAACACTTTTAATAGTATTGGTTTTATGACAAGTCTCTAACCATTCTTTTTCAGGCACACTGTCTTGAGTTATTCCACCTCCAACATAAATATTTGCAAGAGCTCCATCAATCTCTACACAACGTAAATTCACAAAAAGCTCCGTTTCTGAATTAATATTAATCTCCCCTAAAAAACCAGTATAGAAAGTTCTGTCATAGTTTTCATTACTTAGTATAAAAGACTTTGCTGATGCTCTTGGCAACCCGCAAACAGCCGGAGTAGGATGCAAAGTATTTAATAAGTTTTTTAGCTCAAACTCCTCAATTTCTCCTTTTATATCTGCTTTTAAATGAAGTAAACTACCTGCTTTAATGGTATGCGTATCTGAAATAGAAAAGTTTTTTAAAATAATACCATTCTGTTGATCTTTAATTTGTGAGACAATGTAATCTATCACAAATTGATGTTCTTTAATTTCTTTATTTCCCCAGATAGGGTTTGAATTTCCTTCATAATTTTGAGTACTTGCCAAGGCGGTTGTATGAAATTCTTTATTCTTTAAAGTTACCAACCTCTCTGGAGTTGCCCCCATCCATAAGCCAACTTTTGGATGAAACCATACATAAACAAATGCATGATCATATTTTTGAAGTAAATTCTCAAATACCTGCAATAAATCAAACGAAGTTAGTGTTACAAGTTCTTTTCTGGAGAGCACTACTTTTTTAAATGAATTACTTTTAATGGCATCTATACCTGCTAAAACTAATGCTATATGACTATTTTTATCTGATTCATACTCTTTAAACTCAAGATCTGAGGTGTCTATTGAGTTTTTAATATACAACTCTTCCATTACCTCTGATGTTTCTTTTAAAAATACAATTGAGGGGTTTTCATTATGAAACGGAGCAAATACAAAGCCTTCTTCTTTGAAAGAATCTGAATATCTCAATGATGCATCATCTCCAAAATACGCCTTTAACTTTGTTGTATTAGGTTTATTGAAACAAACAAATGGTAGGTTTTTATGATAAGAAGCAACAATTTTTTTAAAAATTAAACTCAATCTAACAATTTTAAACGTTATTAATTTTATTTTTTATCGAGAATAATATTTGTCATTTTACAAATAGAAATTAACTGGTTCTCTTCATCTACAACTCTTACCTCCCATAAATGAGTAGATCTTCCTTTGTGAATAATTTTAGCAGTGGCATACACCAATCCTTCTCTTTTACTTTTAACATGATTAATGGATAAGGATATGCCATTAATGAATTGTTTTTTACGATCTATAAAAAAGTGAGAAGCCGCACTACCAACAGATTCTGCTAATGCAGCAGTTGCTCCTCCATGTAATTGACCGTAAGGTTGATGAACCACAGGAGTAACAGGCATTTTTGCAGTTAAATAATCTTCGCCAACATCAACATACTCAATATCAAGAGTTTCCATTAATGTGTTTTTTGAGTTGGCATTAAAACCTCTTAAAATCTCACTTTTATCCATCCTATTTCATTTGTTACACAAAAATACATATAAAATATTGTAATTTTGCCTTGGTAAACCAACAAGAAAAGATGTACAAAATTAGAATTGTTTTAGATACGGAAGCAGATGTTATTAGAACTATTTTGTTAGATAATGCTATAAATTTAGAAACCTTACATCTAACAATTGCAAAATCTTTTGATTTTGACGGTTTAGAAATGGCTTCATTTTATAGAACTGACAACGAATGGAATGAAGGAGAAGAGATTCCTCTTTTTAATATGTCTGAGGCCGGTGAAGGAATTTCTATGCAAAATTGTTTTATTAGAGAGACCCTTCCACAGGCTGGAGATAAATTAATATATGTCTATGACTTTTTAAAAATGTGGACTTTTTATGTAGAAGCCATAGAAGTAACAAAAGACACTCAAAATGATGTACCAAAAACAATTCTGTCTGTTGGTGAAATTCCAAAAGAAGCTCCAGAAAAAGAATTTGTTGCAGAAAAATCTGACTATGATTTTGATGATGAAGACGAATTTAAGGATGAATTTGAAAGTCTTGATGATATAGATTTTGATCATTATTAATTTTTAATAAACTAATTGCAAACTCCTAAATTAATTAGTAGACATGCCTAAGTCAAATAATAATTCACCAACTAATTTTTAGTAAATAAGGCTCTAGAACGTTCCTTAACAACCTATTATTATTCGTAATTTCTTACTAAGTAAGCTTTCTATTTAAAATAGTAACTCATGTAACATAGTTGTATCTTGTTCGTCTTACAAATAACAATTTAATAGATACAATTTTTTGGAAACAATCTTATCTCTCAAAAACCTCAATAAAAAATTTGGTCGAGTTCACGCAGTAAACAATCTTTCTTTTGATATACAGAAAGGAAATGTATATGGTATTCTAGGCCCTAATGGAAGTGGAAAATCTACTACTTTAGGAATTATTTTAAATGTAGTAAATAAAACTTCTGGAGAATTTAGCTGGTTTAACGGTAAACTTTCAACGCATCAAGCTCTTAAAAAAGTTGGTGCTATTATAGAACGACCAAATTTTTACCCGTATATGACGGCTGTTCAAAATCTGTCGTTAATTTGTAAAATTAAAGATATTTCTACTGAAAAAATAGAAGAAAAATTAAAAATTGTAAATCTCTACGAACGAAGAAATAGTAAGTTCAGTACCTTTTCTTTAGGTATGAAACAACGAATGGCTATTGCCTCTGCCCTATTAAATGATCCTGAAATATTAATTTTAGACGAACCAACCAACGGATTAGATCCTCAAGGAATACATGAAATAAGACAAATTATTCAGGAGATTACAAAAAACGGAACAACCATCTTATTGGCTTCTCATCTTTTAGATGAAGTAGAAAAAGTCTGTAGTCATGTAGTGGTAATTAGAGAAGGAATAAAATTATACAGCGGTAGAGTTGATGAAATGACTGCTTCAAAAGGCCTGTTTGAACTAAAAACAGCAAATGATAAAATAAAATTACTCACTCTTTTAGAACAACATCATAGTATTGGTGCTGTAAAAGAAGAAGGTGAGTTTATTATTGCATATTTAACAGAAGAGATGGAAGCAACTGAAATTAATACCTTCTTATTTAAAAATGGAATTGCAGTCTCTCATTTGGTAAAACGTAAACCAAGCTTAGAACAACAATTCCTAGACCTAACTAACATTAAATAATCTTAAAAATTTCAGTCATGCTAAGACTACTAACCATAGAATTTCACAAATTAAAACATAACAAAGCTAGTAAGGTACTTTCTCTTATCTATTTTGGACTGCTTACTTCTATCGCGTTAATTGCAGCCATCAAATTTGATATTGGCTTTATTAAATTTCATTTAGCAGATATGGGCATTTTTAATTTCCCTTACATATGGCACTTTAATACCTATATGGCATCTATCTTTAAGTTTTTTTTATTGTTAGTAATTGTATCTATGATTGCTAATGAATACAGTTATAAAACCCTAAAGCAGAACCTAATAGACGGGTTAAGTAAAAAAGAGTTTATTCTGTCTAAGTTTTATGCAGTACTTGTTTTTGCTGGTTTTTCAACACTTTTTGTCTTCATTGTTTCATTAGTTTTAGGTTTTATTTATTCTGACTATAATGAATTCAGTATTATAACTTCAGACCTTCAATATCTACTTGGTTTTTTTATAAAATTAGTAGGGTTCTTTTCTTTTGGTTTGTTTGTTGGTATTTTGGTAAAGAGATCTGCTTTTGCAGTGGGAGCTATGTTTGTATGGCTCATTGCAGAAAGCATCTTTAAAGGCTATTTATTTTATGCTTTTAGAGGGTCCGATACAGTTTCTGAAAGTGTAGATGGAGTTATGAGGTTTTTACCTTTTGAAGCCATGTCTAACTTAATTAAAGAACCCTTTTCTAGATTAGGGGCTGTTAAATCAATAGCAACCTCAGTTGGAGAACAATTCACTAAAAGCTATGATGTAGAGTTTTTAAATATCTTGATTGTTATGCTATGGACTTTTATCTTTATTTATGGTTCTTATGCATTGTTAAAAAGGAGAGATTTATAATACTTTTCTCTTATATTTGATGTTTATATAAATTTTTACTGAAAGTATATATGCATCAAAAACAACTCTTATTTATTTACTTATTTTTTAGTTCAATTACTTTAAGTTTTGCTCAATTAAGTACCAAACATTATATACCGCCTGTAGCTGTTAGTAATAGCACTCCTATTCAAGAACAATATCTTTATATTTCAACTCCAAAAAATAATAATGTCTCTTACACTATTACGTATATAGGAACTGGATTCTCTGAAACAGATTTTGTATCAAATACTAGTCCAAAGGAAATACCAATAAAAAATCCAGTCACTGGAAATAACGACTTTGACTCCAATACTCAATTTGTTGTAAGTAACAACTTAAATCTTACTAACACACCATTAAATAACCGTGGCTTTATTATTGAATCTGAAGATGTAATATATGTTTCTGTCCGTGTAAGGGCAGCAAGCACATATCATGCTGGAGCCCTAGTTAGTAAAGGCCAATCAGCATTGGGAACTGAATTTCGTGTAGGTGGCCTTGTCAATGAAGTTGTAGGGGGTAGTTTTCAAACTTTTTTCTCTCTAATTGCAACAGAAAATAATACAGATATTTCAATTACAATAAACGGAACAACTACAACTGAAACTCTACAAGAAAATGAGAGTTATATTGGTTCTTATGATGATGCTAATGGTAATAACCCAAATGATATAATTGGGTCACTAATTCAGTCTAACAAACCTATTGTTGTAAATTCAGGTTCTTTAAATGGATCTTTCGCTAATGCTTCTCAGGGGTCAGATTATGGTTTTGATCAAATTGTAGATGCTGGTGGGATTGGTGATAAATATATTTTTGTAAGAGGTGAGGGCCTAGATTCTTTTGAAAATATATTAATTATAGCTCATGAAAATAATACAGACGTTTTAGTAAATGACTCTACTACCCCTGTTAACTTAGTAAATGCTGGAGATTGGGTTGTTATTGAAGGTGATAAATATACTTTAGAGGGAAATCTATATGTAGCAACATCTAAAAATGTTTTTGCATATCAAGGAATTGGTGGAGAACAAGGAAATCCTATGTTCCCTGCAGCCAATCAAGGAATGTTTTTTGTACCACCTCTAAGTTGCGAAAATCAAGGAGGTGTAGATAATATTGCTTTCATAGATCAAATAGGATCCACTCCGTATCCGGGAGGTATATCTATTGTTACTAATAAATTATCCACAGTAACTATTAATGGTTTGCCCATTAATGATTTTGCCCCTCAAGGGCCATTCTCTGTTAGTGGTAATCCAGATTATGTCACTTACAAAGTAACAGGGCTTTCAGGTAATATATCTGTTCAAAGTACTGGTGAACTTTATTGTGCATATTTTAACCAAAATGGATCCTCTGCTACAGGTAGTTTTTATTCTGGTTTCCCCTCACCTCCAGAAATAAATCTTAGAGTTGACATAGGTGCCATAGGTTTTTGTATACCAGACTTAATATTAGAATCAGTAAATATTAGTTTTTTTGATTCTGTTGAATGGTTTTATGATGATGGGACTGGTGAAGTGAGTACAGGAAATACCACTGGAACTTTAGTTCCAACTTTACCTGGAAACTACATATTAAGAGGAACGCTAGATTGTACAGGTAGAACTTTTGATTCTCAAATAATTCCAGTAAGTGTGTGCCCTGATGATTTAGATAATGATAATATCATAGATAATGTAGATATTGATTTAGACAACGATGGAATCCTAAATTGTGATGAATCTAAAGGAGATACTAGTATCAATTTTACTGATATAAATTCTCCTGTTCTGAGTTTTCTAGACGGTACTACAGATGCTTCATTTATTTCGGCTACTACAAGTAGTTCAGACATAACTGGAGGTATTGATAGTAATTTTGAGTCAACTATTATTGCCGGTACAGTACCGGAAAACGTGTATACTCTTACTTTTAATAAACCATCTAATATAAAACTAACCCAAAACCCCACAAGTACTCCTACTCCAATTACAGGTGAAACTTTTATATTAAGTGTGGGGCCTAGTACAAAAAATATCACTGTAATAGATCCTGATAATATATTATTAATTGATACTGATTTTGATGATATTTTTGAAACAGATATTAATAACTTTTCTGCATCAGAAATTCGTTTTAAATACAATCCAACACCTAGTGGAACTGCACCATATAAACTTGTAGCTAATAATGTTGATCAAATCACTTTTAAACATCAACTTAATGGCACTGTCAATTCTACTTTTAATGGAAACCTTATCTTAACTTGTTTTGGAATAGATAGTGATAACGACGGAATAGTAGATGCTTTTGACGCAGATAGTGATAATGACGGTATTCCCGATATTATAGAAGCTCAAGGAATACCTGTTACTTTATTAGGAACTGATGCTGATTTAGATGGATTAGATGATGTATTTACCACCTTTGTTACACCTGTAGATTCAGATTTAGACAATGTGCCAGATTACTTAGATTTAGATTCTGACAATGATGGAGTTTATGATTTATGGGAAGCAGGACACCCACTTCTAGATGTAACTCTAACCGATGGACAAATAGACGATGTAGGTTTAAATATTGGTATTAATGGTTTAGATAATAGATTAGAAACAGCACCTGATAATTTTATTTTAAACTACACAATTTCTGACCCTGATACTGATGATAGTCTTTTTAGTTATCTAGATCTTGATAGTGACGGAGATAATTGCCCTGATGTTATTGAAGCTGGGTTTACAGATCCAGACAATGATAGTATTATTGGAACCTCTCCTACATCAGTTGATAATATGGGAAGAGTCACTGGTATTTCTAATGGCTATACGATTCCTGATACAGATTATAGTATTGGAGCTCCCATACTTTTAAATACTCCTTTTGAAGATATTGCATTTTGTGAAACATCTACATCAACTATATCAATCGATTCAACTGCTGATACTTTTCAATGGGAAGTTAGTACAGATGGAGGAACTAACTGGACAAGTATTATAGATGATACTACCTACAATGGTGCCACAACTAAAGATTTAGAAATTTCAAACCTACAATTATCCCTAGGTAACAATCAGTATAGAGTTTTTTTACAAAGAGCAGGAAACACCTGTAATGATACCTCCAATGCAATAACTTTAACAGTAGAACCATTACCAACAGTCACTCCATTAGTAGAACTCAAACAATGTGATGATGATACCGATGGTTTTTCATTATTTAATTTAAATGAAGCTGCCTCAGATATTTCTACTAATTATCTTAATGAAACTTTTGTCTTTTATCCAAGTCTTCTAGATGCAGAGAATAATACTAGTGCTTTTACTGCAGCAGAAGCCCTTGTTTTTAGAAATAGATTTGTTACTACAGATACTGTTTGGGTTAGAACTATTTCTGGGTTTGGATGTTATAGAATTTCTGAAGTTAATCTAGTAGTTTCTACCACGGGTCTTCCAGCTTCGTTTCAACGTAGTTTTACCCTTTGTGATGACTTCTTAGATATTGATGGAAATGATACCATTAATAATGATGATACTGATGGAGTTACTGCTTTTAATTTTAGCTCAGTGACTGCAGAAGTTAGAGCCTTGTTTCCTGCAAGTCAGCAATTAACGATTACCTACTATAGAAACCAAGCAAATGCCTTAGCAGAAGTGGATGCTATTACAGATACTGCCAACTATCGTAATATTGGCTATCCTAACACCCAACAAATTTATATTAGAGTAGATAGTGATCTAGACAACGATTGCTTAGGGTTTGGGCCCTTTATTACGTTAACTGTAGACCCTGTTCCAACGGCAGACCCAGTAACTAATCTTATTCTTTGTGATAATGGCGATGATGGTGATTTTTTTAACGGAATTGTACAAACCTTTAATTTAGAATCTCAAACACCTATTATTCGTGGTACGCAAGATCCTTTAAACTTTACAGTTACCTATCATACCTCAGATACAGATGCGCTTTCTGGAGCGAATCAAATTATAAATACAACGATGTATGAAAACACCATACCTAACCTAGAAACTATCTATGTAAGAGTTGCAAACAATACAACAGGATGTTTTACCAATCATACCTCTTTTGATTTGATTGTAAATGAATTACCAATTGCCAATTTTGTAGATGATTTAGAGGTGTGTGATGACAATACAGATGGGTCTGCACAAAATGGGTTCTCGCAAATTTTTGATCTTGATTTGCAAACTGATGGAATTCTTGGCACGCAAGATCCTACTCAGTTTAGTGTTACCTACCATGCTAGTTTAACAGACGCACAAGCTGGCATTTTACCACTAGGAAGTCCGTTTTCTAATTCGGTACCTTTCTCTCAGATTATCTATGCCCGTGTGTATAATTCTCTTACAGGGTGTGCCAATGGTATTTCAAATTTTAATGCCATTGTAAATCCTGAACCTACCACAGAAAATGTGTCTAACCTATCTTTCTGTGATGACGATCTAGATGGCGATGACACCAATGGTTTTGTGCAAAACATAGATCTAGATAGCCAGACAACAGCTATTTTAGGGCCTTTACAAGACCCAGATGACTTTACAGTTACCTTTCATGAAACACAAGCAGATGCTTCTGCAGGAACCGATGCTTTGTCTAGTCCGTACACAAATACAACTGCAGATCAGCAAACCATCTTTGTAAGAGTGGTAAATGATGATACCCTGTGTGTGAATGATGATTTCACCTTTGATGTAATTGTAAATCCGCTACCT
>Ga0209504_1000231_pt1 | contig 52316 bp, 43 predicted proteins | sample COGITO_mtgs_1005_FD_184791 | JGI IMG/M metagenome (GOLD analysis project Ga0209504, IMG submission 184791) | Pelagic marine microbial communities from North Sea - COGITO_mtgs_100511 (SPAdes) (version 2) | ecosystem: Environmental > Aquatic > Marine > Epipelagic ... | reverse complement strand
ATGCAGCGCATGTGGGACAGTGCCCACCTATCCGGTGGTAACGCTGCCTATGTGGAAGAGCTCTATGAGCTTTACCTGCACGATCCCAACGCTGTGCCAGAAGAGTGGCGCACCTACTTCCAGAAGTTGCCGACTGACGGCAGCGCTGCCACAGACGTATCGCACTCCACGGTTCGCGATCATTTCGTCCTGCTTGCTAAAAATCAGCGTCGTGCCCAGCCGGTATCCGCTGGCAGCGTGAGCAGTGAGCACGAGAAGAAGCAAGTCGAAGTGCTGCGCCTGATTCAGGCTTATCGCATGCGTGGCCATCAGGCTGCCCAGCTCGATCCGCTTGGTCTTTGGCAACGTCCTGCGCCGGCTGATCTGGCAATCAATCACTATGGTCTGACCGATGCCGACCTGGACACCACCTTCCGTACCGGTGGGCTGTTCATTGGCAAGGAAGAGGCTACTCTGCGCGAAATTCACGATGCGTTGCAGCAGACATATTGCCGCACCATCGGTGCCGAGTTCACCCATATCGTTGATTCCGAGCAGCGCAGCTGGTTCCAGCAGCGTTTGGAAAGCGTACGCGGTCGTCCGCAAATCTCTGTTGAAATGCAGAGCCACTTGCTTGAGCGTCTAACCGCTGCTGAAGGCCTGGAAAAGTACCTGGGCACCAAATACCCGGGCACCAAGCGTTTTGGTCTGGAAGGCGGCGAGAGCCTAATTCCGCTGCTTGATGAAGTGATCCAGCGTTCCGGCTCCTACGGCACCAAGGAAATCGTCATCGGCATGGCCCACCGTGGCCGTCTCAACGTGCTGGTCAACACCTTCGGCAAGAACCCGCGCGACCTGTTCGACGAGTTCGAAGGCAAGAAAACCGAGGGCTTGTCCTCCGGTGACGTGAAATACCACCAGGGTTTCTCCTCCAACGTGATGACCGCTGGCGGCGAAGTGCACTTGGCGATGGCGTTCAACCCGTCGCACTTGGAGATCGTATCGCCGGTGGTGGAGGGTTCGGTACGTGCCCGCCAGGATCGTCGTAACGACGCAGCTGGTGAGAAGGTACTGCCGGTTTCCCTGCACGGTGACGCGGCATTCGCCGGTCAGGGTGTGGTCATGGAAACCTTCCAGATGTCGCAGACCCGTGGCTTCAAAACGGGCGGCACCATCCACATCGTGATCAACAACCAGGTTGGCTTCACCATTAGCAACCCGCTGGACTCGCGCTCCACCGAGTACTGCACCGATGTGGCGAAGATGATTCAGGCGCCGATCCTGCACGTTAACGGTGACGATCCAGAAGCAGTGTTGTTTGTGACCCAGCTGGCTGTCGATTACCGCATGCAGTACAAGCGTGATGTGGTGATTGACTTGGTTTGCTACCGCCGTCGCGGCCACAACGAGGCCGACGAGCCGAGCGGCACTCAGCCGATTATGTATCAGCAAATCACCAAGCAACGCACCACCCGTGAGCTTTATGCTGAAGTGCTGACTGGTGCAGCGCGTCAGTCGGTGGATGAGGTGCAGGCCAAAATCGACGAATACCGCACCGCGCTGGATAACGGTCAGCATGTGGTCAAGAGTCTGGTAAAAGAGCCGAACAAAGAGTTGTTCGTCGATTGGCGCCCGTACCTGGGGCATGCCTGGACTGCGCGTCACGACACCCGCTTTGAGCTGAAAACCTTACAAGAATTGTCCAATAAGCTATTGGAAATTCCTGAAGGGTTTGTGGTTCAACGTCAGGTTGCCAAAATCCTCGAAGACCGCCAGAAAATGGGGGTCGGTGCGCTGCCAATCAACTGGGGTTACGCCGAAACCATGGCGTATGCGACCCTGTTGTTTGAAGGCCATCCGATCCGCATGACCGGTCAGGATATTGGCCGTGGCACCTTCTCGCACCGTCATGCGGTGCTGCACAACCAGAAGGACGCCGGTACGCATCTGCCGTTGCAGAACCTGTATGCCGCTCAGCCTAAGTTTGACCTGTACGACTCCTTCCTTTCTGAAGAAGCCGTGCTGGCGTTCGAATATGGCTATGCCACTACCCAGCCACAATCGTTGGTGATTTGGGAAGCTCAGTTCGGCGACTTCGCCAACGGTGCTCAGGTGGTGTTCGATCAATTCATTTCCAGTGGTGAGCATAAGTGGGGTCGTCTATGCGGTCTGACCATGCTGTTGCCGCACGGTTATGAAGGGCAGGGGCCTGAGCACAGCTCGGCACGTTTGGAGCGTTATCTGCAGCTGTGCGCCGAGCACAACATGCAGGTTGCCGTGCCAACAACGCCTGCACAGATCTACCACTTGCTGCGCCGTCAGGTGATTCGCCCACTGCGCAAGCCATTGGTCGTATTGACGCCGAAGTCACTGCTACGCCACAAATTGGCTATCTCGACCCTGGAAGATCTGGCCGAAGGCTCGTTCCAGACGGTGATTCCTGAGATCGATAGCATCGACCCGAAGAAAGTTGATCGTTTGGTGCTGTGCAGCGGCAAGGTCTACTACGACTTGCTGGAAAAACGCCGTAACGAAGGTCGTGAAGACATCGCCATCGTGCGTATCGAGCAGCTTTATCCGTTCCCAGAGGATGATTTGAATGAGGCCTTGGCTCCCTACAAGAACCTCAAGCACATCGTCTGGTGTCAGGAAGAGCCGATGAACCAGGGCGCTTGGTACTGCAGTCAGCATCACATGCGTCGCGTGGCGACAGCGCACAAGAAAACGCTGTTCCTTGAGTACGCCGGTCGTGATGCCTCTGCTGCACCTGCTTGTGGTTATGCATCGCTGCACGCTGAACAGCAGGAAAAACTCCTGCAAGACGCCTTTACTGTTTAACGCCTTCGCGCAACAGGCGGCCAACAGGGCCGCCTGCTAGAAGAAACCGAATTTAAGGAACCACAGACAATGGCTATCGAGATCAAAGCCCCTACTTTCCCGGAATCGGTTGCCGATGGCACCGTGGCCACATGGCATAAAAAGCCGGGCGATGCGGTCAAGCGCGACGAATTGATCGTCGACATCGAGACCGACAAAGTAGTGATCGAAGTGCTGGCCGAGGCCGATGGCGTCCTCGCGCAAATCGTCAAGAATGAAGGCGATACCGTTCTCAGCAATGAAGTGCTGGGTACTTTAAGTGAAGGCGGTGCTGCTGCTCCGGCACCTGCTGTTGCGGCCCAAGCCGCTGCGCCTGCCGCTGCTGCTTCGTCCGCTGCTGCTGGCGACGACCAGATCCTCTCGCCGGCGGCGCGCAAGATCGCTGAAGAAAACGGTATCGACCCAAACAGCATCGCTGGCACCGGCAAAGGTGGTCGCGTCACTAAAGAAGACGTGGTTGCAGCTGTTGAAGCCAAGAAGAATGCCCCAGCAGCAGTTGCTGCAAAGCCCGCTGCGCCTGCCGCCGCTGCTCCAGTGCTGGCTGCCGGTGACCGCGTTGAGAAACGTGTGCCGATGACCCGTCTGCGCGCCAAAGTGGCTGAGCGTCTGGTTGAAGCTCAGTCCAATATGGCGATGCTGACCACCTTCAACGAAGTCGACATGACTGAAGTCATGGCGCTGCGCTCGAAGTACAAAGACCTGTTCGAAAAGACCCACAACGGCGTACGTCTGGGCTTTATGTCGTTCTTCGTCAAGGCGGCTACCGAGGCGCTCAAGCGTTTCCCGGCGGTCAATGCTTCGATTGATGGCACCGACATCGTCTATCACGGTTACGCAGACATCGGTGTTGCAGTGTCCAGCGACCGCGGTCTGGTTGTGCCGGTACTGCGCAATGCTGAGCTGATGAGCCTGGCTGAAATCGAGAACGGCATCGCCACCTTTGGCAAGAAAGCCAAAGACGGCAAGCTGGCGATCGACGACATGACCGGCGGCACCTTCACTATTACTAACGGCGGCACCTTCGGCTCGATGATGTCGACGCCGATCGTTAACCCACCACAGGCTGCGATCCTGGGGATGCACAACATTCTTCAGCGTCCAATGGCGATCAATGGCCAAGTGGTGATCCGCCCAATGATGTACCTGGCGTTGTCTTACGACCACCGCCTGATTGATGGCAAGGAAGCCGTGACCTTCCTGGTGACTATCAAAAACTTGCTGGAAGATCCTGCGCGCCTGCTGCTGGACATCTAAAAGCCAGTTTCTCCCACGGCGGCCCTGTCACCAGGGTCGTCCGGTTTATTCGAGAAGGAATACGTTATGACCCAGAAATTCGACGTGGTAGTCATCGGTGCCGGCCCTGGTGGCTATGTAGCGGCCATCAAAGCAGCTCAGCTCGGCCTCAAGACTGCCTGCATCGAGAAGTACCAGGACAAAGAGGGCAAGATTGCCCTCGGCGGTACTTGCCTGAACGTCGGCTGCATTCCGTCTAAAGCGCTGCTCGACAGCTCTTGGAAATACTATGAGGCGAAGGACCATTTCGCCATTCACGGTATCGAAGCCAAAGGCGTGACCATGGATGTTCCTGCGATGATCGGCCGTAAAGCCAATATCGTGAAGAACCTCACTGGCGGTGTCGCCGGCCTGTTCAAGGCTAACGGCGTGACCCTGCTGGAAGGTCACGGCAAGCTGCTGGCAGGTAAGCAGGTTGAAGTCACCGGTTCTGATGGTAAAACGCAGATTGTTGAAGCCGAGAACGTGATTCTGGCGTCCGGCTCCAAGCCGATTGATATTCCGCCGGCTCCGGTTGATCAGGATGTCATCGTCGACTCAACCGGCGCCCTGGAATTCCAGAGCGTACCGAAGAAACTGGGCGTGATCGGTGCCGGTGTAATCGGTCTGGAACTCGGTTCAGTTTGGGCTCGTTTGGGCGCAGAAGTGACAGTGCTGGAAGCGTTGGACAAGTTCCTCCCGGCTGCCGACGAGCAGATCGCCAAAGAAGCGCTGAAAACCTTCACCAAGCAAGGCTTGAAGATTCTTCTGGGCGCTCGTGTCACCGGTTCAGACGTTAAGAAGAAGCAAGTTACCGTTAATTACACGGACGCCGAAGGCGAGCAGAAAGTCGTTTTCGACAAGCTGATCGTGGCGGTAGGTCGTCGTCCTGTGACTACCGACCTGTTGGCGTCCGATAGCGGTGTCGACATGGACGAGCGCGGCTTCATCTTTGTTGATGACCAGTGCGCTACCAGCGTTCCAGGCGTTTACGCCATTGGTGACGTAGTGCGCGGCGCGATGCTGGCTCACAAAGCCTCGGAAGAGGGCATCATGGTTGCCGAGCGTATTGCCGGCCACAAAGCCCAGATGAACTATGACCTGATTCCTTCGGTCATCTATACGCACCCGGAAATTGCATGGGTCGGTAAGACCGAGCAGCAACTGAAAGGCGAGGGCGTTGCAGTCAACGTCGGTACCTTCCCGTTCGCCGCCAGCGGTCGCGCCATGGCAGCCAACGATACCGGTGGTTTCGTCAAGGTTATTGCTGATGCCACTACCGACCGCGTACTGGGTGTCCACGTGATTGGCCCAAGCGCTGCCGAACTGGTGCAGCAGGGTGCGATCGGTATGGAATTCGGCACCAGCGCCGAGGATCTGGGGATGATGGTCTTCTCCCACCCGACGCTGTCTGAAGCGCTGCACGAAGCTGCTCTGGCGGTGAATGGTCATGCGATTCACATCGCCAACCGCAAGAAGCGTTAAGTCGTTGTTTGTTTGAGCGGATGCCTTCACCGGCGTTGTGTACCGGTGAAGGTGCAGCTCAACAGGAAGAAGAACCACGGCCGACTGCCCGTGTACAACTCAGGTTGCTGCGCGGAACTTCGGTCGGATTGCTCCAGAAGCAGTCACAGGTGGTGCGGCACCACAAGTGCAGCACCGTATGCGCAATACCTAAACGAAGACGGTAGATAAGCATGAATCTCCACGAGTATCAGGGTAAGCAGCTGTTCGCTGAATACGGCCTGCCCGTATCCAAGGGCTTCGCGGTAACCACCCCAGAAGAAGCCGCAGAAGCCTGCGATAAAATTGGCGGAACTGAGTGGGTCGTTAAGGCTCAGGTCCACGCTGGTGGCCGCGGTAAAGCGGGCGGCGTGAAGCTGGTTAAGAGCAAAGAAGACGCTAAGGCTTTCGCTGCCAACTGGCTGGGCAAGCGTCTGGTGACTTACCAGACAGACGCCAACGGTCAGCCGGTTAATCAAATCCTGGTCGAGTCCTGCACCGATATCGCCAAGGAACTGTACCTGGGCGCCGTTGTTGATCGCTCGAGCCGTCGTATCGTGTTCATGGCCTCCACCGAAGGTGGTGTGGACATCGAGAAAATCGCTCACGACACTCCTGAGAAAATTCTCAAAGCTACCATCGATCCACTGGTCGGCGCTCAGCCGTTCCAGGGCCGCGATTTGGCATTCCAGTTGGGCTTGGAAGGTGATCAGGTCAAGCAGTTCACTCAGATCTTCGTGGGTCTGGCCAAACTGTTCCAGGACTACGACCTGGCGCTGTTGGAAGTGAACCCGCTGGTGATCAAAGCTGACGGCAACCTGCATTGCCTCGACGCCAAGATCAACATCGACGCCAACGCCATGTACCGTCAGCCTAAGCTGCGCGCCATGCACGATCCGTCTCAGGACGATCCGCGTGAAGCCCACGCTGCCAAGTTCGAACTGAACTACGTTGCGCTGGAAGGCAACATCGGTTGCATGGTCAACGGTGCTGGCCTGGCCATGGGCACCATGGACATCGTCAACCTGCACGGCGGCAAGCCAGCCAACTTCCTCGACGTAGGTGGTGGTGCAACCAAAGAGCGCGTGACTGAAGCCTTCAAGATCATCCTGTCCGACAGCAACGTCGCTGCGGTACTGGTGAACATCTTCGGCGGTATCGTTCGTTGCGACATGATTGCCGAAGGCATCATCGGCGCAGTGAAAGAAGTCGGCGTGAAGATTCCGGTTGTCGTTCGTCTGGAAGGTAACAACGCTGAACTGGGCGCCAAGGTTCTGGCTGAAAGCGGCCTGAACATCATCGCGGCAACCAGCCTGACCGACGCTGCTCAGCAAGTCGTCAAAGCTGCGGAGGGCAAATAATGAGCGTCCTGATCAATAAAGACACCAAGGTTATCTGCCAGGGCTTCACCGGCTCGCAAGGTACTTTCCACTCCGAGCAAGCCATTGCCTACGGCACCAAAATGGTTGGCGGCGTGACTCCAGGTAAAGGCGGCACTACTCACCTGAATCTGCCGGTGTTCAATACCGTGCGTGAAGCCGTTGAGCAGACTGGCGCGACTGCCAGCGTGATCTACGTTCCTGCTCCGTTCTGCAAGGACTCGATCCTTGAAGCGGCCATGGGCGGCATCAAGCTGATCGTCTGCATCACCGAAGGTATCGCAACCATCGATATGCTCGAAGCCAAGGTCAAGTGTGACGAGTTGGGTGTGGTCCTGATCGGCCCTAACTGCCCAGGCGTTATCACCCCGGGCGAGTGCAAGATCGGCATCATGCCAGGTCACATTCACCTGCCAGGCAAAGTAGGCATTGTGTCGCGTTCCGGCACCCTGACTTACGAAGCTGTTAAGCAGACCACTGACGCCGGTTTCGGTCAGTCCACTTGCGTCGGCATCGGTGGTGACCCGATTCCGGGCTCCAACTTCATCGACATCCTGAAGCTGTTTCAGGAAGATCCGAAGACCGAAGCAATCGTAATGATTGGTGAGATCGGCGGTTCGGCTGAAGAAGAAGCCGCTGCTTACATCAAGGCTAACGTGACCAAGCCAGTTGTGTCCTACATTGCCGGCGTTACTGCGCCTCCTGGTAAGCGTATGGGTCACGCCGGTGCAATCATCTCCGGCGGCAAGGGTACTGCAGACGAGAAGTTCGCAGCCCTGCAAGACGCTGGTGTGAAAACCGTGCGTTCCCTGGCTGACATCGGTAAGGCCTTGGCCGAGCTGACCGGTTGGGAAGTGAAAAAAGCCTAAGGCTTTTTGATCTGAGAAAAGGCCACCTTCGGGTGGCCTTTTTTATTGCGGCCTGGGATGAACTGTTGCCGATGCGACAGCTTTTTGCACCAGCCCGACAGCCTGACCTGTGTCAGTGCCGCTGCTGCGTCAATTTAGTTAGGCTTGCAACTATTAGCACCTGCTCCGCCATAAGCGGCCCAGGGTGCTGCAGTGGCCCCGCTTAACCGGCTGGGTGACGTTTCCCCCGATCCATCGGGAAACCCTCGGAACTTTCGGTTTTCAACTTCCAACTTTCTGCCTGTGGTATTCCCTTCTATGACTCGTTTGAAAGGCTCGGATCTCCTGGCCCTCGGTTTTATGACGTTTGCGCTGTTCCTCGGCGCCGGTAACATCATCTTTCCACCCATTGCCGGCATGGCGGCGGGTGAAAATATTGGCCTGGCAGCGCTGGGTTTCCTGCTCACAGGTGTCGGCTTGCCGCTACTAACCATCGTCGCCTTGGCGCGCGTTGGCGGTGGTATGGCGCTGTTGACCGCGCCGCTGGGCAAGCGTGCCGGGGTGCTATTTGCGGTAGCGGTTTACCTGGCCATCGGCCCGCTGTTTGCCACGCCGCGCACGGCGGTGGTGTCGTTCGAGATGGGCGTTGCGCCGTTCAGTGGTAATAGCAGCACGGCGTTGCTGCTCTATACCTTGGCCTACTTTGCCGCCGTGCTGTTTCTGTCTCTCAACCCTGGGCAACTTGTTGACCGCATCGGCAAGTACATCACCCCGGTGCTGCTGGCGGCGCTGCTGGTATTGGGCGGCGCGGCGCTGCTGGTTCCAGCAGGGGAGATCGGCCAGGTTGCGCCGGATTACCAGAGCGCGCCTTTTGTGCAGGGTTTTCTGCAGGGCTACCTGACCATGGATACCCTCGGCGCGCTGGTATTCGGCATCGTGATTGCCACCGCAATTCGTGACCATGGCGTGACCGACGGTAAACTGATCACCCGCTACTCGGTGATTGCCGGCCTGATCGCTGCAGTTGGTCTGTCACTGGTGTATCTGGCGCTGTTCTATCTTGGCGCAACCAGTCAGGAGATTGCCGGTGAAGCACAGAATGGCGTTCAGGTTCTCACCGCCTATGTGCAGCACACCTTCGGCACCGCCGGCAGCCTGCTACTGGCCGTGGTTATTACCCTGGCCTGTCTAACTACCGCTGTGGGTTTGCTGACGGCCTGTGGTGAGTTCTTCAGCAGCCTGTTGCCAGTTTCTTACCGTGCGGTGGTGATCACCTTCGGTCTGTTCAGTCTGCTGGTAGCTAACCAGGGGTTGACTCAATTGATCAGCTTCTCGATTCCGGTGCTGGTAGGTTTGTACCCGCTGGCAATCGTGTTGGTGGCGCTGAGTCTGCTGGATGATCTGTGGTGTTCGTCGCCGCGGGTGTTTCGCCCGGTGATGGCGGTGACCTTGGTGTTTGGTCTGGTTGACGGGATTGCCGCAGCCGGTGGCAAGGCGCTGATCCCAAGCTTCTTTAGCCAGTTGCCATTAGCAGACCAAAGCCTTGGCTGGTTATGGCCGGTGCTGCTGACCTTGGTTCTGGCTGCTGTAGTGGATCGCGTGCTGGGCACGCCGAAAACCGTCGTAGTCTAAGTTCTGCGGTTTACCTTCCACTGGTTACCCAAGGCCGCTCATTGAGCGGCCTTTTTGTTGGCCAGCTGAAAGCCAGGCCTGTCTATAATCGGCGCAGGTTAACAAGGAGTTTGCATGCTGATCAGTGATTACTACCTGCCGCATTTGCTGGCCGTTCTGTGGTTTGTGTTGTGTTGGGCTGGATACACCCGTTATGCCCAGGCTAAAGGCAGGACCACACCCTGTTTGGCGAGTGTATTGCACCTGTACCGTGAAGATTGGATGCGCCGCATGCTGTTGCGCGACAACCGTATCGCTGATGCCAATGTGATTGGCAACCTTGAACGCAATGCGTCGTTCTTTGCCTCCAGCACACTGATTATCCTCGCCGGTATTCTCACCGTGCTTGGCGCCTCTGATCGCGCGGTTTCGCTGCTGGCTGACCTGCCCTTTGTGCAGGCGGCCAGTCGTGAGCTGTCCGAGGTGAAGTTGTTGTGTCTGGGGGTGGTGTTCGTCTACGCCTTCTTTACCTTCAGCTGGTGCATGCGTCAGTACAACTTCTCCGCCGTGTTAGTGGGCTCTGCGCCGATGATTGGTGAGCGCCACGTCACCGAACAAGAACGCAAGGCCTTTGCCGAGCGTACCGCGCGGGTGATTTCGATGGCGGCTAACCAGTTCAACCAGGGGCTACGTGCCTATTACTTCGGCATGGCGACCCTGGCCTGGTTTATCAACCCTTGGTTTTTCATGCTGGTCAGCACCGGTGTGGTATTGGTGTTGTACCGCCGCGAGTTTCATTCGGATGTGTTGGAAGTGATGGTCTATACCCAAACCCCGGCGTTTGAATCGCCCAAGGAGAAAAGCGAATGAGTATCCCGTTCTGGTGCATCTTTATCAGCGCATTATTGATTTTCATAGCCAAAGCACCGGTGGCCAAGGCCATGGCGAAGGAGGGTGATGGGCGCTATGACAACCACCATCCGCGTGCTCAGCAAGCGCGCTTGACGGGCTTTGGTGCGCGAGCGTTGGCCGCACATCTAAATAGTTTTGAAGCATTTCCGTTGTTTGCCGTTGGTGTGCTGATGGCCCATGTGACCAATAGCCACGGCATTGTGGTGGACGTGCTGGCGGTAACGTTTGTGGTGGCGCGGGTGCTGTATCTGTTTTTCTATTGGGCTGACCTGCATTGGCAGCGCAGTGTGGTCTGGGTTGTGGGCTTGGTATGCAGCCTGCTGCTGATGCTCACTCCGGCGCTTTAATCGGGCAGAAATAAAAAAGGCCCGCAACGTGCGGGCCTTTTTGTTTCAGCTGAAAGGCTTATTGGCCGTCAACCGCATCCTTGAGTTCATCACCGGCATCTTCCATGCCGTCAGCCGCATCATCGGCAGCGTCTTGAATTTTCTCGCCAGTGGTTGGCTCGTTACCCATCACTTCATCGGCTTTCTGCTCGATGGCTTCGCCGGTTTCTTCAACGGCATCACCCATGGATTCCATGGCCTCAGCAGCGGACTCCTTGGCCGACTCTACTTTGTCTTCCGGGGTTTTCTCGCAAGCTGCCAGGCCGAGCATGGCGGCGAGAAGCAGGGCATAGGTGAATGGCTTTTGCACGGTTAGTACTCCTTGTAATGTAGTAATCAATACCTGATTGCGCAGGCATAGCCATTAAACAGCACTGTATTGACGAAGTTCCCTATTAATTGCCCGGTAGTTCTCATCAGCAGGCTCTCGCCGTGGTGCCGGGCTTTCTTTCAGCGGGTATCATGCTCACCCTTTGTACAGTTGCCCCTGAGTCTGAAGTCATGAGCGATTCCCCTATTGTTGAACGGGCGCAGCGTTTTTTATCGGTATTACGCCATTGCCAGGTGCTGGGGATGAGCGTGCACAGCGCCGATTCGCAGGGCCTGATCCTACGTTTGCCTTATAGCCCGCAGATTGTCGGCAACCCGGAAACTGGGGTGATTCACGGTGGTGCCATTACTACGCTGATGGATACCACCTGTGGCATTTCCACCGTGTGCGTGCTGCCTGAATTCGAAATCTGCCCAACCCTCGACCTGCGCATCGATTACATGCGCCCGGCCGAGCCGAATAAGGATGTGTTCGGTTTCGCCGAGTGCTATCGGGTCACTGAGAACATTATCTTCACCCGCGGCTATGCCTATCAGGACAATCCTGACGAGCCGATTGCCCATGTGGTGGGCGCCTTCATGCGTATGGGTAAGCATGCACACAGTGGCAAAACGCTCACCAGCAGCGTTCAGGGGGGCGGCCAATGAGCACGCTGAATCTCAACCAACTGGTGCGCGAAGCCCATGAGCAGAATAACTACGACCCACTGATCAGCCTGATTCCCTATGCCAAGTTGCTTGGCATCGAGTGTCTGCGCCTTGGCGATGACATGGTGTTTCGCCTGCCGGCCAACCAGGACAATATCGGCAATCCGACATTACCCGCGCTGCACGGCGGGGTGATCGCCGGCTTTATGGAGCATTCGGCCATGCTTCATCTGCTGATGTTTATGGGTATTCCACATTTGCCGAAAATCATCGACTTCTCGATAGATTACCTGCGTGCAGGCCATTATCGTGACACCTTCGTGCAATGCCAGGTATGGCGTCAGGGCCGTCGGGTCGCCAACGTGGCTATCACTGCCTGGCAAACCAGCCAGACTGAGCCGATTGCTACGGCGCGGGCGCATTTTAAGGTTGATGAGCCTTAAGGGCTGCGAACCTGCGGGAAACTCCTCGTTTAACCATCGCTAAGGAATACTGAATGGATGCGCTGCTGATTCTGGGTGGTTTGCTGCTGATACTCGCCGGTTTGGTCTGGCTGGTAATGCGCGCCTTTGCAACCAGCCTGCTGTGGGGCTGGGCCAGTTTTCTGCCGCCATTTACCTTGCTGTATGTATTGCGTCACTGGCGTTCGGCGCGGCCCGCTTTGGCATTGGCTGGGCTGGGGTTTATTCCGTTGGTGGTCGGGTTGACCTTATTGGCCAGCCATGATGCGCAGCGTTTGGAAGCTATCCTCAGCCTCAAGTGGCTTAAACCTGAGGTGCAAGTGCCCGCTGAGCTGGCCATCGATTTACGCGGTGAGCTCAATGGTCGGCCTTTTGCACCGCAACAAGCCGAACTGCTCGATGGCGTGCTGAGCTTGCGCGAAGGTCAGGACTTCTTCGCCCAGAGCGAGTTGATCATTCGTCTGCCGAAAGTGGATAAAGGCCCGGTAAGGGTTGATGTATTACCCGCTGATGAAGGCGTGTTGCCCGAAGTCGAAATCAGCTGGTTGCTACCCGAGCAGGAACTCCCCGAAGCGCGGCGTTTAAGCCGTGGCTACACCCTACACCTGGATCTGCAACCGCTGGCCCCGAACAAACTGGTCGGTGACTTTCACCTGGTCCTGCCGCCCCAATTTAAAACCACGCTGAGTGGCCGGCTTGAGCTGTACCGCAATGGCCTGCGCTACCAAGACGGTACGGTGGATCGAGCGTTTGATTCAGTCGATACCATCAGCCACGTCATTGAGGATTACTTAGAGCGCCGTTTTGCCACGCGTCAGGTGCAGTTGCAGCCCATTGGTAACCTGAATTTCCCTCTGCAAAGCGTTGATCTGAATGTGCAAGCACAGATCAACGGGGAGTTGCAGCTGCTGCCCATCATGCTGGAAAAACTGGACAAGCGCGGTTGGCAGGTTGTTGCTGATAGCTTTGCGCCGCTGCCCAGCGTTCTTACCCCACCTGTTGCAGAGAAACTTGCACCGGCTGCAGCTGTGGTTCCTGAGCGGGTGAGTCGGCCTCTGGATCGTCGGATACGCTTCAGCCTTGAAGGCTTACTGCGCAGCCCCAACCGCTATCAGAACCTCAGCATGCGTGCGGCCACTGAGCGCGGTAATACTGCCGAAGGGCGCTTCCAGGGTATTGATCATGACGGTCGGGTTATCCTGCGCCAGCGCATGAGCGGGCAGGGCGAAGTTAGCTACAGCCTGCTTCCGGAAGAGATTGTTCGTATCGAGTTGCTTGAGCCCTGAGCACCTATTGCGATCTGCTGCGCTTGTTTGTCGTTTTGACCCGCTGGAGGCTGCTGTTACTGGCGTAGCGTCTGCAGGTTTCTAGCGCAACAGGTTCTGCCACAAGCTGCAGTCAAGCACTTGAAATCCCACAACATGGCCCCATTTGTATGACATCCGCCGCATTGCGGCTTCGTCAATAAAGTGGAGTTAGAGACCATGAGTGTGGAAACTCAAAAAGAAACCCTGGGCTTCCAGACAGAAGTGAAGCAACTGCTTCATCTGATGATCCATTCGCTGTATTCGAACAAGGAAATCTTCCTTCGCGAATTGATTTCCAATGCCTCCGATGCCACCGATAAGCTGCGCTTCGAAGCCCTGGCCAAGCCTGAGCTGCTCGAAGGTGGTGCTGAGCTGAAGATCCGTGTCAGCTTCGACAAAGACGCCAAAACTGTCACCCTCGAAGACAACGGCATCGGCATGAACCGTGAGGATGCGATCACCCACCTGGGCACCATCGCAAAATCCGGTACCGCCGATTTTATGAAGCACCTTTCCGGTGACCAGAAGAAAGATTCGCACCTCATCGGTCAATTCGGTGTGGGCTTCTACTCAGCCTTTATCGTGGCCGACAAAGTGGATGTGTATAGCCGTCGCGCCGGCAGCCCGGCCAGCGAAGGTGTGCACTGGTCGAGCAAAGGCGAGGGCGACTTTGAAGTGGCCACTGTCGAGAAGCTCGACCGTGGTACCCGCATCGTGCTGCACCTCAAAGCTGCGGAAGACGAGTTCGCCGATGGCTGGCGTCTGCGCAATATCATCAAGAAATACTCCGACCATATCGCCCTGCCGATCGAGTTGCCGAAAGAACAAGCAGCTGCCGAAGGCGAGGAAGCACCCGCCGAAGTTGAGTGGGAAACCGTCAATCGTGCCAGCGCTCTGTGGACCCGTCCGCGTACCGAGATCAAGGACGAGGAATACCAGGAGTTCTACAAACACATCGGCCACGATTTTGAGAACCCGCTGAGCTGGAGCCACAACAAGGTTGAAGGCAAGCTGGAATACACCTCGCTGCTGTATACACCAGCGCGTGCCCCCTTTGATCTATACCAGCGTGAAGCGCCACGTGGTCTGAAACTCTACGTGCAGCGTGTCTTCGTCATGGATCAGGCCGAGTCCTTCCTGCCGCTGTACCTGCGCTTTATTAAGGGCGTGGTCGACTCCAATGACCTGTCGCTGAACGTCTCCCGCGAAATCCTGCAGAAAGACCCAATCATCGACTCGATGAAGTCGGCGCTGACCAAGCGTGTATTGGACATGTTGGAAAAATTGGCGAAAAACCAGCCAGAAGAATACAAAAGCTTCTGGAAGAACTTCGGTCAGGTGCTTAAAGAAGGCCCGGCAGAAGACTTCGCCAACAAGGAGAAGATCGCCGGCTTGCTGCGTTTTGCCTCCACCCGCACCGAAGAGGGTGAGCAGAGCGTCGGCATGGGCGAATACATCGCCCGCATGCAGGAAGGTCAGGACAAGGTCTATTACCTCACCGGCGAATCCTACGCCCAGGTGAAGAACAGCCCGCACCTGGAAGTGTTCCGTAAGAAAGGCATTGAAGTGCTGCTGCTCACCGACCGTATCGATGAGTGGCTGATGAGCTACCTCACCGAGTTCGACGGTAAGCACTTTGTCGACGTGGCCCGTGGTGACCTGGACTTGGGCAAGCTTGACTCGGAAGAAGACAAGAAGGCGCAGGAAGAAATCGCCAAGACCAAAGAAGGTTTGGTTGAGCGGCTGAAAACCGCATTGGGCGAGCAGGTGGCTGAGGTACGAGTTTCCCATCGTCTGACCGACTCTCCAGCGATTCTGGCCATTGGCGAACAGGACCTTGGGCTGCAGATGCGCCAGATTCTCGAAGCCAGCGGGCAGAAGGTGCCGGAGTCCAAGCCAATCTTCGAATTCAACCCAGGCCATCCGCTGATCGAAAAGCTCGATGGCGAGGCTGACGAAGCGCGTTTTGCTGATCTCAGCCACATCCTCTTCGACCAGGCCGCCTTGGCCGCCGGGGATAATCTGAAAGATCCGGCAGCCTACGTGCAGCGCTTGAACAAGCTGTTGGTCGAACTGTCGGCCTAACCGTCGGAAACACTGAAAAGCCCGCCATTGGCGGGCTTTTTTGTTTGTGACAGATTGATAGGCACGTTACGATTATCCGTCATGCTGGCATTGCGCTATTAGTGCGGCACAACCGATGTAGTCTTGGGGTGGTATGCAGTTTCTTGATCAGTTGTTTATCACCAACGCGGATCCCAGTGTTCTGGTGCTTAGCAGTCACGACCCGCTGCTGGTTGTGATGTCGCTGTGCATCGCCGTGTTTACCTCCGGTATGGCTTTGCAGTTAGCCGGTGTCGCCCGTAACAGTGAGTCGCTCTGGTGGCGGCACGTCACCATTCTCACCGGTTCGCTGGCACTCGGCGCGGGTGTCTGGGCCATGCATTTTATCGGCATGTTGGCGTTTCAGTTGTGCGCCGAGGTGCGTATTGATCTGGGCATTACCTTGCTGTCGATGTTGCCAAGCCTGGCAGCGTCTTGGGTGGCATTGAGCCTGTTGGCGCGGCGCAATTTGAGCTTGGTGCAGTTGTGCATCGGTGGCGTGCTGGTGGGGGCGGGCATCGGTGCGATGCACTACAGCGGCATGGCAGCGATGCAGATGGCACCACTGTTGCGCTATGACTCTTGGATGTTCGCGCTGTCGATTTTGGTGGCTGTCGGCCTGGCAATTCTCGCCCTGTGGGTGCGTTTCGGTTTGCATGGTCGGCTACCCGAGATCTGGGCACTGTTGCTCAGCGCTGTGGTCATGGGCTTGGCCATTAGTGGCATGCATTACACCGGTATGGCGGCTGCGCGTTTTGTGGGTACGGCCGAATCGGATCTGCCGATTGCTATGGTCGACAGCTTGTACCTAGGCAGCTCGATTTCATTGGTTACGATTGCCTTGACGGTATTCGTCGTCGCGGCCAATGCCTTGTTACGTTACCGCTATCTGAGCCAACAACTGCGTGCCAGCGAGCAGCATTTGCGCTCGATCTTCGATACGGCGCTCGACTCAATTCTGACCATTGATCATACCGGCACTATTCGCTCAGCCAACCGCGCGGCGACGCGCCTGTTGGGGTGGGAACCGGAGGAGATGGTTGGCCTGCCCATGCGCAAGCTACTCAATGAGCACGATGCTGACTTATTCGAAGCGCACCTGCGAACGTACTTGAAAAGTGGTGTGGTCAGCCTGCCAGGGGCTGAACAAGAGTTGCTGTGTATCGCCAGTGATGGCCAGGAAAAGCCCGTTCGCATCAGTATTGGCGTTACCCGCTCGGGCAGTCACCCATTGTTCGTGGTGTTTGCGACTGACATCAGTGAGCGGCAAAAAATGGAGCAGGCGCTAAGCGAGAGTGAGCAGCAATATCGCTCGTTGATTAGCAATATTCCTGGGGTTTCATTCCGCTGTTTGCTGGATGAAGACTGGACCATGTTGTTTATCAGCGATGCGGTGCAGGGGTTGACTGGCTGGAGTGCTGATGACTTCATCAGTCGGCGTCAATCTATCGCAGCGCTTTATCACCCTGATGACTACCAGCCGGTTGCCGAACAAGTGCTGGCGGCCATCGAGCAGCGGTGCAATTACACCGTCGAATACCGTCTGTTTGATCGCGATGGTAAGGAACACTGGATCTGGGAAAGTGGCAGTGCCGTGTGCGATGAGCAGGGTGAGCCACGTTGGATCGACGGCGTATTGATCGACCAGACCGAAACCAAGCTGCGTAACGCCGAATACGAAGGCAAAGTGAATGCCATCAGCAAGGCCATGGCATTGGTTGAGTACGACCTGCAAGGCTGTATTCTGGATATCAACGACAACGCCCTCGACCTGTTCGGTTATCCGCGTACGGAGGTTGTTGGCCAGCACCACAGCCTGTTTTGCGATCCACTATATGTCGACAGCGAGGACTACCAGCAATTCTGGGCCGGGCTGGCCAATGGTCTGTTCTTCGCCGGTGAATACCGGCGTATTGGTCAGGGTGGGCGTGAGGTCTGGATGCAGGCGACCTATAACCCGATCCTCAATGCCGATGGCAAGCCGTTTAAAGTGGTCAAATTAGCCACCGACCTCACGCCGAGGCGGCTGATGGAGCAGGAAATGCGCGCGGCCCGTGATCGTGCCGAGGCAGCCGCCGCCGCGCGCAGCAGTTTCTTGGCCAATATGAGCCATGAAATTCGTACGCCGATGAACGCCATCATTGGCTTCACCGAGTTGCTGATCAGCACGCCGTTGTCCGATGAGCAGCGCCGTCACCTGTATACCGTGCAGCAGGCCTCGCGCTCTTTGTTGGGCTTGCTCAACGATATTCTCGATACGGCTAAGCTGGACCGCGGCGCCATTGAACTGGAAGACCTGGATTTCTCCCTGCGCGAGTTGTGCGAGCAGGTTTGCGCCACCCAGCACTTGGGGGCCGAAGCCAAAGGCTTGCAGTTGCAGTTGGATTACCCGGCGCAACTGGCCGAGTTCTATCGCGGCGACGCCTTGCGCTTACAGCAAGTGCTGACCAACCTGCTGGGTAATGCGGTGAAATTCACCAGCCAAGGGCAGGTGTGTTTACACGTACAGGGTGAGCCTGGCGCTATACGCCTGGTGGTTGAAGACAGCGGGATTGGTATTGCTGCAGATCGTTTAGAAAAAATCTTCGAACCCTTTGCCCAGGCCGATGCCTCGATGAGCCGGCGCTTTGGCGGCACGGGCTTGGGCACCACTATCTCGCGGCAGTTGGTTGAGTTGATGGGCGGTTGTCTGCGGGTTGAAAGTACACTCGGCGAAGGCAGCCGCTTTATTGTCGAACTGCCGCTGCGTGCCGGAAAGCGCCTGGAACCACAGGTACGCCAAGTTCTGCCGGTGCTGGCTGAGCTGAATATTTTGGCTGCTGATGACGTGCCGCAGAATTTGGAGCTGTTACAGCTCAACCTGCAGCGCCTGGGTCATCAGGTCACCTGTGTGGCCGATGGCCAGGCCGCTGTAGAGGCCTTCGCCAACACCTCTTTTGATCTGATTTTGATGGATGTACAAATGCCACTTGTCGATGGCCTGGAGGCCTCTCGACGTATTCGTGCGCTGGAAAGTGCCAGTCAGCGAGCGGCGATACCGATCATCGCCCTGACCGCCAGTGTGTTGGATCAGGATCGCCAGGCGGCGCTGGATGCGGGGATGAATGGCTTTGCCACTAAGCCGCTTGATATGGCTGCGTTACTGGGTGAAATGGCTCGCCTGCTGGGCCTTACTGAGACGCTGCCGGCTGACGCGCGTGCAAGGGTTACCCCTGAAGGGTTGTTTGACTGGCAGCGCGGCGCAAGTCTGTGGGGCGGGCCTGTACAAATGAGTCAGGCCATTCGGCGCTTTCTCAATGATCAGGGCGCGCTGGTTGAGCAGTTGAGCGCCATGCTCGAGAAAAATGATTGGGATACTGGCCGCAATTTGGCGCACCGCTTGCGCGGTGCAGCGGGCAATCTTGCATTGACCCATCTAGCAAGCCTTGGGATGACGCTAGAGCAGGCGTTCAGTCAGCGTGAGAGCCTGCATCTACACAGTCTCTTGCAGGAGTTGTCGCGCGCATTGGTGGCTGTATCCGAAGCGTTGCCGCAAGTGTCTGAAGTTACTGCAGAGGCGCGCGCGTTCAATTACGAGCAAGTGCGTGGGGCGTTGCAGCGCCTACAGGAAACCCTCTGTCGCGGCGCGCTGGATGATCAGGCGTTGCAAGACCTTAGTGAAGGGCTACACAGTGGCCCACAGAAAGTGGCTTTGACGGAAGTGCGTCGAGCCCTCGACGACTTTGATTTTGATCTGGCGCAGCAATGGCTAAGTAAGCTGGCAAACCAGTTGCAAGACGAGGAAGCCCAGACACCATGATAACGCCAGCCGATTCTCGTCCACTGCTCCTGTTGGTTGATGACGAAGCGACCAACCTGCAAGTGCTCAGGCATATCCTGCAGGATGACTACCGCCTGCTATTTGCCAAGGACGGAGCCAAGGCCCTGGAAATGGTCGAACGTGAACGTCCTAACCTGATTTTGTTGGATGTGATGATGCCGGGTATGACCGGCTATGAGGTCTGCCAAGCACTCAAGACTCAGCCTGAACTAGAGGCCATCCCGGTGATCTTTGTCACGGCATTGGCAGATGTTGAAGATGAAACTCGCGGCTTTGCAGTCGGAGCGGTTGATTACATCACCAAGCCCATCAGTCCGCCGATTGTTCGGGCGCGGGTGCGCACGCACCTGTCACTGGTACGTATGGATGAGCTGCGCCTGACCCGTTTGCAGATCGTCCAACGTCTGGGCATGGCTGCTGAGTACAAGGACAACGAGACTGGGCTGCATGTCATCCGCATGAGCCATTTCTCTAAGGTTTTGGCCTTGGCGGCGGGTTATAGCGAAGCGGCGGCCGAAGAATTGCTTAACGCAGCACCGATGCATGATGTCGGCAAAATTGGCATTCCCGATGCTGTGCTACGTAAGCCCGGCAAGCTCGATGAGCAGGAATGGGCGGTGATGCGTCAGCATGTTGAAATCGGCGCGCAGATTATCGGCGAACACCCTTCAGGCTTGCTGCGCACCGCTCAGCGAATTGCCCTGACGCACCATGAGAAGTGGGATGGCAGTGGTTACCCTAATGGGTTAAGTGGTGAAGATATTCCTCTAGAAGGGCGCATCGTGGCGATTGCCGATGTGTTTGATGCGCTGACCAGTGTGCGGCCCTATAAGGCGGCTTGGTCGGTGGAGGATGCCGTGGCGCTGTTACAGAAGGAAAGCGGTCGGCATTTCGATCCGCAGTTGGTCGAGCTGTTTATTCAGCAATTGCCGGCGATTCTGGAAATCAAAGAGCGCTGGGCTGAACAGGCGTAACTGCGAAACAGGCTGAAACCTTTGCCCTGTGTGCTGTCTGCTGCTGCGCTTGGTCATCCGGACACTGCGGACTATGGTTGTTGTTCTGCTCAACCCCATCAGGAAATCGCCATGTCTACGAAAACTCTATTGCCCCTGTTATGTGCTGGGATGATCGGTATGGCCGATGCGGCCGTAGTGGTTAAACCGCTGCCGTATGAAATTGACGGTGAAGCGTTCGAAGGCCTAGTGGTTTATGACGATGCAGTCACGACGCCGCGTCCGGGTCTGCTGATGGTGCCTAACTGGATGGGCGTTAGTGTAAACGCGGCAACCAAGGCCGCGCTGCTGGCTGGCGACAAATACGTCATATTCGTTGCTGACATGTACGGCAAAACTATTCGTCCGAGTAATGCCGATGAAGCCAAGGTGGCCGCTACAACGGTGCGCAGTGATCGGCCGTTGATGCGTAAGCGTGCGCAAGCGGCGGTTGATTTACTCAAGGCACAGGCGGGGTCAGTACCGTTGGATATTTCGCGGCTGGGCGCGATCGGCTTCTGTTTTGGTGGCGGCACCGTGCTGGAGTTGGCCCGCTCAGGCGCAGATCTGAAAGGCTTTGTGTCTTTCCATGGCAACCTGGATACACCGGACCCGCGTGATGCGCAAAACATCAAAGCGCCGGTCCTGGTGCTGCATGGCGCGGATGACCCATCCGTATCGCCCGAGCAGCTGGCGGGTTTTGTAACGGAAATGAAAGCAGCCAAGGTCGACTGGCAGTTGGTCAGCTATGGCGGTGCCGTGCATTCCTTTACCAATCCACAAGCCAATGATCCTGGGCGCAATGCTTATCACCCGGTTGTGGCCGCACGTTCGTTCAAAGCCATGAATGATCTGTTTGCGGAAACCTTCGGCCAGTAGGGTTTGAGCGGGGAGGCCGGGCGGCCTTCCCGCTGTTGTACTTACATCCCCGGCAAAACAGCAATATCAATGATATTGCCCGGTAGGCCGACCACATCGCCCAGCGTCGTTGGCTTAGCGCTGGCCAAGTCAACGGTGTGCAGCGTGGTGCCGGTCAGCAGGTAAGCGGTGTTGCCGCCTTTGCCGTCGCTGGCGATGTCCATTGCAGCGGCCTTCAGCCCATCGACGATCTTGCCGACTGCTTGCTGGACGCCATCGTTAGGCGGGTTTTGCAGCATCAGGCTGCTGCTGGCTAGGTCGACGTTGTACAGCGCGGTAGCTTGAGTGCCGGCATAGGAGTTGGTGTAAGCACCGGCCATAACCTGAGCGCTTTTACCCTTATAGGGACCGTCCGCGTCATAGGCCACTGAGCCATCGACTACTACTTCACCCGTTTCGACGTTGACGCGAAAGTTGGTGCCATCGGCGGCCAGCATGCGCAACTTATCGGCTGCTGGGTTGAAGTCGATCACCGCTTGGCCGCTGCTCGGCAGCTGCTTGTTGAGAGTGGCAACCTTGGTAGCTGCGCCAGTGGACAGGTCCAGGGTGTAGAGCTGATTGTCACCGCCCAACGCATAGAGCATGCCGTTAGCTGGGCGCACATCAAGGCCGCGCAGGGGACTTGGGCTGTTGGTGGCCATGCTGGAGGTGACTTTCTGAGTGGCGCTGTCAATCTTGAACAGCTGACCATCGGCACCCAAGGCCAGCAGTGTGGCGGCGCTGGCAGTGCCGGCAGCAAGGCTTAGAGTGGTGGTGGCAATGGCAGTAGTCAGTACGGCGTTGAGCTTGTTCATGTGTGTTCTCTCATGGGGTTATCCAGCATCGATGCAAGGCCTAATAGCGTCTGCCTTGCAGGTGCCTCGATGAAACACCTGATAGCTATACCCATGAGTTGGCGTCTGGATGTCGCCGCCTGAAAATAAATTCAGTTTTTTTGCAAACGGCTTCAGTTGGCCGAAGCCATCACCGCGCGACCGATGTACAGCACCTTGCCGGTTGGCCGGTCCTTTGGTGAGCCGCCGGCCGGCTCCAGGGTCAGTTCGAACAGCTGGCCGGGTTGTACAGCGCCAATCTGTTCGGCAGACAGTTGCAGCGGTTTGCCCGGTTCGACCAGACCTAGTGAGCGCGGGCCGATGGCCGGGTCGATCAGCGTCCAGAACTGCACCGAACGGTCGGCCGGGATCTGGTCGCTCAGCAACGGCTGCAAACGCAAGCCGCCAGTGCCATCCACATGCACCACCCAACCTGGCTTAGCTGCCTCTCCTGGGGCTTGCAGCACCACGGTGTAGCTGTTGGCGGCAGTATCAGTGCGCCATAGATCAGGCAGCACGGCGATGATCAGGGCGAAGGCCAGGGCGGCGCTAGTGAGGCGCCAGGTGGTCAGGCTCTGCCACCAGACCAGCCAGCTGTTGACGCGGCTGACGGCTGGCGTCAGGCCGAGGCTGTCCTGCAGGCGTTGCCATAGTTGCGTTGAGGGTGTCTGCGGTGGCAACTGGTCGCTCAGCTCAAGAAAGTGTTGCTGCCACTGCAGGGCCATTTGCGCGGCTTGGCTGTCGTGCTCAATCAGCTCGCGCACTTCAGCGGCTTCGGCCTCATCGAGCAGGCCCAGAACGTACTCGCCGATCAATGCGCGGCGTTCGGCAGGTTGCTGCGTAATCATGCGTGCAAACACTCCTGCAGTGCGCGCAAACCGGCGCGGATACGGCCTTTGATGGTGCCCAGTGGGGTGGTCAGGCGGTTGGCGATTTGTTCATGGGTCAGGCCGCGATAGAAGGCCAGCAGGATCGGGTGACGGCGATTACGTTCGATGCCCTGCAGGCAGCGGCGCAGTTGCTGATGTTCGCCTTGTTGTTCCAGCAGTTCGGCGGCCTGTGGGCTGTCGTCGGCAGCGCGTTCGATAAAGTCGTCATCCAGTTCCACCGTGCGACCCCGGCTGCGTAGCTGGTTCAGCGCGCGGTAGCGCAGGATGCTGTAGATCCACGCGCGACCACTGCCGAGAGCTCGCTGAAAGCGCTGGGCGTTGCGCCAGATCTGCACAAAGGCATCGTGCACACAGTCTTCAGCTTGATCACGACGGCCGAGCAAGGTGATTGCCAACCCGAGCATCTGCGCGGCCTCCTGTTGGTAGAGCGCCTGGAATGCGCGTTCGTCCTGCTGAGCACAGGCTTCCAGATGGCTTTCGTAATCAAACAGCGGCTGCGCCATGCACCGGGTTCCTGAGTGTGTGAGCGTGCCAAGGGTTATACCCGAGCAAGTGCTGTTTAGATGTCTCGGGAGTGCAACAAATCTTCTCGGTCAGCGTGGCAGCTCGATTCGTGTGGTCTCGCCTGGCACTGTCGGCCAGTCCTGCGCGGCCCAGCGTTGGCGGGCCTGGTCGATCAGCGTCTGGTCGCTGGCGACGAAATTCCAGTTGATCCGCCGTGGGCCGATCGGCGCGCCGCCAATCAACACCAGGTGGCTCTCGCTGCACGCGCTGAGGGTATAAGTCTCGCCTTCGGGCAGCACCAGTAGGCCGCGTAAAGGCAGTTGTTGGTCGTCCAATGTCGCCTCGCCATCAATCAGGTACAGCGCGCGTTCGGCATGTTCGGCGGGTATCTGTAGCGCGGCGCCAGCGGCCAATTTGATCTCGGCGTAGACCGTTGGAGACAGCACCGGCACGGGTGATTGCAGACAGAAGCCTGTGCCAGCAATCAGGCAGATGTCCACGCCCATGCTGGTACTGCGCGGCAGGCTGCTAGCGGGATGATGGCTGTAGCTGGGTTCGCCTTGCTCATCGGCTGCGGGCATGGCTAACCACACCTGCAGGCCATGCATACGCGAGCCGCTCTGTTGCAGGCTATGTGGGGTGCGCTCGACGTGTGCCACGGCTTTGCCTGCGGTCATCCAGCTGACTTCGCCGGGGCTGACCACTTGATCCGAACCCAGGCTGTCTTTGTGTTGCAACTGCCCCTCGAACAGGTAGGTGAGAGTGGAGAGGCCGATGTGTGGATGCTGGTTAATGTTCATGCCGCTGCCGGCCGGGTAGGTGTTCTCAAGAATATGGTCGAAAAATACGAACGGGCCGACGCTGCGGCATTTGGCCGAGGGCAGGGGGCGCAGAATGGGCTGCCCGGAGATATCTTCCTGGCGCGGCGTGATCCGCAGAAAGTCGTTCATGCAGGGTCCTCGTTTAGCAGGGTGTTGACCTGTACTTCGCTGCTGGTCATCAGCTTGTGAATGGGGCATTTGTCGGCGACGCGCAGCAGTTGTTGGCGTTGGGCGTCATCCAGTGCGCCATGCAGGGTCAATTTGACGTCCAGGCGGTAAATGCCTTGGCGCTCCTGGCTGTCATCGCGGCTGAGCGTTACGTCCAGGCCTTCCAGCGGCAAACCGCGCTGTTTGGCATAAAGCGCCAGGGTCAGCGCCTTGCAAGCGCCTAGGGCCGCGTCGAACAGGTCATGGGGTTCAGGCGCTGCACCTTCGCCGCCGAGCTCCACCGATACATCGCTGTGCAGGGTGTGGGGACCGATGTTGATGCGTTGCAACAGGCCTTTCTCATTACTGATACTGATCATTTGAGCTCCTGAGGCTGAAACCATAATTCCTTGCGAGTAAAAGGCGTCGCTGGGGGCAAGTCGGGGTTATGCAGTTCGATAACGCGGCGGCTTTGTAGGTTGGCCTGGCGCAAGGTCGCGCCGTGATACTGCTGGAACAGACGCTGAAAACTGCCATCGGCAATCATCGCTTCCAGGCCGCGCTCGATGTCGCTCGCCAGATCTGGCCGGTTGCGCGAAGTGAAGAAGTAAAACGCGGTTGGGTAATGCAGCAGCAGGTGCTCATCGACACTCAGCTCCAGCCCGTTTGCAGCGGCGCGTGCGTGCTCCTGCCAAGCCACTACAGCTTCACGGGGAAACAAATCGAAGCGCCCGGCGGCAAGCATCTGGAACAGGCCTTGATAATGCTGGCTGGTGACGACCTGTAAACCATTGGCGCGCAGAATGGCGGTATCCGGCCAGTCATGACGCTGGCCGAAGCTAAAGCGCTTCAGGTCATTGAGGGTGCGCACGCTGGCCAATTGTTCAGCGGCGGCGCGACGCTGTAACAACACGCGCCAGCCAATCAGGCCACGATAAATCGGGATGCGGATTGGTAATAAGCGTTCTTCACGCTCGCGGGTGGTCATGGTCCACATCACTTGCACACTTTTGCTGTCATGCTCGATGGCCAGCAGTGCGCGGCTTTGCGCCATAGGCACGGGTGTCGCCTGCAGCTGGTAGCGCCCGGGTGTGCGTTCCAGAGCCGCCGTCAGCAGCGCCAGGGCATAGGTTTCAGGGTCGATACCGTCAGAGTGCAGCGGGTAGTTTAACTGCTCTGTCGCATAGGCTGTTGGCAGGCACAGTAAGGTAAAAAGCAGAAGGGTGTGCAGGCGTTTTAGCCAGGTTCGTTGCCTGTGTAGTGGGGCTGAAGCCATTGCAGCAATCCTGGTTTGTGAACTAGACATCAGTGTAGTGAGTCAATTGCGCTCACGTCTTCAAGAGGGTTGGGGTTTGAAACGACTTGCGTTGAGTCTTGCTGTTCTTGTCACTGTTTTAAGTCCACTGGCCCAGGCTCGCGAGTATCGCTTTAGCGATGCTCACTTGCATTACGTCGATTTCTTTCAGGAAAGCGCCGGCATGACTGAGCTGTTTGAGCAGATGGCCGCTGGCAATATCGAGCATGTGATGCTCTCGGGTATTCCGGTGGCGAAGAAGTGGCATGAGAACGAGCCAAAGCGCCCGCGTTACTACGCCGGTGACGATGCTGACGCCTATTGGTACAGCGCCACTGATGTGCTGGTGGCGCATGCTTACAAGCAAGTGCCTGCCGAGCAACGTAAGCGTTTGCATCCGTTTCTTTCGGGCTTTAATCCGAATGACAAAAATGCCGACGCCCACATCCGTCGCATGCTCGAGCTGGATCCGGGTTTGTGGCAGGGCATCGGTGAGATCTTTACCCGGCATGACGACTTGACTGCGCTGATCGATGGCGAGACTCCCCGGGCCAACAACGAAGCGCTGGCTCGGGTTTTTCATCTGGCCGCCGAATACGATCTGCCGGTGATGCTGCACTCCAATATCACTTCCAAGCGTGAGCGTAATCCGTTGTACCTGCAGGAAATCGAGGACCCGCTGCGTAACCATCCGCATGTGCGGTTTATCTGGGCACATGCCGGCACCAGCATGGAAATCCACCGGCATCAGGAAAAGCTAGATTTCCTCTTGCCCAACTTGAAACGGATGCTCAAGCAATACCCTAATCTGTATGTCGATCTGTCGTGGACCATGCTTCAGCCCTACCTGCTGGATGCCGACGGTAAACCTGATCCGGCTTGGGTGGAGCTGGTCAGCAGTTATCCCGCGCGCTTTATGCTCGGCTCCGATGTGGTGGGACGATTTAATGGCTTGGCTGATTACATGAATGGCTTCAAAGCCTTTCTCGACGCCTTGCCAGCGGACGTTGCCCATCAGGTGGCGCGCGATAACTTCCTTGCGGTGTTGCCGCGTAAAGTGCAGGCCGAGCTGGTCGATTAGGGTTGTCATCGCGCTGTCACACCGGTGTCATAGGCTCGCGCTCATCTAAAAAGGAGCGCGATATGCAATACACCCGTTTCAGTGCTTTGGCGGCACTCGTAATGATCAGTGGGCTAACGCAGGCTGAAGTGCGCGTTGAAGGCCCTATCGAGTACGGCGTTTTTGCCAGTGACTATCAGGATTACCAAGCCGGTGAGCGGGTGTTGACCCGCAGCAACCAGCAGATCGAGCCAGGCAACATTATCCCGGCCAAGCTCGGCACCAAGTTCGGTCTGCGTTACAACCTGGTCGGTAAAGTGGCCGCTGATTCGCCTCTCACCTTGCTGTACCTCACGCCGGGTGTGGTCACCCCGCAAGGCGTGCGGCATGACAAGTACGTGGTGACGCAAAAGCTGGTCCCAGGCGCCCCGCAAGATGTAATGGCCTTCGAGTTCACTGAAACCCATGAGGTGGTGTCCGGAGAATGGCACTTTATGGTGTTCCAGGATGATCGAAAACTAGTGGAACAGCGCTTTACCGTGCGTTGATAGCTAACGTTGTTACCCAGCCCGAGCCGCTTGATGCGCCTCGGGTTTTTGCTTTTATGGGGTGCGCAATGCGCCTTGTACCTGATCATGCTTTGCCTGATTCATATGCGAAAACAGCCGTAATTACGTCGATTTCCCTCGCGTTTGTTATTTCCCGTTGACGGGTTGGCAGTGATGCAACACTTTGTTACTTTGCATGTACTATCGTACCAACTCGATTATTTAACTGGCTTACAAACGAGTTTTGCATGGCGCGGTAGGGTTTCTGTTGTGGGTATTGGTCGCTGATGCGCCACGTCACAACAGCCGAGAGACGAATAAAAACAGGGTGGCCCTAGAGCTGCCCAAAAATCTTGGCCAAATAAGGGTGTTGTCGATGAAGATGAAAGTGGGCTTTCCCAAGCTGCAATTCCGTCCGTGGCAAGCAGGCGCAGCCTTGGCGCTATTACCGCTGCTGGTGACTAACGCGATACAGGCAGCAGAGTTCAGCTTTGCTGATAATCAAGTCACCGGCTCCGTCGATACCACCGTGTCCTACGGTTCAATGTGGCGAGTGCAGGGGCGCGACAAGGGCAATATCAGTGATATCAACGCTGATGACGGCAACCGCAATTTCGATACTGGCCTGGTTTCCGAAGTCTACAAGGCCACTTCCGATCTTTCCGCGCGGTATCAGAATTACGGGTTGTTCGTACGCGGTACCGCGTTCTATGACACCCAGATCATGGACAAGCGTAACGACTACTACTCCACCACCGATGGTATCGAACGCCCCAGTCAGAACTTTCCTAACGACAACGAATTTACCAAAGGCACCCGCCATAACGCCGGGCGCAAGGCGCAGATTCTTGATGCCTACGTGTATGGCAACTGGGATATCTATGAAAAGCCGCTTTCGGCCAAAGTAGGTCGCCAGGTGATCAACTGGGGGGAAGGCGTGTTTTACCGTGGCGGGGTGAACACCACTAACCCAGTAGACGCTACCAAGTTTCATTTGCCAGGCTCCGAATTGAAGGAAGTGCTGGTGCCGATGGAGTCCTTGAGCTTCAACCTGGGGCTGACCGATAACCTCTCGATGGAGGCGTTCTATCAATGGAAGTGGCAAGAGACTCAGCTGGATCCAGCCGGTACGTATTTTGGCAGTACGGATCTATTTGCTGAGGGTGGCAATACGGCGTACACCACCGAAACAGCCCTGGCGCCGGCCATGCGTGGTTACAACACGGTTGTAGATTTAGTGCCGGGGCTACTAGGCACGGGCTCGCGAGGCCCCAATGCCTACCTCAACCCGGAAACCGGGGTGTTCAAGGTTGCCAACATTGGCAAAGATATCGAAGCCGATGACAGCGGTCAGTTTGGTGTGGCTTTTCGTTATGTGGCCGAGCAGCTGAACTCTACCGAGTTCGGTTTCTACCTAGTTAATTACCACGCCAAAGAACCGCAGATTGCCATTGATCTCCAGGACTTCCAGGGCGTTGATATGGCGACTTTAGGCAGTCTTGCCGGTGATGCTGCCGGCGCTCTTGCTACCTTGGACATGGCCGGCAATGCAGAGGCACGCCGCGATTATGTGGAAGATATCCGCATGTACGGCTTCAGCTTTAACACCACGATCGGCGATGCCTCGTTCTCTGGCGAGCTGGCCTACCGTCCAAATGCCCCCATCAGTATTTCCGCGACCGATGATTTGCTGGGAGATCTTCTCACTCAGGGCGTCATGGGTTCCAACCTGCTCGACAGTGCCGTAGATGGTCATGCAGCCTGTGCGCAAGTTTCCGGTAAAGCATTGTGCCGCTCGCAGATTTTTGAAAACTACGAGCGCGCCGAGACCTACAACATCTCCCTATCAACCATCTATAACTTTGGTCCTCTGGTCAGCTTTGACTCGGTGATGGGTGTAGCGGAAGTGGCCTCGCAACATGTCCGTGGCAGCCGTTTGAAATACACCGCCTACGACGGCAGTACGCGCAAATTCGCCAGTAGCGCCGACCAGGCCTACGTCAGCCCGGAAAATGGCGATTCCGATCAGATCAGCCGCGACAGCTATGGCTACACCTTGCTGCTATCTGGTAGCTGGAACGATGTGTATGCCGGGGTGAGGCTGTCGCCTTATGTGGTCTACCAGGATGACTTTCAGGGCAATTCGGAGCGCACGGGTAACTTTATCGAAGGACGTAAGGCGTACACCCTGGGAATGGATGCCAGCTACTTGAATAGTTTCGAAGTGGGCCTGCAGTACACCGAGTATTACGGGGCGGGGGGTAATAACTCGATGCGCGACCGCGACAACGTTTCGTTGAGCGCCAAGTACTCGTTCTGAAGCCCTGCGACCTGCGCACGCGGGCTGCCCCGAATTCTGGAGAAACCTTATGTTGAAGCACTGCACCCTGTTGGCCACTGCCCTAATTCTGGCCAGCGCGAGCACCGGTAGCCTGGCTGGCGTTTCGGCCGAGCAAGCCGCCACTCTAAAAACCACCCTGACGCCCATGGGCGCGGAAATGGCCGGCAATGCGGCAGGTACCATACCGGCCTGGACGGGCGGCATGACCCAAGCTCCGGCAGGCTACAAAGGCTCGGGCCAGCACCATGTTGACCCCTTCGGTGGTGAGCAGCCGCTGTTCACCATTACCAAGGCCAACCTTGAACAATACAAGGCGAACCTTACGCCGGGGCAGATCGCGCTTTTCAATTTCTACCCGGAGAGCTTTCAGATTCCGGTGTACCCAACTCATCGCAGTGGTTCGGCGCCGCAGTGGGTGTATGACAATACCTTCAGTAATGCCACCAGCGCCAAGCTGCTCGATGGCGGCAATGGTTTTGCCGACGCTTATGGCGGCATCCCGTTTCCCATTCCGCAGAGCGGCGTCGAGGCGGTGTGGAACCACATCACCCGTTACCGTGGTACCTATGTAGTTCGTCGTTCTGCTGAAGCTGGGGTGCAACGCAACGGCCAGTACTCGCTTGTAACCTCTGAAGATGAAGCGCTATTTCGCTTCTACAACCCCAAGAGTAATTACAGCGAGTTGAACAATACCCTGTTCTATTACATGACCTTTACCACTGCTCCAGCACGCTTGGCAGGCAATGGCGCACTGGTGCAAGAGATGCTTGACCAGGTTAAAGAGCCGCGACAGGCCTGGGGTTACAACCCCGGACAGCGCCGCGTAAGGCGGGCGCCAACCTTGGCCTACGACACGCCAATCGAGTCATCGGATGGCCTGCGCACGGCGGATGACACCGATATGTATAACGGTGCGCCAGACCGTTACGACTGGACGCTAGTGGGCAAGAAGGAAATCTACATCCCCTACAACAACTACACAGTCACCAGTCCTGATGTGAAGTACGAGGAGCTGCTCAAACCCGGTCACATTAACCCAGCCTATACACGCTATGAGCTGCACCGTGTGTGGGTGGTGGAAGGCAAATTGAAAGCGGGTGCACGGCATATCTACTCCAAGCGCACCTTGTTCCTTGATGAGGACAGCTGGGGGGCGGCAGTGGTCGATCAGTACGATGGCCGTGGCGAATTATGGCGGGTGTCGATGGCCTACCTGAAAAGCTTCTACGAGCTGCCAACGGTATGGACCGCTCTGGATACCTTCCATGACCTGCAAGCCCGCCGTTACAGCGTGCAGTGGCTGGATAATGAAGAGCGGGGTACCGCCGATTTCAGCAAGCCGTCGCCAGATGAGTCCAACTTCAGTCCTGCGGCCTTGCGTCGTAAAGCGACGCGTTAGGGCTAATCGAACGGTTGCGTGCCGGTGATTCAGCTCAAGAGCCTCAGCTTTCATCTTGTTGAAACGTAAAAACCAAAAAGGGCGCCATAGAGGCGCCCTTTTTACTACAGCGAAACGACTACATCACTTGCCGGCCCAACGCTTCATGACCAGGGTGGCGTTGGTGCCGCCGAAACCGAAGCTGTTGCTCATCACGGTATCGAGCTTGACGTTTTCAACCGTGCTGCGCTGGATCGGCATATCAGCCACTTCCGGATCCAGCTCGTCGATGTTGGCCGAGCCGGCAATGAAGTTACCTTCCATCATCAGCAAGCAGTAAATCGCTTCCTGTACGCCGGCAGCGCCCAAGGAATGCCCGGACAAGCTCTTGGTAGAGCTGATGGCGGGTGCCTTGGTGCCGAAGACTTCGCGTACGCCACGAATTTCTGCCACGTCGCCAACAGGGGTCGAGGTGCCGTGGGTATTCAGGTAATCGATCGGCGTGTCCACAGTAGACAGTGCCTGTTGCATGCAGCGCACAGCGCCTTCGCCGCTCGGTGCGACCATGTCGTAACCGTCGCTGGTTGCGCCGTAGCCAACGATCTCGGCATAGATCTTCGCACCACGCGCCAGGGCGTGCTCCAACTCCTCAACCACCACCATGCCGCCGCCGCCGGCGATGACAAAACCGTCACGCTTGGCGTCGTAAGCCCGCGAGGCTTTTTCCGGGGTGTCGTTGTACTGGGTGGAGAGGGCGCCCATGGCGTCGAACAGGCAGCTTTGGCTCCAATGCTCTTCCTCACCACCGCCGGCAAAGACGATGTCCTGCTTACCTAGCTGAATCTGCTCCATCGCCTGGCCGATGCAATGCGCGCTGGTGGCGCAAGCCGAGGAAATCGAGAAGTTCACGCCTTTGATTTGAAATGGCGTGGCCAGGCAGGCCGACACCGTGCTGCCCATGGTGCGAGTTACGCGGTACGGGCCAATGCGCTTGACGCCTTTCTCGCGAAGGGTATCGATGGCTTCCATCTGGTTCAGTGTGGAGGCGCCACCAGAGCCTGCAATCAGGCCGGTACGCGGGTTGGAAACCTGCTCATGGCTTAGACCCGAGTCGCTAATCGCCTTTTCCATGGACAGGTAGGCGTAGGCGGCAGCGTCACCCATAAAACGGAAGACTTTGCGGTCAATCAGCTCTTCCAGGTTCAGGTCAATCGAGCCGGAGACGTGGCTACGCAGACCCTTTTCGGCATAGGCTGGATTGAAACGAATGCCCGCTTTGCTGGCGCGCAAGCTGGCAGAGACGGTTTCTTTGTCATTGCCCAGGCAGGAAACGATGCCCAGGCCGGTAATCACGACGCGACGCATGCGATGAGTCCCTTAGAAATTGTCGGTAGAGGTGAACAGGCCGACCCGTAGGCCTTCGGCGCTGTAGATTTCGCGGCCATCCACGCTGACGGTGCCATCGGCAATAGCCAAAACCAGAGAGCGGGCAATGGTGCGTTTGATGTGGATGTTATAGGTGACTTTCTTGGCGGTTGGCAGTACCTGGCCGAAGAACTTCACGTCGCCCGAACCGAGGGCGCGGCCACGGCCGGGATTACCCTGCCAGCCGAGGTGGAAGCCTACCAGCTGCCACATGGCATCCAGGCCCAGACAGCCTGGCATCACCGGGTCGCCTTCAAAATGACAGGCGAAGAACCACAGGTCTGGAGTGATATCGAGCTCGGCGACTATTTCGCCCTTGCCGTACTTGCCGCCGGTGTCACTGATGTGAGTGATGCGATCGATCATCAGCATGTTCGGCGCGGGCAGTTGCGCATTACCTGGGCCGAATAGTTCGCCGCGACCGCAAGCGAGCAGTTCTTCCCGGGTGAAGGCGTTTTGTTTGGTCATGCGAGCTCCTCAATGTTTCCCATGCGGCAAGGCTGGGTGAATCGTCCTGGCTGGCGGCGCAGTCTGCTGCGCCTGCCAATAGCCTAGTCATAGACTGTTGCGTTGTGGTGAAAGTCACAGCCTTGTGAGTACAGTTGTACTCCGCTCTTACTGGCCGGGCCTAGACCTATGGCTCTAGCCTGCAGCAGTTGAGCCTTCTTGACTACCCGTCGAAGGTCGAGAGGGTAGCCAGCGTTGCAGTATTCGCTGCAAATCTGCGCGTTTAAACGGCTTTGCCAGGTAGTCATTCATGCCGCATCCAAGGCAGGCTTCGCGGTCTCCCTGCAGGGCATTGGCGGTCAGGGCAATGATGGGTAACTCGGTGCAACCGGGCAGGCGGCGGATCTGCCGAGTGGCCTCGTAACCGTCCATGATCGGCAGGCGGCAATCCATAAGAACTGCGGCATAAGCTTGCTGGCTGGCCTGATGCACGGCCTGTGCGCCATCTCCGACCAGGCTGACGTGGTAACCCAGGCTGCGCAGCATGGCCTCGATAACCGTTTGGTTGACCGGATTGTCCTCAACTAATAGCACGGGTTGGCCGTTGCCTTGATCGCAGGGCAATACTGTATCGCTGATAAGCGGTGCCGCTTGCTGTGAGAACGGCAGTGGCACTTCGAGGGTAAACACCGAACCTTGGCCCTCCTGGCTGACCGCGCGCAAAGTGCCGCCCATACGTTCGGCCAGAGTGCGGGCGATGGGCAAACCGAGCCCGGTGCCACCGTAACGTCTTGAAATAGAAGTGTCGGCCTGTTGAAAGGCATCGAACATGTGTTCCAGGCGCTCGGGAGAGATACCAATGCCGCTGTCATGCACCGCGCAGCTGAACCACAGCACTTGGTTGTCCAGCGCTTGCCAGGTGCTGTGCACGCGGATGCTGCCGGTTTCGGTGAACTTCAACGCGTTGCCAATCAGGTTGACCAGAATTTGCCGGATACGCGTCGGGTCGCCTTGAACTTGAAGCAACTCCAACCCGCCCTGGCTTTCCAGCTGTAACTGCAGGCCACGCTGCTGGGCGCTGTGCTGGAATACCTGAATCGAGCTTTGCAGCAGATCAAGCAGGCAGAAGGGGATGCGTTCCAGCTCCAATGCGCCGCGCTCGATGCGCGAGAAGTCGAGAATGTCGTTAATGACTTTCAGCAAATGCTCGGTGGATTCGGTGGCCAGTGCCGCGTATTCGGCCTGCTCCTGGGTCATTTCCGTGGTTTCGAGCAGCTGCAGCATGCCTAGCACGCCATTCATAGGGGTGCGCAGCTCGTGGCTCATCATCGCCAAAAAGTCGGATTTGGCGCGATTGGCCAGCTCAGACTGTTCGCGCGCCTGGATCAGCAGGGTCATGGCCCGTTGTTGCTCTTCACTGGCACTGGCCAGGCCGTGGGCGAGGTTGTTGATGTGCCGTGCCAGGGCCTGTAACTCACCTTCGCCGACTTCAGGCAGGGTGGTCTGGTAATTCCCGGCCTGAATCGCGCTGACCGCTTCGCCCATGGCACTGAGAGGTTGCGACAGGTGGCAGGCTAGGCGGCGGGCCAGAAGAAAAGTCAGCGCCAGGGCAAATAGCGCGAGTAGGGTGGCTTTGAACAGGATTTCTTGCTGGCGGGTGCTGAACGCATCGTTGGACATGCCCACCACGACATAGCCTAGATAATCCTCGGTTAATGGCTGATTGGCTGGCGTTTTTAGCGGCGCACGTTGCAGGTGAATCGGTGCCTGGAACACGTCAACCTGACTGCTGGCATGACCACTGCCCGGTGTTTGCTCAACGTAGACGAGAATCTTGCCGGTATGGTCGCGCACCTCAAGAAAACGTACATGCGGGGTTTTCAGGGTGGCTTGCAGCAAGGTGTCGAGAACATCGAGGTTGCCAGAAATTACCCCGTAGGTGCTGGCAGGGGCTAACTGGCTGGCAATCAGCTGGCCGTAGTGATTGAGCTCCTGGCGCAGGTCCTGCAGGCGCGCAAAGGTGAAAAAGCCAGTGAGCAGCAGGGTCAGCAGCAGGGCGGGGCCGACACTAATCAGTTGCGTGCGGGTATGGATGTTCCAGCCACGGCGCAGGATCACCGGGCTACTCCGTTGCGGGGCACAGTACTCAGGTACTGGACACCGGGGCGCTGAGTCTCTGGCCGGCTTTTCGCGCCTTCAGAATGAAGGCGGACTTGGGTGCTGTCGATCACGCCACAACCTTGTTTGCGTTTGAAAAGCTGCATGTTAACCGAGCTGCCTGGGTTTGCCAGTGCTTGGCAGCCTGCTAAAAGCTGGCTGCATACCGGTGTCGCCGTATAATGCGAGCGATTCGCCACTTTTAATGGTTTACCACGGATGCGTTATGACTGATCAGCACCCTATTGCAGTCCTCGGCGGCGGTAGCTTCGGCACTGCGATTGCTAATTTGCTGGCCGAGAACGGCCAACACGTTCTGCACTGGATGCGCGACCCGCAGCAAGCGGAGGCGATTCGGCAAAACCGTGAAAACCCGCGTTACCTTAAAGGCATCAAAATTCACTCAGGTGTTGAGCCGTTAACTGACCTGGCCGCTGCATTAAAGGCTTGTGATTTGGTGTTTGTCGCATTGCCTTCCAGCGCTTTGCGCCAGGTATTGCAGCCGGTCTCTGGGCTACTCAGCGGCAAGCTGTTGGTCAGCACCATCAAGGGTATTGAGGCGAAGAGCTTTCTGCTAATGAGCCAGATCCTTGAAGATATTGCTCCTGACGCGCGCATCGGCGTGCTTTCCGGGCCAAACCTGGCGCGTGAGGTGGCCGAGCATGCGCTGACCGCGTCGGTCGTCGCCAGTGAAGATGACGACCTTTGCCAGCAGGTGCAGGCTGCACTGCATGGCCGCACCTTTCGTGTGTATGCCAGCGCGGACCGTTTTGGCGTCGAGTTGGGCGGGGCGTTGAAGAACGTTTACGCGATCATCGCCGGCATGGCAGCCGCCATGGGTATGGGCGAAAACACCAAAAGTATGTTGATCACCCGCGCCCTGGCGGAAATGACTCGTTTTGCGGTCAAGCTGGGTGCAAACCCTATGACCTTCCTGGGTTTGGCCGGCGTAGGCGACCTGATCGTCACCTGTTCCTCAGCCAAAAGCCGTAACTACCAAGTCGGCTTTGCCCTCGGTGAGGGCCTGAGCCTGAAAGAGGCAGTCGAGCGTTTGGGTGAAGTGGCGGAAGGGGTGAACACCATCAAGGTGTTGAAGTCCAAGGCCGAGGAGCTGGATGTTTACATGCCATTGGTGGCAGGGTTGCATGCCATTGTGTTTGAGGGGCGTACGTTGGACCAGGTGATTGGCGCGCTGATGAATGCAGAGCCCAAGACCGACGTCGACTTTATTCCCACCACCGGTTTCTGAGTCTTACCTTTAAACCTTGCAAGGAGATGAGCATGAGTGACGACAATCAAGGGCTGCAGCGCGAATCGATTCTACTGCGCATCCTTTGGATGGTGATCTTTATCATTGTCTGGCAGCTGGCGGAAATACTGCTGGGCGCTGTGGTGTTGCTGCAACTGGGTTACCGCCTGTTCTACGGCGCGCCGAATGCGGGTTTGCTGAGTTTTGGTGACAGCCTGAGTCAGTACCTGGCGCAGATCGGCCGTTTCGGTACCTTCAATAGCGATGAAAAGCCTTGGCCGTTCGCAGATTGGCCAACCCCGCAAGCGCCGCAAGGTGAGGTGCCGCATAGCATCCCGCCTGCAGCTCACCCGGTGCGCGACGAAGAACCCAAGTTGTGAAAAGCCCGGCCTTGAGGGCAGGGCGTTGAAACTCTGGCTGCTTCGCCACGGTGAGGCCGAACCGACTGCACGCAGTGATGCCGAGCGCAACCTGACGGCCCATGGCCGGCTGCAGGTGCGCGAGGCGGCAGCACAGCTGCAGAGCCGGCCGTTACGTGCGGTATTGGTCAGCCCTTATGTACGCGCGCAACAGACGGCGGATCTGGTCTGCGAGGTGCTGGCATTTGGTGGTATTCGGCAGACTGTGCCCTGGCTGACGCCTGAAAGTGATCTGCGTCAAGCGCTGCGGGAACTGGATGGTTATGCCTACGACGAGCTGTTGTTGGTCACCCATCAGCCGCTAGTGGGTGCGTTGGCGGGCTTTCTGATACACGGCCATCGCCAGCAGTCGTTAGCGATGAATACCGCCAGCCTGGCCCTGCTTGAAGGTGACGAACTGGTCGCGGGATTGATGGGGCTCTCAGTGCATAAACACCCAGCCGGCTCTTAATTCGTCACTACACACCGAAACATTTATCTTCTTGCGGGGCGCCTTTGTGCGTGGAATAGTCCAACCAAGCAATTGCTTGCTTGGTTGGCTGGTTCCACAAAAACAACAAAGGAGGAATCCCTGTGGCTCATGCAATCCGTTTGCCGCTTGAGGTGTTTTATGAGCGCGAGGCTCGGCACCCGAATAAACGTTACATGGTGCAGCCGGTGCCGGGTGGGCAGCTGCAAGAACTGAGCTGGGCCGATGTCGGCGAGCAGGCACGCCGCGCGGCTAACTGGCTGCGTAGCCGCGAACTGCCGCAGGGCAGCCGCATTGCGATTATCTCCAAGAACTGCGCGCATTGGATTGTCAGTGACCTTGCAATCTGGATGGCGGGTCATGTGTCGGTGCCGCTATATCCCAATCTCACTGGCGAATCAGTCGGTCAAGTGCTGCGTCATTCCGAGGCGGCGCTGGCCTTTATTGGCAAGCTGGATGACTGGCCAGCCATGGCACCTGGCGTGCCGGTGGATGTGCCGACCATCGGCCTGCCGCTGCGCCCCCAGGGCGATTTCAGCTTTACCTGGGATGACCTGCAAGCCTGCGCGCCCATTCAAGATACCCCCAAGCCAGCAGCTGATCAGCTGGCCACCATCATCTACACCTCCGGCACCACTGGCACGCCGAAAGGGGTGATGCACCACTTCAGCAACTTCGGTTTCGCCGCCAGCCACGCCACTGAGTTATTCGGTGTGGGCGAGGATGACCGGGTGCTGTCTTACCTGCCGCTGTGCCATGTGGCTGAGCGCATGTTTGTCGAACTGGCTTCAATTTATTCAGGACAAACGATTTTCTTTGCCGAGAGCCTGGAAACCTTCCTCGAAGACCTCAAGCGTGCGCGCCCGACCGTATTGTTCGGTGTGCCGCGGATCTGGACTAAGTTTCAGATGGGCGTGTACAGCAAGATGCCTGCTGAGCGGCTCAACTTTCTGCTCAAACTGCCGGTCATCGGCCGTCTTGTGGGTAAGAAGGTGCTGGTCGGGTTAGGGCTGGATGCTGTGCGTTATGCGTTGTCTGGCGCGGCGCCGGTGCCTGAGGCGTTGCTTAATTGGTACAAGCGCCTGGGCCTGGATGTGCTTGAGGTGTATGGCATGACCGAGAACTGCGGCTACTCGCATGTTTGCCGGCCTGGCAAATTCCAACAGGGCTGGATCGGTCAGAACAGTCCAGGCGTTGAAGTACGGATTGCCGAGGATGGCGAGGTGCAGGTGCGCAGCGGTGCGACCATGCAAGGCTATTACCAAGACCCGGAAAAAACTGCTGAAACCATCACCACCGATGGCTTCCTGCGTACCGGTGACAAAGGTGAACAGGACGCCCAAGGCAACCTGCGCCTGACCGGCCGGATCAAAGAGATCTTCAAAACCAGCAAGGGCAAGTACGTGGCCCCCGCACCCATCGAGAATCGCCTGGGTGAGCACTCGCGTATCGAACAGGTGTGCGTGGTTGGCGATGGCATGGCCCAGCCCATGGCGTTGTGTGTGCTTTCTGATGTGGGCCGTAGCGAAGCCGCCAACAGTAGCCGTGGCGAGTTAGAGAACAGCCTGAAAAATCTGCTTGAACAGGTCAACCAGAGCCTCGACAAGCACGAGCGCCTGCAGCGTTTGGTGCTGGTGAAAGAGGTTTGGGCAGTGGACAACGGCTTTCTTACGCCTACCTTGAAGATCAAGCGTGCGGTAGTAGAAGGCACCTATGCTGATCGATTCGGCGAGTGGACTGAGCGTAGCGAAGCGGTGCTCTGGCACGAATAATCAGGCACGAGGCCGTCATTCATGTGGCGGCCGCGTATGGCGGGAACACCCCCTGAAGGATTGACTATGGCCCTCTGGCAGCAAACCCCGAATCTTGAGCAGCTCAATGGCTTTCTAAAAAACACCATCGGCGAGCAATTGGACATTCGTTTCGAAACCTTCGATGACGAGTCGATAAGCGCGAGCATGGCGGTCGATGCGCGTACCCACCAACCCTACGGCTTGCTGCATGGTGGGGCGTCCGTAGTGCTGGCCGAAACCTTGGGCTCCACCGCCAGCCATCTGTGCATCGACAGCAGCAAGTTCTACTGCGTCGGCCTGGAAGTTAACGCCAACCACTTGCGCGGTGTGCGCAGCGGGCGGGTAACCGCTGTGGCGCGCCCGGTTCACTTGGGGCGTACCACCCATGTCTGGGATATTCGTTTAAGTGGTGAGGATGGTAAAGCCAGCTGTATTTCCCGACTGACTATGGCCATCGTGCCTTTGGGTGAGAACGGCCCGGCTCAACGCTAACAAACAAAATTAGCCAGTACTGCATTGACTGGCACGCCTCCCATCAGGATTGGCGGTAGTGCCGTCATTCACTGGCCGTTTTGTCATTGCTGCATCGACAGGGCTGCCGGACAATCACCCGTAACTTCTCTGATAAGCCCGCCGCCATGACCCAGTCTGTGTTCTTCGCCCATGCCAACGGCTTTCCTTCGGCCACCTACGGCAAATTGTTTGCCGCGCTGGCGCCTGACTACCAGGTGCAACACCTGGAGCAGCATGGCCATGATCCGCGTTTCCCGGTGAACGACAACTGGAGCAACCTGGTTGATGAACTGATCCATCACCTTGAGGCCCATCAACAGCCGGTGTGGGGTGTTGGTCATTCGCTGGGTGGGGTGCTGCATTACCATGCCGCTTTGCTGCGCCCCGACCTGTACCTAGGGGTAGTGATGCTCGATTCGCCGGTGCTGACGCTGGCCGACAAGATAGTGATCCGCGCCGCCAAACGCTTTGGCTTTATCGACCGCATCACCCCGGCTGGGCGCACGCTGGGGCGACGTGAGGAATTTGTCGATCTGGCCGAAGCACGCGGTTATTTCGCCGCCAAAGGTCTGTTTCGCCGCTTCGACCCAGAATGCCTGGATGCCTATGTGCAACACGGCTTGCAGGCATCGGGCAAGAACCTGCGCCTGCGGTTTGATCCGGCCACAGAAATTAGTATCTACCGTAGCGTGCCGCATACCAGTCCAGGCCGACCGCAACAACTTAATGTGCCGCTGGCCATGGTTCGCGGCCGTCATAGTCGGGTGGTTATGCCGCATCATGCCCATCTGGTACGGCGCGTGCCGAAAGGTGAATACCTGACGTTGCCCGGCGGTCATATGTTCCCCCTAGAGCGACCGCAGGACACCGCAGACCTGTTGAAAAAACTGTTCCAGCGTTGGGCCGGTCAACCTGAAAGCGAGCAAAGCGCATGAGCTTGGGTTTTCAAGAAGTACGCCTACGCTTGCCCCACATTGAGTTGGCCGCTCACCTGTATGGTCCCGAAGACGGCAAGCCGGTGATTGCCCTGCATGGCTGGTTGGACAATGCCGCGAGTTTTGCCCGGCTGGCGCCATTGCTACCGGGGCTGCGGATCGTGGCCTTGGATTTCGCCGGCCACGGCCATTCGGACCACCGCCCGCCCGGCGGCAGTTACGCGATCTGGGATTACGCTCACGATGTGCTGCAAGTTGCTGAACAGTTCGGTTGGCAGCATTTTTCCCTGCTCGGGCATTCCATGGGGGCGATTGTTTCGGTGCTGTTGGCGGCGGCCATGCCGGAGCGTATCGAGCGTTTGGCGCTAATTGACGGGCTGATCCCTTACACCGGTGAGCCGGACACGGCGCCGCAAAAACTCGGCGAAGCACTCAGGGCGCAACTGGCTTTGGCCGGCAAGAGCAAACCGGTGTACGCCGAGTTTGATCGCGCCGTGGCGGCGCGTATGCGCGGGGTAGGGGCGGTCAGTCGTGAAGCTGCAGAATTGCTCGCCCAGCGCGGCCTGATGCCGGTGCCTGGCGGTTACACCTGGCGCACCGACAGCCGCCTGACTTTGCCATCGCCTCTGCGTCTGACTCATGCCCATGCTTTGGCGTTTGTGCGCAACCTGCAATGCCCCGCCAAACTGGTGATGGCAGAGCAAGGCATGCTGCTCGCGCAACCCAACATAAACCAGCTGGTCGAGGGTCTGGCCATTGATGTGGTAAAGCTCCCCGGAGGCCATCACTTGCACCTGGATGATGACGCAGGCGCAGGCTTGGTAGCAGACTGTTTCAAAGCATTTTTGGACGCGCCTTGACTTGGTAAAGGCAACTGGGGAAAGGTGTGATCGATAGCCACGGAGATTCGCATGATCGACCTGTATACCGCCGCCACCCCCAACGGCCATAAAGTGTCCATCGCACTGGAAGAGCTGCAACTGCCTTATAACGTGCAGGCATTGAGTTTCGACAAGCAGGAACAAAAGGCTGAGGCCTTTCTCAAGATCAACCCCAATGGCCGTATTCCGGCGATTGTTGATCGTGGCAATGACGATTTTGCGGTGTTTGAATCGGGTGCCATCCTTCTGTACCTGGCGGAGAGAACCGGGCAATTGCTGCCCAGCGATGCCAAAGGGCGCTCGCGAGCGATCCAATGGCTGATGTTTCAAATGGGTGGTGTGGGGCCAATGCAGGGCCAGGCCAATGTGTTCTTCCGTTATTTTCCGGAAAAGCTGCAAGGGCCTATCGATCGCTACCAGCGCGAAACTCGACGTCTTTATGAGGTGCTCGACACGCGATTGGGCGAAGCGCAGTACCTGGCCGATGACTACAGCATCGCCGACATTGCTACCTACCCTTGGGTGCGCATCCACGACTGGGCCGGTGTCTCGGTCGAGGGGCTCGAACATCTCCAGCGTTGGATGAATGAGCTGGCCGCACGCCCAGCCGTGCAGCGCGGCGTGTTGGTGCCACAGCGCGAAGAGGACGGCGAAAAAATCGTCAAGGCCGCTCAGTCGATGTTGATCAAATGAGCCGCTTTAAGCGTTGTGGCCTCGCGCTAAGTCTGTTGTTGAGCTGCTCCGTGGCCTGGGCAGATGTGGCCGGTAGCAGCGATCTTGAGGTGCTACCGCGTTTTGCTGGGAGCAAGATTGTCAGCTTCAAGAATGTTGCCGAGCAGGAGCGAACTTATCCGCAAGGATCGATTCGACGCATTAGCGGCACCTTGCGCTACGAGCGTGAAGTGGCTGCCCAAGGCCAGTTGAATGCTGTGACCTACGAGTTACCACGTACCCACACGGCTAATGAGGTGTTTGCACAAGCTCGCGCAGCGCTGCAGGCCCAGGATGCCGAGTTGCTTTACTGGTGCGTGGGCCGTGAATGCGGCTCAAGTAGCCTGTGGGCTAATGCGGTATTCGATAACGCCACCTTGTATGGCTCCGATGCCGAGCAGACCTATGCGTTGATGCGTCTGGCAGCGCCACGCCAGGACAGCCTGGTGGCGCTGTACAGCATCACCCGTGGCAACAAGCGCGCCTACCTGCATGCTGAGTTACTGGCGGCCAATGCGGCGCTGGGCGAGGTTTTACCAACACCTGCAACCTTGCAGCGGCAGTTGAAAAACACCGGTGAATTGCGCCTGCCCAAGCAGGTCGAACCTAGCGCTGCCTGGGCAGAGCTGTTGGCACGTAGCCTCAGGCTCGACAGCACCTTGCGCGTCAGCATCAGTGGTGCGCAGGCTGAAGCCTGGCGTGAGGCGTTGGTTGAGCAACGCGTACGCGCCAGCCGCTTAGAACTGGGTGAGGATGAGGTCAGTGGCGTGCAGCTCAACGTGCTGCGCTAAGACGCCAGTAGCGTTACTCTTATCGTGTGAATCCTTCCGGCTCTGTCCCTTGTGGCAGAGCCTTTTTCGTTATGCAGGGAGCTAGGTAATGGCCAATAACGATCGGCTGCTGGTGCAGATATTGCTGCTCGTTTTGCTGGGCGCCAGCCTATGGGTGTTGGCACCTTTTTGGTCCGCGTTGTTTTGGGCGGCGGTGTTGTCGTTTGCCAGCTGGCCGGTGATGCGTGTGTTGACTCGCCTGCTTGGTGGGCGTCAGGCGTTGGCTGCAGGTTTGCTAACCCTGACCTGGACCGTGGTGGTCGCCGTGCCCTTAGTGATGCTGGGTTTCAACCTGGCGGACCACATCAAAGATTTCACTGCGTTGCTCAAGGGGTTTGAGGTCGAAGGGTTGCCGCCAGCGCCGAGCTGGCTTGCTGGCATCCCTTTGGTGGGCGAGCGATTGGTAGGCTTGTGGCTGACAATCGATCAGCAAGGCGCCGCGTTTTTCGCCACAGTCCGGCCGTACCTGGGCCAGGTTGGCAACTGGTTACTGGCGCGCAGTGCCCAGGTTGGTGGCGGCATGCTGGAGTTGGCCCTGAGCCTGATTCTGGTGTTCTTTTTCTACCGTGACGGCTCGCGTTTGGCGGCGTTTGCGCAAAGCCTGTTGCAGCGGTTGATTGGTGATCGTGCCGAGCATTACCTAGAGTTGGTTGCCGGCACAGTGCAACGGGTGGTCAATGGGGTTATTGGCACGGCAGCGGCGCAGGCCATTCTGGCCTGGATTGGCTTCGCCATTGCCGGTGTGCCGGGTGCGTTGGTGCTGGGGATTCTAACTTTTGGTTTTAGTCTGATCATGGTGCCGCCCCTGATCTGGGGCCCAGCCGTGGCCTGGTTGTTCTGGCAGGGTGAAGTGGGCATGGCTGTGTTCTTGCTGATCTGGGGTTTCTTGGTGATCAGTGGTGTCGACAATATCCTCAAGCCGTACCTGATCAGCCGTGGCGGCAACCTGCCGCTGATTGTGGTGCTGCTCGGGGTGTTTGGCGGCATTCTGGCGTTTGGCTTTATGGGGCTGTTCCTCGGGCCAACGCTGTTAGCGGTGGCCTATAGCCTGGTGAGTGATTGGGTTGGCAGTCCCGCTGGCAACATTGTGCTCAGCAGCACTGACCCTGCGGATAATCCACACAGCTGAGGGGCGGCGCAGAGCAGGTATTGGACCGGTTGGCATTCTCGGCCAATTTCCCTGGCCGTGTCTTGGTCGCCTGTGGCCGTGGTGGTAGCCTTGCTGCGCTTCGCGGCAGCAGCAGGGAAGCCCCATACTACCTAACGGACTCGCAGGATTTAGCCATGAAGAAAATTGCAGGCAGCGCCCTCGGCGTTATTGTCGCCCTCGGCGCATTGAGCACCGCCGGTGCCTGGTACACCGGTCAGCAACTGCCAGACGTGCTGGAAACCTCAATCAAACAGGCCAATGAAGACATGGCCAAAACCCTTCCGGCTGTAGGCCTGAGCGCCACGATCGAGTTGGTTTCGCTGGAGCGTCAGCTGTTCAGCAGCCATGCACGCTACCGCATCCAGTTTGCCGGCAGCCTGGATGGCGAGTCGCCGAGCAACTTCGAGTGGTTTGTTACTGACCGCATTGAACATGGACCTTTCCCGCTGTCACGCTTGCAGACTCTCAAGCTGATGCCGGTCATGGCCACCAGTAATTATGTGCTGGAGCGCAGCCCGGAGCTGGAAAAGTGGTTTGCCGCCAGCCAGGACGGTGCCCCACTGCAAGGCCAGGTCAGCCTTGGCTACGACCGCTCGATGAGCGGCAACTTACGTCTGCAGCCGCTGAAAGTGGCGCTGGATGAACAAACTCACATCGATTTCACGGGCTTGGAGATCGACTTTGACAGCAGTGCCAACGTCGAGAAGATCAGCGCCAGTGGGGTTATGGACAGCCTCACAGTGACCTCTACTTTGTCCACCGATGAACGCATGCGCCTTGAGTTCAAAGGCATGAACCTCACCAGCAACACCCGCAAGGGCGTCAGCGATTTCTACCTGGGGCAGAACGAGGTGCGTTTGCAGCAGATCGAGCTGCAGATCGGTGAGAGCGCGCCCATCCTGCTCAAGGATTTTGTCCAGCGCGATGAAACCAGCGAAGCCAACCAGCAATTGTCAGCGCGTTACAGCTATGACATCGGCATGATCAGTTATCAGGGCAACGACATCGGTTCTTCAGAAATGCTCTGGACCGTGAAGAACCTTGATGCGGTTGCACTGCAATCGATGATCGAGCTGTATGGCACCTTGCTGCAAAGTGGCAAGGTCGACAGTGAGAGCGGTATGCCGGAGCTGACTGACGAGCAGACTGCGCAGTTCAAAACTGATCTGGAAAAACTGCTGGCCGGTAAACCGGGCATGGCCCTGGAAAAACTGGCGTTCAAAACCGCCAACGGCGAGAGCAGCTTCAGCTTTGGCTTGGACCTGAACAAACCGGCGTCCTTCGACCTGCCAGCGCCTGAACTGGCTAAGCAGTTGATCGCACAGTTGGATGCGAAACTGCTGGTATCCAAAGCCATGATCGGTGATGTAGTTGGCGTTCAGGCGGCGATTGCCGGTGAAACCGACAAGGAAGCGATTGCCCAACAGGCTGCCATGATGAGCGAAATGGCCAGTGGTATGGCGGTGGCCAGCGAATTGGCCATTGTCCAGGGCGAAGACATCAGCACCAGCCTGCACTACGCCAATGACCAAGTGACGTTCAACGGCAAGCAGATGAGCGTTGAACAGTTCGCTGCTTTAGCCATGAGCAGCGGCGGCGGTTTGGCCGGTATGGGCGACGACGCCCCGATCGATGGAACACTGCTGGATGACCCTGAGGCTGAGAGCAGCCTGCAGTAAAAACGACAGCGCTGAGCAACTGTTTTAGCGCGCGTTAAATGCGGCCAGATGACCTGTAGAACAGGGCATCTGGCCGTTTTTTTAGGCTTACTTCTGTCTATATGCTCAACCCTAGAGGCTAACCTGCAGGCGAGGCGAGCTTATAGAGCAAGCGTTAACGGTCGCCACGCTCATATTTATCCAGGGTGTCGCTGGCAATCTGTCGGCCGAGCATGATCAGCTCCGGCGCCTTATAGAACTCGAAGAAGCGGCACACGCGCTTGGGCACGTTGATCAGAATATCTGGCGGGTAGCCGGCGATCTTGTACTGGGCCAGTGAGGTCTGCATCACCTCGAAACTCTGGTTGATCAGCTCCAGCAGCGATGCCGGGCCACTAAGGTCGGCGACGCGTGAACCGCTGGCGGATTTCGGCGCGGCGGGTTTATCCAGGCTGCCGCGGGCGTTCTGCTGCCAGGGATTGATGGCCTCGGGTTGCAGCGGGTTGCTGTTGTCTTCCAGTAGCAACAGTTCGTCGTCTTCCCCGGGTTTACGTTTGAACGAGGGTAAGCGTGAACCCAGTGAGCTCATCAGCAGGTCAAAGCGGCCCTTAAGCGCGGGGGCGCGTTCGATAATCGGTAGCTCGTAGTGCTGCTGATGAGTCGAGTTGAGATTGACCGCGACGATCAAATCACAGTGGCTGGACACCACTGGCACGATCGGCAGTGGGTTGAGCAAGCCGCCGTCGACCAGCATGCGTTTGCCTTGAATCACGGGGGTAAACAAACTTGGAATCGCCGCTGAGGCACGCATGGCCTGGTGTAGACAACCTTCCTGGAACCAAATTTCCTGCTGGTTGGTAAGGTCAGTGGCGACAGCGGTGAAGGGGATGCGCAGGTCCTCAATGTCGATGTCGCCAACTATTTCGCGAATCTTGCCGAACACTTTTTCACCGCGAATCGCACCCAGGCGGAAACTCACATCAAGCAGGCGCAGCACGTCCAGATAATCCAGGCTCTGCGTCCAGTCGCGGTATTCGTTGAGTTTACCGGCGGCGTAGATGCCGCCCACCACGGCGCCCATTGAGCAGCCGGCGATACAGGCGATGTCATAACCGCGTGCTTCCAGCTCTTCAATCACGCCGATGTGCGCATACCCGCGCGCGCCACCGGAACCCAATACCAGCGCAATGCGCTTACTCATCTCTAGTGTCCCCGTAACGATTTATGCAGCGAACATACGCGCGGTGCAGCGCGCCGCCAAGGCGCGATTTGCTAGACTGCGGTGCTTGTTGTGGCCGAGCCTCAGTTAAGTGAGCAGGCTGTTGATGATGTTAAGGGGGCGTCAGGCACTTTTGCCTGCTGAACGCGTCTTAGGATCTGTTGGTGTGTCGCCAGTACTCGGGTGACTCATCTGGAAGTCGATCAAATTGAATCAACCCTATGCTTATTTCGGGAGTGGCCTGATGAAACTGTGGATCGTATTGCCCATGCTGTTGCTGGTGCTCAGTGGCTGCGCCGGTAAAACGGCTTACCGCAACAGCTGTGCCAATCAGTTGGACTCCGCCTGGCGCGAACTGGACTTGGCCAAGGCCGAAGGCTTTGCCGGTACGGTGAGCTATTCCAAGGCGCTGTCGTTGCTTACTGCCGCGAAAACCCAGCAACAGTTTGAAGCCTACAAGGGCTGTACGGCGAAGTCCGAGCGGGCGCGGTTTTATATTCGTGAATCGCGAGCCGGCCGTTAATGCAACTGGATTTCAGTGCACTCGAACCGCTCGAACGCTACCGCTGGCTGGCGTCGACTATCACGCCCCGGCCGATTGCCTGGGTTTCCAGCCTCTCGGCTGAAGGCGTCAGCAACCTAGCCCCATTCAGTTTTTTTCAGGTGATCAGCGACGACCCGCCGACTCTGATGGTTAACGTCAATCACCGCGCCGATGGTGGGCTGAAAGATACCCTGCTGAATGTGCAAGCCAGCGGTGAGCTGGTGATTCAGCTGGTGTCCTTTGCCCAGGCCGAGGCGATGAATGCCAGCGCCGCCGTATTGCCCTACGGCATTAGCGAGTTCGAGCAGTGCGGCATCGCCAGCCTACCCTCACAGCGGGTAGCGCCGCCTCGGGTCGCCGGCGCGGCGGTGGCCTTTGAATGCCGGGTGGCGCAGATTCTGCCCTACCCAGCAGATAAGCCCAATTGCCATCTGATCTTCGCCGAAGTGCTGTTGGCGCATATCGACGATGCGGTGCTCAATGACCAGGGTCGCATTGATGCACACAAGCTTGATCTGGTTGGACGTCTAGGCGGTATGGCCTATAGCCGCACCCGCGATACCTTCGAGATGCGCCGCCCCGGTTGATGCGTGTGGCTGCCCGCGGCCACACCTGCCAAGCCCAATAGTCGGCGCAAAAGCGACCTCCGTTTAGCTATTAGCACCACGCACCAGCCTGCTGGCTTGTCGCCAGCACTGCTGTGCTCCTATGTTACCAATCTTGAATGCAGACAGCGCAGGGCTGTCTTGTAGTCATTCGGGCAGGGGGAGCTATGTGGACTGTGGTGCAGCGGCGGGTCGCCAGTTTGAGCACGGCGAGCAAACTGGCCTCGGGCTTTGGCATTGTTCTGGCGCTCACCGCGCTGGTGGCGGCCACCGGGTTTCTTGCGTTGCGCGATGTCAGTGCGCGTTCGACGCTGCTGGAGCGCATGAGCGCGATCAATAGCCAGGTCATGCAGATCCGTCGCAGCGAGCAGGATTTCGTCCTCAGCAGCGACAAGCAGCACGCGACCCGGCTACACGAACAGGCGCAGCAGATTCTCGATGCCAGTGCCGCGTTGCAGGCCCTGTTGCCGGAGGAAGAGCGCGTGGGGCTGGATCAGGTGGCCGAAGCCATGACGGCCTATCGCGCTGCATTCGATCGTTATGTCGAGCAGAGCGGCAACATGCACCTGTCGCTGGAAGCCGCGACCTGGCTGGTGGTGGGTGCGTCCAACAGTCTGGATCTGCTCAAGGATGGTCTGGCCGAAGACGGCGTCGATCTGCTCAAGAGCAGCCAGGGCCAGCAGGGCGCCGAGTCCGTACTGCAGGCTGGGCAGATCAGTCAGGTGCATCAATTGCTGTTGCGTGCGCTGGATCAGGCCCGTGTGCTGCTGGAGAAGAGCCGCAGCAGTGGCGAGGCAACCCCGGCCAGCATTCAGGAAGCCGTCGACGCCCAGGCGTTGGCCGGCGAGCTGCGTGATGCCATGGCAGATCCCGGTTATGCGGCGGTGCTGGCCGAGGTGATCGGCAACGTCAACTCCTTCAACGACCGGCTCAACGAATACACCGGGTTGCTGCAGCAGCAAAAACGCGAATACCAGAACCTGGTGCAGCAGGCCGAACGCATTCTGGCCCTGGTCGACCAGGCCTATGGGCGGCAGAAGGCCAGCCTGCATGAGCAGTTGCAGACCAGCACCTGGCTTATCGTGCTGGCCACGGCGTTGGCGCTGCTAATTGGCTTGCTGGCGACGCTGACCATCACCCTGCTGATCGTGCGCCCGCTCAAGCAGGTGATCGAGCAGGCACGGCGCATTGCCGATGGTGACCTCAGTGCACGTATCGAGGTGCAGCGTGGCGATGAGATCGGCCAGTTGCAGGACGCCATGCAGGGTATGTCCAGCAACCTGCGCGAGATGGTCGGGAGCCTGCAGGGCGGAGTGCTGCAGATTTCCGCATCCGCGCAGTCACTGTCAGCCAGTACCGAGCAAACGCGTCTGGGGGTGAATGAGCAGAAGGCGGAAACCGATCAGGTCGCCACTGCCATGAGCGAAATGACCGCCACCGTGCATGAAGTGGCGCGCAATGCCGAGGCCGCAGCGTCTTCCACCGAACAGGCGGATCGCCGGGTCAACAGTGGCGTGACTGTAGTGCAGCAGACCCTGGAACGGATCAACCAACTGGCCAGTGCCATGCAGACCACCACCCAGAGCATTGAGCGGCTCAGCCAGGACACCCAGCGCATCGATTCGGTGCTGGATGTGATCAAGAGCGTTGCCGAGCAGACCAATCTGCTGGCACTCAACGCCGCCATTGAGGCAGCGCGGGCGGGCGAGCAGGGCCGCGGATTTGCCGTGGTGGCCGATGAGGTCCGTGCGCTGGCCCGGCGCACCCAGCAGTCCACCACGGAAATCGAAGGGCTGATCGCCACCCTGCGTGAGGGCACCCGCCGTTCTGTGGAGGATATGCGCCAGAGTGGCGTGCTAGTGACGCAGACCGTAGAGGATGCCAACCAGACCGAGGGCGCGTTGGCGGAAATCGCCGCAGCAGTGAGCCAGATCTTCGAGATGAACCAGCAGATTGCTGCCACCGCCGAACAGCAGACGGCGGTGGCGGAGGAAATCAGCCGTAGCGTTACCTCGATTCGCGATATTGCCGATCAGTCCGCGCTGGCCATGGACGAGTCTGCCAGCTCCAGCATTCAACTGGCAGAACTGGGCCGCGAGCTGCAGGGCATGGCGGGGCGCTTTCGCTTGTAAAAGCCCCCGCGAGCGGCTGCCGAGGATATTTCGGCAGGGCTCCGGGGGCGTTTGTCATGGCTCCTGGCTACGTTTTAGTCGCCGTAACAGCCACTTCTCCGCTTCAACACAGGCGCATACCCCCAGTGCTACCAGCAGGCACCAGCCCCAGGCGAATGCCGGCAGGGCGGCGGTGGCGAAAACCTGCTGCATGGCCGGCCAATAGGTGAGCAGCAATTGCAGACTGAGCAGCAGGCCGACCATGCTCCAGATCATCGGGTTGTCGCGTAGGCCAAAGTTCACCGGCCCATCTAGGCGACGACTGCTGAACAGGTAGCCGATTTCGCAGGCAACCACCGCATTGACCGCCAGAGTGCGGCTGCTTTCAAGGCTCCAGCCGAGCATCTGCGTGTAGAGGAACAGGCCCAGGCTAGCCAGTGTCATCAATACCGCAATAAACCCCACGCGCCAGAGCAGGTGGTGGCTGAGCAGATTGACCTTGGGATCACGTGGCGGGCGGCGCATCAGGTCGGCTTCTGCCGGCTCAAACGCCAGGGCTAGGGCCAGGGTTACAGCGGTGATCATATTGATCCAGAGAATCTGCAGTGGGGTGATCGGCAAGGTCAGCCCCAAGGCTATAGCTGCCAGCAGGATCATTGCTTCGCCGCCATTGGTTGGCAGGATAAACAGGATGGTCTTCTTCAGGTTGTCATAGACCGTGCGGCCTTCCTCGACCGCATGGGCGATTGTGGCGAAGTTGTCGTCGGCCAGAACCATCTGCGCCGCTTCCTTGGCGGCCTCAGTGCCTTTGATGCCCATGGCGATGCCAATATCGGCACGTTTCAGGGCCGGCGCGTCGTTGACGCCGTCACCGGTCATCGCCACCCGCGCGCCACAGGCTTGCAGGCGTTCAACCAGGCGCAGTTTGTGCGCCGGGCTGGTGCGGGCGAATACGCTGGTGGTGGGTAGCAGCTGATCCAGCTGGCTGTCGCTGAGGCTGTCGAGATCGGCGCCAGTCAGCGGTTTGCCATCGCCCAGGCCGAGTCGCTGGGCAATGGCGCTGGCGGTGCCGGCATGGTCGCCGGTGATCATCTTCACCGCAATGCCAGCGTTGTGGCAGTCGGCGATGGCGGCAATGGCTTCCTCGCGAGGCGGATCGAGCATGCCGACCAGGCCGAGCAGCACGTAATCGCCGTCCAGATCCTGATAGTCGAGGCTCTGCTGCGGTTCGCCGAGCGGCCGAATGGCCAGGCCGAGCATGCGCAGCCCCTGGCTGGCGCCGCTTTCCAGGGCCTGATGCCAGTGGCGTGGGTCGAGCGGTTCGGGATGGCCGTCGCGCCATTGGCGGTTACAGGATTCGAGTACACGTTCAGGTGCGCCGATCATATAAATCAGGCCATGGCGGGCATGGTCATGGTGCAGGCTGGCGGTGCAGCGCTGCTCGGAGCTGAAGGGGATGGTATCGACCTGCGGCAAATTGCGCGCCTCGTGCTGCGGCTCCAGGCCGACCTTGCCGGCCAGGGTCAGCAGGGCGGCTTCGGTTGGGTCGCCGGTGATGCACCAGCCGTTCTCGCCGCTGCGCAAGCTGGCGTTATTGGCCAGCAGGCCGGCGCGGGCCAGTTCGCGCAGGTCATCGGCGGCGTCCAGCTGGCACAGCTGGCCGTCATCGCAGTGAATGCTGCCTTGCGGTGTATAACCGACGCCATCGACGCTGTAATGGTGTGCGGCGGTAAACACTTGCTGCACGGTCATTTCGTTGCGCGTCAAGGTGCCGGTTTTGTCCGAGCAGATCACCGTCACCGCGCCGAGGCTTTCCACGGCTGGTAGATTGCGAATGATCGCCCGGCGCTTGGCCATGCGCTGCACGCCGAGGGCGAGGATGATCGTCAGCACCGCCGGTAGGCCTTCGGGAATGGCCGCTACCGCCAGGCTGACCGCGGCCAGCAGCATGTCCTCGGCGCTGTAGCCACGCAACAGCACGCCAAAGGCAAAGGTCAGCAGCGCCAGCACGAGAATGCCCAGGGTTAGATGGCGGGCAAACTTGGCCATGTCAACCAGC